>SPKZ01015660.1_pt1 | contig 19238 bp, 20 predicted proteins | sample 2456571 | NCBI WGS metagenome assembly SPKZ01 (sample SAMN11192286, study PRJNA482655) | marine metagenome | biome: ENVO:00000447; feature: ENVO:00000244|ENVO:00000211|ENVO:00000569|ENVO:00002023; material: ENVO:00002151; isolation source: ocean water from marine abyssalpelagic zone ... | reverse complement strand
GGCCAGCAAGGCCAGCAAGGCCAGCAAGGCCAGCAAGGCCAGTATGCGGGCGGCTTTCCAGGCGGCAACAGCCAGTCTGGCGGCAACGGCCCCCTGACACCGGCCGAGCAGGTAGCCATTCTCGACTCCCGTCTGGAGAGCAGTACGGGCGAGTTCGACGCCATGATTCTTGAAGAGCAGGCAGCCCAGCGCCAGGCTGCGCGAGAGCGTCCGGTGCCCACACAGCAAGAGCAAGCGGAGCAAGGCGGCGGTGGAGGCGGCTTTGGTGGTGATAGCCCCTACGCCAGCAATACCCCCGGCGATGGCGGCTACAGCGGTGGCGGCGGCATTGGTGGTGCTGCGCGCGGTGGCTCTGCACCCCAGAATCCGGCGAAATACCCCCCGCCCTCAGACATACCCTCGGGCGATGATGACGACGTTGTAGCGAGGCAGCTTCGAGAAGCAGCAACCCGCGAACCAGACCCAGCAGTGCGAGAAAAGTTGTGGGATGAGTATCGTAAGTACAAGGGCATTAAATGATGAGGCGAACGCTGCTCTGCATTGTTGGCCTAGCCCTGGCTCTGACCCTCACCGGCTGCGTTAACCACACGGTAAAAAGCACCTCGGTTCCCGCCATCGAAACTGCCAGCACGGCGGTGCCGGAAGGTCAGTTACTGGACGTTGGTATCGCCGTGTTCGACCCGGGTTTGGACGATTACGATGAAGGGCAGCAGATCTACCCGGAGGTACGCAAGGCCGAAGCCCGGTACATGCCCAACCTGCTTGCAGAGGCCATGCAAAACAGCGGTGCCTGGGGTGCCGTGAGGGTGATGCCCGGCGAAGCGTCCATCACTGACCTGGTGGTCGAGGGCACGATCCTGGCCTCCAATGGTGAAGAGCTGCAATTAATGATCACCGCGACCGACTCCACCGGTCGTGTATGGCTAAATCGAAAGTACACCGGTAATGCCAGTCGCTACGCGTACAACAGCACAACCCGTACCGTTTACGACCCCTTCCAGGCGGTCTACAACACCATCGCTAATGACCTGCTAAAACAGCAGGAAGCGTTGGCAGGGCAGGACCGCGAGAAAATACGAACAGTGACCGAGCTGCTGTTTGCTCAGGACTTTTCCGAGGAAGCCTTTGCCGGCTATCTGAACAAATCACGTCGAGGTGAATACCAGATTCAGCGCCTGCCGGCAGAGGAAGACCCCATGTTGGAGCGGGTCAGGAGCATCCGAGAGCGCGATCTGGTTTTTATCGATACGCTGCAGGACTATTACGGCAGCTTTAACGGGCAGATGTACGGTCCCTATCAAGAGTGGCGCAAACTGAGCTACGAAGAAACCATCGCCCTGCAGGAGCTGCGTGCGGAAAGCACGCGTCGGCTGATCGCTGGCGGCATTGCTGTGCTGGCCGGCGTAGCAGCCGCCGGCGGCGGTGACTCAGCGACGCGCACCGCGGGCAATGTAGCGGTGATTGGCGGCGGCTATCTGCTCAAAAGTGGCCTTGAAAAGCGCGCTGAAGCAGAGATTCATGTTCAGGCCCTGGAAGAACTGGGACTTTCGCTGGAGGCTGAAATCACGCCCTCTGTGATCGAGCTGGAAGATCGTACTGTCATGCTCAGCGGCAATGTTGAAGACCAATATGACCAGTGGCGTGAGCTGCTCGCTGAGATTTATCGCGCCGAGATCGGCGAGCTGGCACTGCCGGAGGCCAATCAGGCCGACAACTCTTCCGCGCAGTAGGCAGTACGGCAGAAACCCAAGGACACGCATGTCTCCCGACAACAACCCTGTCAAACCGACGCCGTTTGAGGCCATTCCTGCAGCCGCGCCCACAGGTAGCGCTCAGGAAGGCAGCACCACCGCAGCTGATAAGTCACCGCCGGCCTGGGTTGTCCCCGCATTGGGCGCGCTTGTGGTGCTTGCCTTGGTTGTCGTGTTCCTGCTCCCGTCGTTGGTTGAGCCACCCTCTGCGTCCAGTCCGGCAACTGAAACAGAAAGCGCCAGTACAGAGCAAGACAGCGCGACCCCGCCGTCCAGCAGCAACAAACCCAAAACGCCCGTCGAGGAAGCATCGCCGTGGTCGGATGCGCAACTGGCCAGACTCCGTAAGGAGGCGCAGGAGGTGCTCGGGGAGCTGCTGGACGTACAGGCGCGCCTCGAGGAGCGCGGCGTCGAGCAGTGGGCGCCGGAGCCTTTTCAATCAGCATTAGCCAGTGCACAGGCAGCCGACGAGCTCTACAAGACGCGAGAATTTGAACAGGCAACGCAAGGCTACCGCGAGGCTTTGGCTGCGCTGCAGGCACTGGAAAACGGCATTCCTGACGCGCTTGCCGCGCAACAGTCCGCGGCACTCGATGCCATTGAAGCGCTGGAACCTGAGGCCGCGGAGCAGGCATTAACCCTCGCTGAGCTGTTAGGGCCTGGCGATACAACCAACGCTGGCCTTCAGGCAAGGGTCAGTGTCTTGCCTCAGTTGATTGAGAGCATACAAACCGCGCAAGCTGCAGAGGCCGACGGTGACCTTGTGCAGGCGCTATCAGAATTAGACACTGCAGTTGGACTGGACAGCCAGCACACCTACGCGGCACAGGAGCAGGCACGCGTCAGCCAGGCACTGCTTACGCGTAACTTTAACGACGCCATGAGCGACGGCTATACGGCCCTGGATGAGGGGCGCTTCGACACCGCACGCAAGGCATTCAATCGCGCCGCCGGGCTGGTTCCCGGTTCATCAGAAGCAGCGACCGCACTGGCAGAAGTAGCCAGTGCGCAGACCGCGAGCCGCCTCACCCGTTTAAGAGCCAGCGGAGAACGCGCTGAAAACAGTGAATCCTGGGCAGACGCGGTAAAAGCCTATGAGGAAGCACTGGCCATTGATAGCAACCTACTCTATGCCACCGAGGGCTTGCAGCGGGCCCAACCGCGAGCCCGACTGGACAAGCAGTTCCGCACGGCCTTGGAAGACCCCAACCGACTGTCTGACATCAATGTCGCAAATGCGACACAACAGCTGCTCGATCAGGCCAAGCGCCTGTCGCCGCGCGGCCCGATACTGGCGCAGCAGATCAGCGGATTGGAGCAGGCGCTGGCAAAGGCAAACACTGAACTGCCCGTTACCCTTCGGTCCGATGGGGCAACACAGGTCACTGTGTTTAAAGTGGCGCGCCTGGGGACCTTTAATGAGCGACAGCTGTCCCTGCGCCCCGGCACCTATACCGCCGTAGGCACGCGAACCGGCTACCGCGACGTCAGGCGCACCTTCACTCTGAGCCACAACGGCGGCAACGACCCCATATTGATTGCCTGCACTGAGCCAATTTAATGAGCCAACCCTCCAAGGATCAAAGCGGGGCTATCGCGCCCAGCGCCTTCCAGCCCCTGTCAGACGCCAGTGCTGCGCCAAAAAAGCGGCAGAGCCCGCAGCGCTGGGGCGCGGGTCTGATCGCACTGGCCTTTCTGTTAGTGATGGGTTTTCTGTTCACGTCCCACTCGGTGCAAGTGACGGTCATCGCGACCAGCGAACCCGACATCAGTATCGATGGCCTGGCGGTCCCTTTTGGCAGCCGCTATCTGATGCGTCCCGGTGACTACGGATTGACCGTCAATGCGCCCGGCTATTACCCCTTTGCCGAGACGGTTAGCGTCACACGCGAGGATGTACAGGTATTCGAGGTGGTTATGCAGCCGCTACCGGGGCGGCTCACTATTTCGAGCGTGCCGGAGGGCGCACGTGTTCTCATCGACGGCGAGTCCATCGGGCGTACGCCACTGGATCAGGCAAAGGTCGATGCGGGCGAGCACGAACTCACCCTTGAGGCTGAACGCTACCAGACGCTGACCATGGCGCTGGATGTCGAGGGCCGGGATCGCCAGCAACAGCTTTCGCTGTCGTTGGAACCTGACTGGGCTGAAGTGACGGTCGCGACCGCGCCAGCTGGCGCCACCCTATTGCTCGATGGCGAGCCTTCGGGAACAACCCCAGCGACGCTGGAGATCTTGTCGGGCGAACGGCAGTTGATGCTGCAGTTGGCAACTTACAGCGATGCAGTCATCGATCTATCGGTCGTAGCCGGGCAGCCACAGGATCTGGGTACGCTGACACTGGATCCGGCGGAGGGTCTGTTGCAGGTGAGCAGCAACCCGAGCGGGGCCAACGTGACGCTCGACGGAGAATTCCTTGGGCAAACACCTTTGGAAATCGCCGTGGCCCCGAGCCGCGACCAGCGCCTGGTGCTCTCTCGACCGGGTTACCGCCGTCACAGCGAAGTGATCAACATGGCGGCGGGCACGCAGGATCAGCGAGAGATCCGTTTGCGCGCGCAGCTGGGCGAGGTACGATTTGAGGTCTCCCCCAGCAATGCCGTTCTCAAGATCAACGGGAAAGCGCGTGGCACGGGTAGCCAAACTCTCTCGCTACCGGCCTTCGAACATACAGTGGAAGTCTCGCTGGACGGCTATGCCACCGCACGGGGTAAAGTCACTCCAAGGCCGGGGCTGGAGCAGCGCATGGCGTTTACGCTACAAACCCGCGATGCAGCGCGCCTGGCCGCCATCAAACCCCAGGTCACCAGCGCTCTTGGTCAGACGCTACTGTTGTTCAACCCCGCGGCCTCATCACGCAGTGAATTCACCATGGGCGCCTCACGCCGCGAGCCAGGCCGGCGAGCAAACGAGGTACTGCGCCCGGTGAAGCTGGAGCGCATGTTCTACTTGCAAACCACAGAAGTAACCAATGCCCAGTTCCGGCAATTCCAAAGCGAGCACAACTCGGGCCAGATTGAAGGCAACAGCCTCAACCGGGAACACCAGCCCGCCGTGCAGGTTAGCTGGCAGCAGGCCACGCAGTTTGCAAACTGGCTAAGTCGACGGGAAGGGATAACCCCGTTCTACCGCGAAACCAACGGCATTGTTACAGGATTCAATCCTTCGTCGACGGGCTACCGGCTGCCAACGGAGGCAGAGTGGGCCTGGGCTGCCAGGGTGAAAGGCGAAGCCCTGCAAAAATTTAACTGGGGTGACGTGTTCCCGCCCACAGATAAAGTAGGCAATTTCGCAGACAATACCTCCCAGTATGTCACTGGGCGCATCCTGAACGGCTATACAGACGGCTATGTCGTCAGCGCACCAGTGGGAAGCTTCCCACCGAATCACAATAAGCTGTATGACATCGGCGGTAATGTCGCTGAGTGGATTCACGACGTGTATACCATTCCCTCAGCCAATAGCACGCTGCAAGTAGATCCTCTCGGCGAGCAGAGTGGCGACAACTACGTGATACGAGGCGCTAGCTGGTCACTGAGCAAACTGGCTGAGCTGCGGCTGTCCTATCGGGATTATGGGCAAGCCGGCCGTGATGACGTAGGATTTCGATTGGCTCGTTATGCGGAGTAAACGATGAGAAAGCCGATTGTCACAGGCGCTCTGACAGCACTGTTATTGGCCGCTGCCGCAGCCATCTCGCAGGACGCAGCGGAACCTGAGAGCGATGAAAGCGTCAAATCAGCCAGCGAAGAGCCACCAGCAGCTGCACCCGAGGCATCGTCATTACCGGAGCCGGGTGCATTGGACTACGAGTCCTCCGAGCAAATTTCAGAAGACAAGTCGGTATCTTTCCCGATTGATATATAGGATCCATTGATGAAGAACCGTCTGTCCTCCGAGTTCATTTTCCAGCTTTTTGCACTACTGATTGCAGTCATAGTGGTGCATGCCGTCTATGTTGGGGTCATCAGGCCCAGCGCCGACGCACAGTTGCAGCAGCAAGCCGAGCTGCAAGCCGCGGGTGAGGATTTTGTCCCCGAGCGGACACTGGCCGTGGTGATCCGTGACTTCGAGCAGGAGGCCTGTTTCATTCTGTTGATCTGGGCGCTGGCGATTATGGGCTATAAGGGCCGTCGCACCCTGCAGGAGCAGGGCATCGTGGAGCGAAATCTGATCGACATTCCCGACGGCACCAGCGTGTTGCCCGAGGACGCGCGAGAGTACAGCCGGGCACTGGAGTCACTGCCCAACGAGCAGCAGGACTATCTACTGCCCAGAACCTTACTCGCGGCGCTGCAGCGCTTTGCGACCACCGGCAGCATTCAGGCGGTATCCGATACCATCAAGGAACAGTGCGAGGTTGAGTCAGACCGACTGGACTCGGAACTATCCATGGTGCGTTACATCGCATGGGCAATCCCTTCCATCGGGTTTATCGGCACGGTGCGCGGTATCGGCGACGCACTGGGCCAGGCCTACAAGGCCGTAGAGGGGGATATATCCGGCGTTACCGTGAGTCTGGGGGTGGCCTTCAACAGCACCTTTGTGGCGCTGGTACTTTCCATCATCATCATGTTCTGCCTGCATCAGTTGCAGCTCTCACAGGAGCGCCTTGTGCTCGATGCGCAGCGCTATGCGGACAAGCGCCTGATGCGTCACCTCGTGGCAGGCTGAGTGAAGGATAAGCAATGACCCTGGCGGTACTGGACATTAACGACTGCAACCTCCAGCTCTGGGCGGGCAGCCAGCACGCGCAGGGAGCCGGATATGCGCTGTTCAGCAAAGGCGATTACCAGTTTGGTAATGACGCAAGAGCGCGTGCCAGGCTGGAGCCCCGCAGCACCAATACCCGCTACTGGTGGCAACTGAACACCGAGCCGCTGCAGCCAGCGCTGGGGCCAGCGCGCCACAGCGCCGATCTTGTTCACGCGCATTTACAGGCTCTACACAGCGATGCGGGTAGACCAGAGCAAGTTGTACTGGCCGTACCGGGTTCTCTGCAGCGGGATCAACTGGCATTACTTCTGGGGATCGTTCAGGCATGCCCTTTCAATGCAACGGGACTGGTGAATCGCAGTGTTGCCGCGGCCAGCATGCTGGTGACCAGTGAACGGGCCTTCCACCTTGAGCTACAACTGCATCAGGCAACGATCACCGAACTGTCTGCCGATGGCGATACCATCACCGCACCAAGGACCCAGCCCCTACCCGGCTGCGGCATGCTGCAGCTGCAGGAACGGCTGGTGGAGCTCATAGCTGCAGCTTTTATTCGCCAGACACGCTTCGACCCCCGGCGCAAAGCAGACACCGAGCAGGCCTTGTACGATGTGCTGCCGAAGGTACTGGCTCAGTTGCGCAGCACGGGTGAAACGATCGTCGAGGTATCCGGCAACCGTGCCAGCATCAGCCGCAGCGCGCTCACTGAGGCCGGGTCACGCTTATTCACCAGCGCTGCAGAAGCCATTGGCGCTAATGCCGCTCACGAACAGATATTGCTTGATCCGATTGTCGCCCTGCTACCCGGGATAGACGGACACTTTGCCAATAACCGGGTACTCGCTGAGGACAGCGTGAATCAGGCCGTGCAGCAACACAGGTCCGTCATCGAACAGTCGACCGATGAGCTGGTATTAACGGGCACCCTGCCCTGCGAAGGCATGACGATCCGGCCCAATGTTGAGGCACTTGCAGACCCTGTGCCGCCCGCACGGCGCGAAGGCAAAGTCCCCACCCACTTGTTGGTCGGGCAGAGTGCCTATGCACTGGGTGGTCGCAACCACCCTCTGGCGATGGAGGCAACGCAGGAGACATCTGGCGACTGGGTACTCTCAACGGATGCTTCGGGCCACACCACGCTAAACGATGATCCGTACGCAGGTGAGAATCTTGTGGTCGGAGACACGCTGGTATCCGAAGGCACTACCGCCCTACTGATCGAGGTCCTCAGCTAGAGGGTTGCCATGGCCAGGAAGAAGCGCGGATTTACAACCTTCAACCTGAGCTTTCTGGACATCATGTCCTGTGGATTCGGTGCAGTCGTGCTCGTCTTCCTGATCATTGATCACTCTATCAAGGCCGAAACACAGGATCTGAATAAAGACCTGCTTTCTGAGGTCAACCTCCTGGAAGAAGATGTCACCGACGGCGAAGCTGGTCTCGTGAGACTGCGCAATACGCTCTCGGATGTGGATCTGCAACTGGTCGAGGCACAGGGTCGCGCTACCCGCATCACCGAGGAGTTATCGCAGTACGAGGCACTCATTCAGGATATCGCCAGAGACGGCTATACCGACGATGCCGACATCGAGGAGCTCAAGGCTGAAATTCAATCGCTGGAAGATGAGGTCAAAAAGCTGCGGGAAGCCTCAGAAGCCGAGAGCGGGCGCAGTGCACGCGAGTTCGTCGGCGAAGGCAATCGGCAGTATCTAACGGGGCTGAATCTCGGCGGGCGTCACATTGCTATCTTGCTGGACGTGTCCTCCAGCATGTTGGCAGACCGACTGGTGAACATCATACGACTGCGCAATATGAGCGAGGCTCTGCAGCGCAGTGCCGACAAGTGGGTGCGAGCCGTCAATACAGTCGACTGGCTAACAGCACAGCTACCAGTCAGCAGTAATTACCAGGTCATCACTTTTAATACGGAAGCACGCGCCGCGCTGTCTGGCACTGATGGCCAATGGCTGGAGGTAGCGGACCAGGACCAACTGGAGAAAGTCACTGCGTCTTTGCGCGATACAACGCCCACCGGTGGCACCAGTCTCGAGAACGCTTTCATCGCTTTGCAGCAACTATCCCCAAGCCCGGACAATATTTTCCTCATTACCGATGGCCTACCCACACAGGGCACTACCGCGCCGCGTGGCAATACCATTAGCGGTCGCGATAGACAGCGGCTTTACCGTCAGGCCATTCGCCAGCTGCCCAGCAACGTCCCCATCAATGTCATCCTCGCGCCCATGGAGGGTGACCCGATGGCGGCGTCTGAGTTCTGGCAACTGGCACAGGTCAGCCGCGGCTCATTCATGAGCCCATCACAGGACTGGCCCTAGGAGTTACCATGCCTTCAAAGAGACGCGGTCCCGAAGAATTCTCGATGTCCTTTCTGGACGTTATCTGCTGCGGCTTTGGCGCCGTTATTCTGCTGTTGATGATTACAAAGACGGTACAGCCACAGATCATCGAAGCGTCTACCGTTAATCTTGAGGGCTTGGTGGCCGAACTGCAGGAGCAGGTGTTCGAAATACGCGGCGAAACCCGCATCCTGAACCGCGACCTCAATGCCAAGAACGAGCAGTTGTCAGAATACGATCAGAAGATCGCGATCCTGAGGGGCCAACTGGCCAGCGCCAAATCGCGCTATGACAGCATTCAGGTAGAAAGAAACAGCAACGACATCATTACCGAACAACTGGCTATCGCGCGACAATCGCTCACTGACGAAATGAAGCGACTGCTGGGCGACCAATATCAGTCCAAGAATAATTTGATCGGCGGCATACCCGTCGACAGCGAATACATCATTTTCATCATCGACACGTCGGGCTCCATGTTCTCCTACAGCTGGGAACGGATGATGGAAGAACTGGAGGCTACGCTGAGCATTTACCCCGAGGTCAAAGGCATCCAGATCATGAACGATATGGGGCAGTACATGTTCAGCCGTTATCGCAACCAGTGGATTCCCGATACCCCCGGACGGCGCAATGTATTGATGCAGAACCTGCGTAATTGGAACGTGTTCTCCAATTCCAGCCCCGTTGAAGGGATCACAGCGGCGATTCGCACCTTTTATGACCCCAACAAAAACATCAGTATCTATGTGTTTGGCGATGAGTTCACCGGCAACTCCATACAGCAGGTGGTCACCACCGTTGACCGTCTTAACCGCGAGAACGCCAGCGGCCAGCGCCGGGTGCGCATCCACGCCGTAGGCTTCCCCGTACAATTCATCAGGGCACCCCATCTGCAAACCACGGGGATTCGCTTTGCTACACTGATGCGAGAACTGACGTATCGCAATGGAGGGACCTTTGTCGGGCTTAATGACTTCCGTCCCTAGACGACGGACACGGTTGCGAGGGTTGAAAACCCTCGCCATGCTGGCGGTAGTAATATTGCTGTGTGCCTGCAGCACCCAGAAGGTAGTCGTGAGTGGGAATTTCCCCGAACCGCTGATATCGCCCATGCCGCTGACCATTGGGGTCTGGTATGACGACGCTTTCCTGAACCATGAATTCTTCGACGAGGCCTCCGGTCGCGCTGAGCCCTCGTGGCTGGTGCGCACCGGAGAAGCCCAGGTTCAAATGTGGGATACCGTGCTGGACAGCATGTTCGTCAATTTTGTGCACATGAAGAACAAGCCTGGCGAAGGCGAATTGAACCAAGTGGTGGATGCCGTGCTTATCCCGCGTGTGGATGAACTGCAATACGCCATTCCACAGCACACCAACGTGAAAGTGTATGAGATCTGGATGCGCTATCACTTTGACCTGGTGAACAACGCCGGCGAACCCATTACCGATTGGACGATGAGCGCCTACGGCAAAACACCGACGGCATTCCTGCGCAGCGATACCGATGCGGTGAACCTGGCAGCGGTGGTTGCGCTGCGCGATGCGGGCGCCAACTTCGCGGTGAACTTCACCCGCGTTCCCGGCGTCCGGGATTGGCTGGTCGAGAGAGGCAGGGTCAGCGCAGCGGCAACGGGCAGCCAGACTATCGGCACTGAGATAGAGGCTGCACAGCCATGACAGTTATTCGAACAGCCAGCTTTGTCGTGATCGCAGCACTACTAACCGGTTGTGTCACATCCACCGTTGATGAAATGGTCTTTAACGAGCCAACCGAGGGCATCGGCGACGCGACCGTGGTTATCCTGGGACGTCGCCACGCCAGCGACTACGAGACGGAACCTGATTTCATCGATTGCGTGGGCAAGCATATTGAAGCCCGCGATAGCAGTATCGATGTGATCGGCGAGCTCGAGTTTCTTAATCAACTTTACCCATGGTTTGAGCCGCGCACCGCGCCGCTGCGCCCGCAGGATATCGACAAGCTAATGGCGCAGCCCCCGGTTGCCGCCAGAATGGCCGCACTAAAAACAGAGTACATGATCTGGATTGACGGCAGCACAGTGCGAACAAACTCAGCGGGCTCAATGACCTGCGGTATCGGTCCCGGTGGCGCAGGCTGCTTTGGCTTTGGTACCTGGGGCAACGATTCCGACTACGAAGCCACCATCTGGGACTTCACAGACAAAGCCGAAGTGGGTCGCGTGAATACCAGTGCCAGCGGCCAGTCCTACATGCCAGCGGTAGTTGTACCCATTCCCATTATTGCCCCCGTTCAGGGCACGGCCTGCGACGGCCTGGGTGACCAACTGCTCGAGTTTCTGTCCAGCGAGTATTGAACATGCGACGTCCGTTACAGTTGTGGTCGGCGGTGTGCTTGCTGCTGGCTTTCGCCGTGTCACCGGCCCACGCCGGCGTTGGCGAAGAAATGTATGCCAAGTTTCAGGCCGATGGCGCCTTCTATGATGACCCGGAGTTACAGGCGTATATCCATCGTATTGGCCAACGCCTTGTGGCCAACAGCGATATGCCCAAAAAGACCTTTACCTTTTCGGTCTTGGACTCACCGGACATTAACGCCTTCGCCACGCCTGGCGGCTTTATTTACATTAACCGCGGCTTAATGGCCTATTTGGATAACGAAGCTGAGTTAGCTGGCGTGCTCGCACACGAGATTGGTCATGTAACCGGCAGGCATCACGGCCGGCGCCAAACCGCGGGCGTCACCAACAAAATTCTGTCAACCACGGTTGGCATACTCACGGGCAGTCGCGACGTCATGGACGCCAGCTCCATGTATGGCGCCGAACTGATCAGTGGCTTTGGCCGCGATATGGAATTGGAAGCAGACGGGCTGGGCGCAGAGTACATGCACAAAAGCGGCTACGATGTGGACGCGCTGCTTGAGGTCATCGGTGTTCTGAAAGATCAGGAACAGTTTCAACGGGTAAAGGCCAGAGAGACTGGTCGACCGGTGAAAACCTATCACGGGCTGTATGCCACCCACCCCCGCAACGACAAGCGTCTGCAAACCGTGGTTCGTGCGGCCAACGATCTGGACCAGTCAGAGTACATTGAGAACCCGGAGCAACCCGGCGAGTTTCGCCGCCACATCAATGGGCTGGTCTGGGGCGCCAGTGTTCAGGGGCAATCTGATCCTGACCGCTACTACCACAATAAGTTGGGCTTCACGTTCAAGCACCCACCCGGCTGGACCGTAGACGCCGGTTCAAGAGCCATTACGACACGGGCGGCGGACAATAGCGCAAGCCTGACAATCACACTCAAACGACGTGATCGCAATGCGTCACCCCAATCGGTGCTGGAGGGGGGAGCCGCTGGTAATCTCAGCCAGGCCGAGGCGCTGGAACAATATGGCTTGGAGGGCTACACCGCCGTGGCTTCCAGTGGTGGCACCGACAAGCGACTCGCGGTGATCGACTACAACTACACCTACCTGTTCGAAGGCAGCGCGGCCAGTTTCACGGCTGCGGATGCTGATCTGAAGTCGATTATAGAAAGCTTTCGCCCTATGCAGGACCGGGAAAAGCGTGAGGGAAGGCCACAATACGTGCGCTATTTGCAGGTGCCCAGAGGGGCAACCCTCGCCAGCCTCGCATCCAGCCTGCGCGTGCCCGATGCTGAGGCGCAGTTAAGACTGATCAATGGATTTTATCCGCGGGGTGAGCCCCGTACCGGTGATTGGATTAAGGTCATTCAATAGCCGCGCCATGCGCTGTAAATAGGTACAATGCGGCTTGATTGTTGCCAATAACTCCCACGCATGCTGTCTAAACTGCCCCTGTTCCTTACCTTCAATGTCGCCCTTGCCCTCACCATTGGGACTTGGTCACCACTGTCCAGCGCTAAACCCGCCTTCGATTGCAGCAAAGCCGACAGTGACGTCGAAACCCTGATCTGTGAAGACGGCGACCTTCAGGAGTTGGACAGACGCCTGGCAAAAACCTGGGCGCAGGCCACGGCCAATTGGCCCCCCGAAGTAACCGCTGAGCAGCGCGCCATCCAGCGCGGCTGGATAAAGGGGCGCAATGATTGCTGGAAGGCAGAGGACATGAAGGAATGCGTCACCTTTGCCTACAATAGCCGATTAGTGGAGTTGTCTATTACCGCAGGATTGGTGGAAGCGCCGGATTACCAAAGCGTAAGCTGCGACGACGACTACACGGGCCCGTTCACAGCGGTTTTTTACAACACACTGTCACCCCGGGCCGCCGTCTTCACGCGGGGTAATGATCAGGTGATCGCACTGGCACAACCGGTTGCCAGCGGGATGCACTACGTCGGCGGCGGTGTGGATTTCAGAGGCAAGGGCTCAGAGGGCACGTTCGATTGGTTCGGCAAGAGCCTCACCTGCCAAATCACCCCCTGAGAACGAGCTTTTACCTCGGGTGCAACACGACCTGCATATTCGTGTAGCCCATCACGAAATTAGACTCAACGCGTTCGGGCTCAGACACCACTTCGATATCTGAGAAGCACGCCAGCAGCTCTTCCCACAGTATGCGCAGCTGCATTTCTGCCAGCCTGTTGCCCATGCATCGGTGAATCCCAAAGCCAAAAGACATGTGCTGGCGCGCCCGTGCACGGTCGATGATGAATTCGTTGGGGTTTTCGATGACCTCTTCATCCCGGTTACCCGAGACATACCACATCACCACCTTGTCGCCGGCCTTAATGGTTTTACCGCCCACTTCCACATCGCAGGTGGCCACGCGCCGCATATGGGCGAGCGGGGTCTGCCAGCGGATAACCTCCGACACCATATTGGGAATAAAGCTGTGATCGGCCTTGAGTTTGGCGAACTGGTCAGGGTTCTGGTTTAGCGCATAGACGCCACCGGTCATTGAATTGCGGGTGGTGTCATTACCGCCCACGATCAGCAGTATCAGATTGCCCAAATATTCCAGCGGCTCCATGTTCCGGGTGGACGGGTTGTGCGCCAGCAGTGAGATGAAGTCCATCTCCGGTGGCGCATTCACCCGTTGATTCCATACCTCGGTGAAGTAAGCCAGACACTCCTGCAGGCCAGCCATGCGCTCTTCTTCTGTGACTGCACTGAAGCCCACTGACGGGCTGCTTGTGGCTACGTCCGACCACTGGGTGAGCTTGCGTCGGTCGTCCTGTGGAATACCAAACAAGGTCGCCAGCATGCGTCCGGGTAACTCGATGGAGACCGTATCCACCCAATCAAAGGGTTGACCCACCGGCAGACTCTCTACGACCTCCTGCACTCTGGCGCGGATAAGGCGCTCCCACTCCTGCAACTGCTTGGGTGCTACTGCGGGCGATACAACCGCGCGCTGGTCATCATGCTTTGGCGCATCCATGGCGATAAACATGGGTGGCTCGAAGTCGATCTGGGAATCACCAATCACGATGGTCGGTTCTGAGGAAAACTGTTCGTGGTGTGAGTCCACGTACATGATGTCCTTGAAGCGAGTGATCGACCAATAGGGACCAAACTCCTCAGAATCTACCCAGTGAACCGGGTCTTCCTTGCGCAATCGCTCGAAGTAGGCCCAATGCTGGCCGGTGCGAAAAAGCTCGGCACGACTGGGGTCCAGCTTATCCAAAGGCAGTGAATAAGGATCGGGCAGGGGTGCATTCATAACTGATCCCTCAGTTTCAGCGATGTCAGCCAACATCCTGTCGACTCTCGCTACAAGCGTCCCACCCGCGATACGGGTGCGACAAGTTAGGGACCGGCGTGCTGCACGACTACGCCGCGCCCACTGTGTGTTTCGGCCTATTTATTGTTGTTAGGGCCGTTGATATTTGTTCCGCCGGGGGCTTTGTATTCTCGGCAGGTGACCGCACTCTTGGGAGTGCAGTCACTCTCCATGAGGATTTTCCTCGCTTAGTGCTGCGACTCCGGCATGCGTACACGCAAGCCGTCCATGCTGTCATCCACCGTGATCTGGCAGGACAGGCGACTGGTATCTGTCACGCCCTCTGCCAGCTGAAGCATGCTGACTTCCATGGGGTCTGCAACGCCGGTTTTGCTGGCCCAGTCCGATTCAACGAATACATGGCAAGTGGCACAGGCACAGCCACCTCCGCAGTCTGCATCGATTCCCGGAACGCCGTTGTTAACGGCCGCCAGCATCAGGCTGTCGCCGTCTCTTGCATCTACAGTGTGTTCGGTGCCATCGAATGCGATGAAGGTTACCTGGGGCACAGCGGGCTCCTTGTTATTTGATTAGTTAAAGAGTTTAGCCAAACCTTGGCCGCTTGTATTGTCAAAATACGTTCGTCTCAACCCTGTTGATGTGCTTTGTCCTGCACCAGAATCCAGGGCGCAGCGACAACCGCCCACACGCTGGCGTCGTCCTCTATCCAGGCCTTTGCCTCATCATCACTGACGGGGGCAATATCACCAGCGGCTATCCAGGTTTCAAAGGCAGTTGTGTTATCCAGCCCCAGCTGGACGGCCACTTCAACAAGGTCCAATGTGGTGGCAATTCGAATCACGTTGCCATGCGCATAATATGTCTGCAGTTCCGTCCAGGGTATGCGGGCAGTCTGGCCCAGATATTCCTTGCGCATTAGCGATTCGCGGTCGCCCTCCTCAGCCATAGCGGGAGTCCGCCACGAAGGGGTTGCTCAGGCGCTCCTGGCCAAAGGTTGAGGTGGGGCCGTGCCCGGGGATAAAGGTGATGTCATCGCCCAACGGGAATAACTTCTGGCGAATGGAGTCCACCAGAGCCTGATGGTCCCCCATGGGAAAGTCAGTGCGACCGATGGAGCCCTGGAAGATCACATCTCCCACCCAGGCTACCTTTTGCTCGGGGTACAGGAAGACGACATGGCCGGGGGTATGGCCCGGACAGTGAAATACCTGCAGCGTTTGGGCGCCAACAGTCACGGTATCGCCGTCTTCCAACCAACGGTCTGGCACAAAGGCCTCGGCGCGGGGAAAGCCGGCCATTTCACACCATTCAGGCAGCTTGGCAATCCAGAAATCGTCCGCTTTCTGGGGCCCCTCGATGGGCACAGACAGCGATTGGCGCAGCACATCTGCGGCCGCACAGTGATCCATATGTCCATGCGTGAGGATGATCTTCTCAACGGTCGCATCCATCTGGTGTACCGCATCTTCGAGCTTGTCGACATCACCCCCGGGGTCAACGATGGCCGCTTTACCCGTTTCCTGACACTTAATGATCGAGCAATTCTGCTGGTAGGCCGTCACCGGCACTACCGAAACTTGTATGGTCATTTCAATCAGGCGGCCGAGGCAGGCCGCTCCTCTTCATCCAGATCGGGATTTACATCAGCGTTGGGATCCAGGAAAACACGCTCGTCAAAGTGGTTCTCACTCTTGCCGACGATGACGGAAACCGTAGCATCACCCGTCACATTGACTGCGGTGCGTACCATGTCCAATAAACGGTCAACGCCGATAATCAGCGCAATACCTTCAACCGGCAGTCCGGCCTGTTCCAGCACCAGGGCAAGGGTAATGAGGCCTACGCCGGGTACGGCAGCGGTACCAATCGAGGCCAGGGTCGCCGTGAGGATGACCGTAATAAACGCGGTCAGGGACAAGTCGATGCCGTATACCTGGGCAATAAATACCGTGGCTACGCCCTGCATGATGGCCGTGCCGTCCATATTAATGGTGGCACCCAGTGGGATCGTGAAGCCCGCCACTGAGTTGTCGACGCCCAGACGGCGCTCAACCGTGCGCAGCGTGACGGGCAATGTGGCACCCGAGGATGCGGTACTGAAAGCAAACGCCCAGACTGAACGGATCTTGGAGATCATCATCGCTGGAGACAGGCCCGCAAAAACACGCAGCAACAAGCTATAGACAACAAGGCCGTGGAACAGCAGCACTGCCAATACTGTGAAGAAATAGGCAGCGAGATCCAGAATGGCGCCAATACCCATGGTCGCGAACAACTTGGCCAGTAGCGCGAACACACCGTAGGGCGCCAATGCCATCAGGATGCCGACCATCTTCATCACCACCGCTTCCATATCCCGGAAGAACGCCGCTATGCGCCTGCCCGACTCACCAGCATGTGAGATGGCGTAGCCAAACAGCAGCGCGAACACAATGATTTGCAGCATCTTGCCATCGGCCATTGCCTTAACAGGGTTAGACGGGAAAATATCAACCAGCACATCAATCAAAGGCGGCGGCACGGACGCCTGGAAGCTTGCGTCAGACTGCAGCGAAACGTGTGTTCCCGGGCCAACAAGCACCGCGAATACCAGTGCTGTGCTGACTGCAATTGCCGTAGTTGCCAGGTAAAAACCCAAGGTCTTTACGGCAATTGGGCCCATCCGAGCGCTGTCGCCCAGTGAGCTGGAGCCGCAGATAAGCGATACCAGCACCAGCGGGACTACGAGCAGCTTCAGCGAGGCCACAAAAACTCGCCCCACGAGCTCAAACAGTCCCGATACCAGGTACTCATCAATCAACATACGGAAGGTGTCTGAAATCCCAGTGCTGTGCAGCAGCAGGTTTATCAGGGACCCCAGCAGAATGCCGCCAACCATGGCGACCAGGATTCGATTGGTGAGTGTCATGCGGTTCTCAATTATGGGTTGTCGTTGCGGGCGCGCGAACTCTAGCGCAGCGCGTACGGGGACTCAATGCACTAGGCTCACGATCAGCCTTGAGGGCACTGGCCATCGACGTAAGCGACCACCTGATCATCCGCACAGGCATTGCAGGCCGAGGCGTATTCTGCGGTGGCACCGGAATCCCGAGTGGCACACACGGGCGCATAAATCATGGTGCACACTTGTGGGCGCGGCGTTTCGCATTGGCTCAAGCTGGACTCAGCGACAGGCGTTTTGCTTGCGCAGGCGCTGACGAGTCCAACTGCCGCTATCACCATGACGTGTCTGATCATTCCCTGCTTTCCTTGTGGTTAGAGGCCGTAAGACTAGCACTCTTGCCCGCCCTACGCAGTAAAGCAGCGCCGGAGCGCCCCGCTTGAGCTTTTCGACTATTTCCCCAAAATTGACAATAAAACCGCGTATCAGTTCGACAGGGTCGAAAGTATGAACAAAACAACGCTGGAACAATGGCGAATGCTTGATGCGGTCGTGCGATACGGCGGCTTTGCGCAGGCAGCGGCTGCCATCCACAAAAGCCAGTCCACCATCAATCATGCGGTGCACAAGTTGCAGAACCAGCTTGGCTTGCCATTGCTCGAGGTGGTGGGGAGAAAAGCGCAGCTGACAGAGGCCGGGGCGCTGATGTTGCGCCGGGCGCAGCGCTTACTTGAGCACGCCAGCGATATGGAGCAGGTCGCAGCCAGCCTGGCGGCCGGCGACGAGGCAGAGATCCGCATTGCCGTAGACGAGGTCTTCCCTCCCGCCTATCTGGTGAATGCGTTGGAAACGCTGAGCGCTCGCTACCCGAATACTCGCGTGCAGTTGCAGGAAACGGTCCTTTCCGGCGGCCCCGAACTTCTTAGAGCCGGGGATGTAGACCTGCTAATCGCAGGCGAGATACCGCAGGGCTTTCTTGGGGACCCGCTTGCACGGGTAGCCTTTATGGCGGTCGCCAGACATGACCACCCCCTCCTCCAGCAGCCGGCGCCGTTGAATCTCCAGGACCTCGCACCGTACAGGCAGATCGTAGTGCGCGACTCATCTCGAGAGCAGGACACAGACTCGGGCTGGCTGGGGGCCGAACAACGCTGGACCGTGTCTCATGTGACAACCTCACTGGACATGATTAGTCGGGGTATGGGGTTTGCGTGGCTACCTGCACCGCGGGTTCAGGCAGCGCTGGACGCCGGAGTCCTGGCGGCCCTGCCACTGGAAAAGGGGGCGCGCCGCTATGCGCAGCTCTACCTCACACATGCCGACACCGATCGAGCCGGCCCGGCGACGCGATATCTAGCCCAACTGTTACACGAGACCTGCCTGAAAAACGCCGATTCTTTCGATTTTTAAGAACGTTATTAGGATTTTTCTGCGATTTTAGCATGCCATCATCGAACGTAAACTGCCCACCATTCATCAAAACATTCACACACAAAGACAGCTGGAGCAGATGCTATGGGTATGTTGGTGGAAGGAAAATGGCATGACGTTTGGTACGACACCAGCGGCAGCAAGGGTCGATTCATTCGGGAGGATGCGCAGTTCCGCAACTGGATAACCGTGGACGGGAGCGCCGGAGACAGCGGCGAAGCGGGCTTCAAGGCGGAGTCGGGTCGCTACCATCTCTGCGTATCGCTGGCCTGCCCCTGGGCGCACCGCACACTGATGATGCGCAGCCTTAAAGGGCTTGAGGCGCACATCAGCGTGTCCGTCGTCAGCCCCATCATGCTGGAGCATGGTTGGACCTACCATCGGGACGAGGGAAGCTCTGGCGACCCCCTGCATAACGCCGAATTCCACCACCAGATCTACACAGCTGCGC
>SPKZ01019018.1_pt1 | contig 19255 bp, 16 predicted proteins | sample 2456571 | NCBI WGS metagenome assembly SPKZ01 (sample SAMN11192286, study PRJNA482655) | marine metagenome | biome: ENVO:00000447; feature: ENVO:00000244|ENVO:00000211|ENVO:00000569|ENVO:00002023; material: ENVO:00002151; isolation source: ocean water from marine abyssalpelagic zone ... | reverse complement strand
GGAGCGGACTAATTGCCCGGTCGAGGGCGTACAATGGACTCAGGATGGCGGGCAATAGCTTCGGACAGGCGTTTCGCATCACCACGGCAGGGGAATCCCACGGGCCGGGCAACGTCGTCATTATCGACGGCTGTCCCCCTGGCATTCCACTCAGCCCCGCGGATCTGAGCGTCGATCTGGAACGTCGGCGGCCTGGACAGAGTAAAATTGTCACCCAGCGGCAGGAGTCCGACGAGGCCGAGATCCTAGCCGGCGTATTCGAGGGGCGTACAACCGGTACATCCATCGCTATTTTGATCCGAAACGAAGACCAGAGAAGTCGCGACTACAGCGACATCAAAGACAAATATCGTCCTGGGCACGCAGATTACACCTACGATCAGAAGTTCGGATTTCGCGACTATCGAGGCGGCGGACGGGCCAGCGCTCGGGAAACCACCGCCCGGGTTGCCGCGGGTGTCGTCGCGAAAAAGCTCATCAATTCCGTCTGTGGTGGGTCGGTCGTGGGCTACGTGAAGCAAGTCGGAAACATTGTTGCGACCATCGACGATCCCGCCGCGGTGACCCTCGACCAGGTCGAAACTTTACCCGACGGCGAGCCGAATATCGTGCGTTGCCCCGATGTGGTGGCTGCGGCGGAGATGATTGACCTGATCAAAGAGGTCCGAAAATCTCAAGATTCCATCGGCGGCTCAGCTGAGATCGTCGCTTCCGGCATCCCGGCGGGCATCGGAGAGCCAGTCTTCGATAAGCTCAAGGCCGACTTAGCGAAGGCTCTGTTCAGTCTGCCCGCGGTTCTGGGCGTCGAATACGGAATCGGCTTCGGCTGTGTCACCGCCCGCGGTAGCGAAAACAACGATGTTTTCGTGAGCGAAACGGGCCCGGACGGAAAGCCTCAGGTGCGCACGGTGACCAACCGGCATGGCGGTATGTTGGGTGGGATCTCCAGCGGCATGCCCATCGTGCTGCGCGCGGCAGTGAAACCCACCAGCAGCTTGTCGGTGGAGCAGGACACCGTCGACAGCGACGGCAACAAAACCACCATTCGCACCAAGGGGCGGCACGACCCCTGTTTGCTCCCCCGCTTCATCCCGATGGCGGAAGCCATGGTCGCCATCGTGTTGGCGGATCATATCCTGCGCTGGCGCGGGCAGAACCCCCAGCAGTAGCGCGGTCAACTGGTCGTTAAATCCTGAAGCTCGGTGAGCATCTTGTCGGCCAGGGCGAGGCCGTCTGGGAAGGATTCACCGGCTCGGAGCTTTCGAGTGAGACGCATATCCGGACTGAGTTTGTAAGCGGAGTTTTTCGAGCCCACGAGGGTCCCGACCTTCTCCGGATCCAAGGGCGTGTCTTCGCGGAGGTGAAGCGTTACGATGCGGCCGGTGCCTTCGCAGCCCAGAGCACGCAGTTCCCGCAGCTGTGTTTTCAAGCGCATCAATTCCACCAGACGTTCTGCCTCGATGGGTGGCCGACCGAATCTGTCCTCCATCTCCGCGGCCAAGCTCATGACCTCCGTGTCCAGTAGCGCACTGGCAAAACGTTTGTAAACGCTGAGCCGCACCCCCACCTCGCGGATGTAGGCCTCGGGCAAGAAGGCGTCGACGTCGAAATTTAGCTCGGGATCGACCTCAGCCGTCAGCGTGTCACCGCTGAGTTCGCGGGTGGCCTCCTCCAACATCTGACAGAACAGATCGAAGCCGACGGCGGTGCTGAGGCCGCTCTGATCTCCGCCCAGCAAGTTGCCGGCGCCCCGAAGTTCCATGTCCAAGGTGGCGATCTGAAATCCAGAGCCCAGTTGCGTGTGGCGTTCGAGGGCTTCGATGCGGTGGCGAGCATCGTCTGTCAGTCGGTCCTGGGATGGCACCAACATATAGCAGTAGGCGCGCTCCCGGGAACGACCGACGCGTCCGCGCAGTTGATACAGTTGGGAAAGCCCGAAAAGATCAGCTCGGTCGATGATCATCGTGTTGGCGCGCGGGATGTCCAGTCCGCTTTCGATGATCGATGTAGCGACCAGCACGTCGATGCGTCCCTCGACGAAATCAAGCATCGTGCGCTCTAGTTCCGCTTCTTTCATTTGCCCGTGCCCGACAGCGATTCGGGCTTCCGGCACCAAGCGCCGCACCAGCTCGGCGCGCTCGTAGATGCCCTCCACGCGATTGAACACGTAGAAGATCTGCCCGCCGCGACTCAGCTCGCGCAACAGGGCCTCCTGGATGAGCTTTTCGTCGAAGCTAGCTGTGATGGTGCGGATAGCGCGGCGATCCACCGGCGGCGTGCTGATTAAGGACATCTCGCGGAGCCCGCCCACCGCTAGTTGCAAGGTGCGCGGGATCGGCGTGGCGCTGAGCGTCATCACGTCTACTTCAGCGCGAAGTTGTTTCAGGCGTTCCTTGTGAGCCACTCCGAAGCGCTGCTCTTCGTCTACGATGACCAGCCCGAGGTTTTTGAAATGTACATCGCGACTCAACAGCCGGTGGGTGCCGATCACGATATCGACCGTGCCCTTGCGAATTTGCTTTTTGGTTTCTTTGACGGCTTCTGTACTTTGAAAGCGGCTCATGGCCTGCACTTCGATGGCGTAGTCGACGAAGCGTTTTTGGAAGGTCAAGAAGTGCTGCTGAGCCAGCACCGTGGTGGGGCACAAGAGCGCCACTTGGCGCCCGTTCATCGCATAACGGAAGGCCGCACGTAGGGCGACTTCGGTTTTTCCGAACCCTACGTCGCCGCAGATCAGCCGGTCCATGACTCGTTTGTTCTGGGTGTCGCTGAGCATGTCCGCGATGGCGGCGGCTTGATCCGAGGTTTCTTCGAAAGGGAAGCTCGCTTCGAACTCGGCGTAGTCGTCGCCTGGGGGCGGCAACGGCACCTTTTGCACGTTGTTTCGTTCCGCGTAGAGGCGCAGGAGCTCGTCCGCCATCTCGCGGACCTTCTTTTTGACTTTGGACTTGGTGCGACTGAAGCTGAGACCACCCAGTTTGTCGATACGGGGATTGCCCTCCCCGCCGGAGTACTTCGTGAGCTGATTGAGCCGGTAGGCGGGTAGGTAGAGCTTGTCGCCGCCGCTGTATTCCACCAACAGCAAGTCGACGGTAACGCCGCCCACCGTCTTGTGCTGCAGACCGTGATAGCGACCGATGCCGTGTTCGACGTGAACCACGAAGTCACCGGTCTCGAGTGCCCGTAGGTCTTCTAGCTGGGCGCGGGCGCTGCGTTTACGCGTTGGCGCCTGCCGCGCACGTTGTCCGAAAATTTCTTGCTCGGTGATCCAAACCTTGCCCTCCGCCGGAGCGATAGCGCCGCGCGCGAGGTTGCCGATGCGTAATTGAATGAGGGCGTCCTGGCTGGACTGGGGCGAACCCACCGCATCGGAATCGGCTGCATTGTCATCGCCCAAGTCGCTGTGGCCTGGGTCGCTGTCGCCTACGTCTCGGTCACCGAGCTCGATGTCGACGGCTCGCAGCTCGACGCCGCGATGGCTCAGCAGACTCAGCGCACGACGCGCTTGTCCAGCGGTGCGCGCTACGATCTCTACGGACAGTCCGTTTTCAGTCCAGATGCCAAGCCGACGGAGTAGAGGGTCGAGGGCACCTTGGCGGCCCTGGGACGTGCGCGCCGTGCGGATGGCGCGGTCGAGATCCGAATGGTCGCGAGTGGCTAGGGTGGGGGTGTCGAGCTCGGGCTTTTCGAGTCGGGAGAAGAACCCGTCTTCAGCGTTCCCACCGATCAGGTTGCGATTTAGCGCGAGAACCGTGCGCTGTTCCAGCATGGCTTCGACGGCTGACTCGCTACTGAACAACGCCGTGGGTGCGAAATGGGGCTCCGCCTTGTGCTCAAACCCCATGCGGGCTGCCTCCCACACGTCACATAGCGAGTCGCTGAAACCCGCGGGCTCCTCGATCAGCACCGGAGAATCACCGGGCAATGCTTCCCAAAGCGGTACCAGTTCAGCAAAGGCCGGTGTGTAGGCGTCGACGCTGAAAAAGGACCGGCCCTCGGTGACGGTTACGACGAGGCTGCGGGCTTTTTTGGATGGATAGTTGTCGTCGTCGCACAAGGAGCGCAGGGCGATACGCGCTTGCTCGCAGAGGCTGACGCTCAGCTGGGCTTCCCGGACGGGGGGGAGGCGCACCCGGGGAATGTGCGCTTCACTGCGTTGGTCTTCTGGAGAAAATAGTCGGAGCGTCTCCACCACGTCGCCGTCGAACTCCACACGAACCGGCTGATCGAGGGCCGGTGACCAGATGTCCATGAGTCCACCGCGGACCGCGAAACAGCCGGGATCCTCGACGACCGGCACTCTCAAGTAGCCGGCTTCGCTGAGTTGTCGCTGAAGCTCGGTGGCGTCGACCTCTTGTCCCTTGGCCAGCGCTGGGGAGGCTTGCAGCAGGGTGGCTGCCGGCAGCACCCGTCGTGCGAGGGCTGTGTGGGTGGTGACGAGAACCGACCATGGCAGCCCAGCCGCTATGTGGTGGAGGGTGTTGAGCCGCTGCATGGTCGCGTTGCGATCCACGTGTACCCGCGCGTAGGGATCCCCCTCGGCGGCGAAATACAGAAGTACGGGGGGAGTTGTGGAGCGGTTCGGTCCCTCCCGCAGCATGTACTCAAGGTCGCGAGCGAGGCGCCCGGCGCTCTCGGTGTCTCTGGCGATGAAGAGCAGAGGTCGCTGGGTGCGGTCGTACAACTCCCGGGCGACCAGAGCGGCCCCCGCCCCTTCAACACCCCGCAGCGCCGACAGTCCGGTGCTTTCTAGAGCGCTGGTGACAAATTGATATGCGGTGACGACCTGTTGATCTTCCGGCAGCGCCAGGGGACCGGAGATGTCGTCCCCGGAGGCCTCAAAGGCTGCGTGATCCGTCATGCTCGCGCTCTTAACATGAAGGGGCGCTGGCCGGCGATGGCTGCAAAGCGACACGGCAGTGATTCGCCCCATTCAGCGCGACCCAGTTTGGCGCGACCCAGTTCAGTGCGACCCAGTTCAGCGCCCCTCACTGCGCGCGAGAGCCGCTGCCCTATGATTTTGCGCTCGTAGGGTCCACGGCCCGTCGGGGGACACGAGCAAATGTCGCTCGAAGGACTTCTCAGCGGCGCCGTAGTCACCCCCTTGATAGCGTGCGATCCCGTTGGCGAATTGGACGGGGTACTCAGAGTCGATCTGGGAGAGTGACTTGATCGTGGCGAGCCGGTGGTGCATCAGCAGCACGGGGCTCGCTCGAACTCGCATGGGCGGGTGGCGCAGCAAAAACGAGTAGAACAGCCGCCAATCGCTCAAGCTAGGCGCATAGGGAAAAGTTTGCGCCTGGCCGGACAGCTTAGCCCAGTGAATTCGGAAAAAGGCGCGCAGGTCGTCGTGGCTCATCTTCGACTCCCTCGGGCCGACCCATTTGTTCTTGAGACCGTTGTTGACAAAATTGGCGCCCAGCTCGGTCAGATCCTTGTTGACCTTCCCGGTTTCCACCCAGACATCGACGGCGGCGACGAACAATTCCGTTTGCAGATCGCGCAGAGGGATGAGCGAGTGCTCGCCGTCTTTGCTGTGAGCGATGCCCACAGCTCGCCTGATTTCCCTGAACAAAGATCGGGCGGTTGTCGATTCGGTGGCGACGCTGTGTTTTCGCATCAACTCACCGACGCTGCGGATCTCCACGCTCAGCCCGTCTCTGGCTGCGGCGCCGGCAGAGGCTTTTACGTGGTGTGTCTCGATCTTGAGCTCTCGGCCGTCTGCACGGGGGATGGGCAGATCTATCGGTACGGCATCAAATCGGGCGAACAGACGAGTGGAAAGCAATGCCAGTACGACGACCACCACAGCTGATTGCCAGCCCTCGAAGTGTTTTTTCAGGGAGCCGGACCGGCCACCGGGCGGCGCCTTAGCTGTCGGCCGACCAGCCTCGGTGTCGAACTCCGCCTCCGGTTCGGGGTGTTTCGGGGGGTCGGGGTTTTCTGACATGTTGGCCGCTGGGCGCTATTATAGCTCTAGCCGGTAGGGATCGGTGGGCTAGCCGTGCCGGAGCACGATCCGGCGAAAGAATCCGGCCACTCGCGCCGTTTCTTGTGCTGTAAAGCGACTGTAGTGACTGACAAGCGAAGCCATAATCGGGTTGCCCTTTCCGTCGAGGCGACGTTTCAGCTGTCGTCGGATGCCGGTATTGGTGGACAGCTGAAGGACATCAGCGTCGGCGGCGCTTTCCTAGAGCTGGGGGATGACGCCGAAACCCCAGCCTTCGGCACGAAGGGCACGTTGGTGGTCGAGCTACCGGGAAACAAGTCGCCCCTGGAACTGCCGAGCACAGTTCGATGGAACAAGGCCGGGGGCATCGGACTTCAGTTTGGGTTGCTGGGCGCGAAGGAAACTCACGCTCTCAGTAAGCTGAAGAGCTGACGGGGGTCCGCCTCTTGCACAAGATCCCCGACAGCGCCGTCGAGTTCGCGGAGCAATACCTACCGGCTCGGCTCGCCGACTTTGGCTCCGTCCTGAAGGCACAAACAGCGGCAGGATCCGGCGTACTGCGCATCATTGGCGTCGGCGAGTGGAGCTACTGGATCGAAGAAGGGCAGCTGCGGCACCAAGCCGGCGTGGTCGGAGAAGTGCTGGCCCAACTGACTGTGAAAGAGCAGGATTTCGACCCCATGGTGTTGCGTGCCGTGCGCCGCGCGGCTGAGCGTGGTGCGCACGCTCTAGAAAAAAGTGGGAGTGCACTGGCGCTAGATGACGAGCGGGCCGAACTGATTCGGAGTCTGAGAGGTCACACCTTGGCGCTCGCGCTCACTGACGGAGGCAAGGAACACCGCTTGTATCTAACTCCGGGAGCCGGCGAGCCCAATTTGGATGAGCCCGATTGTGTGGTTCACGCGGATCTAGAAACGATAGTCGCCGTTGAAGAGCAACGGGCAGATCCCATGGATATGTTTTTCGAAAAACGTCTGCGCATCGTCGGCAACGCGAACCTGGCGATGGCGCTGGGCGGACTCTTCGCCTGAAGGCGAATGATCGCGGTAGGCGCGGCTACTTGGTAGCCGAAGTCGCGGTAGGCGCGACTACTTGGTAGCGGGAGCCGCGGGCATCGGCGTGGCAGGCGCCGGCAGACGCGGTGCTGGCGCCTTTTCCGAAGGCGGGATGGGCGTAACCGTCGCCCCAGCAGGAGCCAGCTTGCCTGCGGCGGGCTTCCTGGGCTTGCCCCTGGGTTTGGCAGGAACGGTGCGGCGGCTGGCGGCGGTGCTGGTCTTGCTTGTCGGGGCAGCGGTTTTGGTAGGAGCCGGCTTTTTCGCCTTGGGCGGCTTGGCTTTTTTGGGCGTCTTGGCGGCTTTCGGAGGCGCCGGAGGAGCGGGCAGGGGTGCCCAGCGGAGGCTCTCGCCCACCCGCGAACTGATGCGTTGGGAGCGCCAGCGCCTCAGGGACTTGATGTAGAGCCCTGGACCCTTGCCGGTCTTACGAGTGGAAAAGAACGCGAGCAGACGGCCATCGGGGCTGCAGGCTGGGTAGGAGTTGGATCCCTTGTTCTGAGTGAGGCGAATCATTTGCCCGCCGCGTTCGCCGGTGAGGATCAAGTCCTGGCGATTTCCGCCCACGGCGACAGCGAAAACCAGCTTGATGCCGTCTTCGGTGTCGCAGAAGGCGGGGGCTGACGCTGTGAATCCGGCAGGAGAGACGGGCTTTCCGTCGACGTAGATACGCTGAGTGCCGCGCTTGCCGCCGCCACCGACGTAGGCGAGCTTGCCGGAGGGACTCCACACCGGGTGCGTCGCCAGTTCAGCTGTGGAGACCTTCTTCATGCCGGAGCCATCGGCGCGGCCGACGTAAATCTTGGATGTGCCCTTTTCAGCGACAGCGATTGCCAGCTTGCTGTGATCATTGTTGAAGGCAGCGCTGTAGATCGACCCACGAAATGGAAGCTTCAGGGCAAAGGCAGGATCGAAGGCGGTCAAGCGAAAGGGACTGTACTTGCGGCTCCGAGAGTAGAACAGCTGACCCTTCGGCCCCCATATCGGCGCGATGGACGTATCGGTCTCTTCGGTGACGGGCTTCAGGCTTTGCCCGTCGCTGTCGAGGGTGAAGATGCGGCGGTTGCGTCCCCACTTGCCAGAGAAGGTCAGGTGACTGGCGAAGCCGCCGTCGCGACCGGTGATAGCGCCGAGCAAGCCGTCGGTGACTCGATGGGCGGTGACTCGCACTTGGTCTTCGGCGACGGTGATCTTCTTCTCGTAGACTGGATCTGTTCCGACACTGGGAAAGTAGGCGAGGCCAAACACTTCGACCTTGCCGTCTTTGGTTTTTTTGGCGGCGACTTTGATGATCACCTCGGCACCGAGTTTCTTCCACTCGTCCACGTCGACGGCATCACGAAAGCCGTAGAGCCCGGGAGGCGCCTTCTTGTCATCGATGAGATCGAACATGCCGGTGAGTTCGAAGTCTCGGCGCACCACCCCACGGACGACCACGTCCGCCATATCCCAGGAGAGCGATGGCAAGATGGCGAGCTTGGTGATGTGCTCCTCGCTACTGCCGGTGATGGGCAGCTCGCCCAGAACGGTTTCATCCTCCGGGGGCGTGGGGCCCGCGGACGCCGTCTGAGCCACCAGCACCCCTGCGATGGCGAGGGCGGTGAACAGGGCGAAACGGCGTCGGAGGAGAGTCAACATCGGTGGATTCTTTCGGGTGTTCGCGTTTTACGCTGACGGCCCTGGGGGGCTGCGCCCAGGTCGTTAGCCGGTGCCATAGCGCGCCGACGTCATTCGGACAATTCGGGTGCTGGGCTCGGCTCAGATGGAATGGCGGGGGCCGGGTCGGGCGCAGGCGGCGCGGCTGGCTCTGGCGTGGACTCGGGTTCAGCAGACTCGGGCTCAGTGGGTGCGGGCTCAGTGGGCGTGGCGGGCTCGCTGGGTGGCGAGTCGCTCCCGGCAGGTGGTTTGGGTCTCGCGGCAGGCGGGACCGCCGCCACCTTGCATTTGGCCTGCAGTCCGTTGAACACCGGCTGAACGGTGGTGCCGAGAATATCAGGATACTTCGGCGGAGGCGGTGGCAGCTGTTGACCAATGGTGGCGTCCATACTGGCCCGCACTCGGGCATCGAATATGGCGTTTCCGCTCGATTTGATCGTGTAGCTGGCAACGGCCCTCTGAGAGTTGACGGCTACGGCGACAGGAGCACGCAAAGATTTCAACTCCGCGCAGGGAATTTTTGTGTCGGGTATACGGAAGCGACGATTGAACCAGCCAATGATCTTCATTCGATACAGGCTGACGACCCGCGCTTTTAGCGGATCCGTCTCGGTCCCTTCCTCGACGCCCATCTCATCCCCGTCTTCGCTCAGCTCTTCGGGATCTTCCGCCGAGGCATCCACCTCGGGAACATCTTCGTCCAATTCTTTGACGATGGATGCATCAGGCGGCGGGGCCTCTTCGTCTAATTCCGCTAGGCGGGAGGTGGGCAGCTCTTCGGGATCGTCTTCCGCGTTCTCGGCGGGAGCGCTGACCTCTTCGAAGAGTTTTTTCGGCGTTGGCTTGCGGCGCCACATGCTGGGTAGCTTAGGTTTCTTCTTGGAACCCAGCTTCAGTAGGGGTGTTTCGTCCACCACAGGCGTTATCTGAATTGGAACCAGCGCCTTTTCCGGCTCCTTTTCGGGGGCGATGCTGGCGCCGCTGTCGGCGCTTCCCATCAGTATCAGTAGGCCCAGCTCGATCACTCCCGCGAAACCAACAGCGCGTTGGATTTCTTTGCGCGAAAAGTCCTGAGGTCGGATCGGCATGGTTAGGGACTGTCCGGAACTTCCTCGATATCCGGCTCGACCAAGAGATTAAGTGAAACAACTCCCGCGGCTCGGGCTGCGCCCACCACGATGGCGACGTCGCCATACATGGCCTTTTTGTCGGCTCGGATGAACAGCTCTTTCTCAGCTTGAACGCGTTTGTGGTGAAGCAATACGTCTTCGACGCGGCCCGTGATGTCTTGTTCACCAAAGATCGTTTTGCCCTCTTTGGTGACGGTGACCAGGAGCCGGGCGTCTTTGACGTCGGTTTCCGAGGCGTTCACCTGGGGCAGATCGATGTGCAGCCCCGCCGTCAGTATGGGGGCGGTGACCATGAACACCACGAGCAGCACCAACATGACGTCCACGAGCGGCGTGATGTTGATATCGCGGAAGCCCTTTTTTCCGCCTCGTTTACCGACTGAGCCGCCCATCAGCGGACTCCTCTATCCACCCGTAAGTCGCGGGCGTGCGTTGATGTCGACAACGGGGTCACGACAATCAAAACAAAAGACATGGCAGCTGAGAAGCGATTCCCCGGATCAGTATGCCGCGGGCGCTTCCTTTTTGGCGGGGGCAGGGAAGGCGGATTGGATGGGGGTGGCGGGATCGGCGAGCAACAGTTCGAGCCAAGTTCCGCCGGAGGCTTCCACCTCTTCGAGCAAATCCGTCAGCTGCTGTTCAACGAAGTTGTAGGCGATGGTGGCGGGGATGGCCGCGATCAGTCCGAAGGCTGTGGCAATGAGGGCCTCGCCAATGGCGGGAGCCACGACGGGCAACGATGCGCTCTTAGCCAATCCGATCGCTAGGAAGGCGTCCATGATGCCCCACACAGTGCCGAATAGACCGATGAAGGGGCCCGCCGAGGCGATGCTGGAGAGCGTGGGCATAAGCAGATTGGCGCGCTGGCTTTCGTTCACCAAGGCGCGCTCTCCGACAGCCTTCAGGATGCCCGGAGTCAGATTGGGAAGCTGATGGCGTTTGCCGAGGTCGATGACGATGCGAGCACCGGGGGCGTCACCGTGGCGCAGAGCTAAGGCGACTAGCTCTGCGCTTCGAGTGACGTGCTGACCCTCTTCTTCAAATTGCTTTTGCGCTTTCAGAAGTCGGCCGAGCTGAAGCCATTTGAGAATCCAAATCACCCAAACCGCGAAGCTGGCGATGACCAATATGACGAGTACCACCAGCACGACCCCGGAGGAATCGAGCATTAGGTGCAAGGGATCTAGCTTCTCCGCGGCAGGGGCGGCGACTTCCGGCGCAAACATGTGAGATGCCTATATCAGCAATGAGGAGGTGGGTCAGTTGGCGAGAACGATGTCGACACGACGGTCCCGGGACCAGGATGCTTCGTCTGTTCCGGTGGAATCCATCTCGCCGCGGGATGTGGACTCAGCCTGGGTCTCGGGGAGCCCCTTCTGGGCCAAGAAACCCCGGACATTGTCGGCGCGCTTGCCGCCTAGCACCAGGTTGTATTCGGACTCGCCGCGATTGTCGGCGTGTCCGACCAGGCGCATGCTCTTTCCCTTGAGGGGACCGGAGATAAAACAGGTGGCTAGCTTGCCGAGCACATCGTGGTCACCCTGCTGGATGTTTGACGAGTTGAACGCGAAGTTGGCTTCGGTGTCGGTCAAGCCACAGGCCTTGCGGATGGCGTCATCGATGTTGATGTTGCTCTGGCTGGGATCGTCGCCTGGCTTTTGCCCCTCAGAGCCTTGGGCTACGGGGGCGCCCGGGGGAGCCGTAGGGACTTCCGGTGGCGGCTGCGGATCGGATCCGCAGGCAAAGGTCAGGGCGCTCACGCCGAGTAGGGAAATAAGCTTTTGGGTGCTGGATTTCATATCGCCTCCTCTGGGGCCTCTCGCACAATGTGGGTGCGGTGCTGGCCTCGCCCCGGGTTTTCCCTGGCTGAGCTAGCGCTGCAAGCCTTTGCGTACGGTCGGATTATTGGCCGGTACTTCGCTAACGCCTGAGATATCGGGTGGATTCCATTAATTATTTCCGCCTGTGTGAAATACTGGATCGCTGTATGTGTCGGATACCGAACAAGAACTTCGGCGGGCCGGTCAGGTGGTCAGCAGTGGTTACCTGCCGATGGAGACAAAAATCGCTGCCGCCATCGCTAGAAAAACAAAGCTCACCAGGATTTTTGCGGCTTCTTTTTGGGCGACCTCGGGGGTGGTTCTTCGCACTTCGATGGTCGCCATGGCGAGTGCGGTGATGCGCTCGAGTTGTTCGTCGGCTTTCGGCTGGTAGCGTTCGTCATGCATCACGCCTCGGTAGCGCAACGCAGCCTCCACTAATAAGTCCGCCTCGTTGCAGTGCTCGAGCAACGCGCGGTGGGCGGCATCGTTGTCCCAGTCATCGATCAGCTTCTTCCATAACAAGTCCACGCCGAGATCTGTCACTACAGCCTCAGCTCTTGGGCGAGGCGCCGGGTGATCTTGAAGTATTCGGAACGTTCGTAGGGTTCGTTCAAGATGTGAAAATCTTTTTGGCTGAGACCGACACAACCGAAACAATAGCTGCAGCCAGACAGTCCGAAGCACTGAGTGAGATAGGAGCTCGCCGTGCAGCGTACACTCCCCACACAGTGCGTGCAGCCCAGTAGCTCTTCTGAGTGACGGCAGTGGGAACAGTCCGTCAAGCGCTCACAGGAGACGCAATAGTGGCAGCGCACTAGATGTTCTGAGTCGCGACAAAAGGTGCAACGGCTGCAGCTCTGACATGCTTTGCACTCGACGCAGTTGACGTTCTCTCCGCCTTTGGCATCGCCGTCGAGTAACGCTTGGTAGCGGTGTTCGAAGTCTTGAGCTGTCAGCTGTTCTGGAGGGTTGCGCTCTTCCGACATGGTGCTCTGTCTCCTAGGGCTCAGGGGCGCTGCTGCCAACTGATGCTCCAGCCGAGGATAGCTTAGTTGTGCCCAGCGCTGTCTCAAGCTCTGCGTTCTCATTTGCTGATTGGGGCCGGCGTCAGAACGCACTGGGGCGGTTCGGCGCGAGCAACCAGCGCCGCTGGCAAGCAGACGCCGGAGCGACGCGTGTCTTGTGTGAGCTGGGGCGCTCGGCGACCCTCACCCAGCAGAGTAGGGGCGGCGCAGTTAGGCGGCGAGAATGCCAGGCGGCAAGAGGCGACGACCCTAGGAACGCAGCGAACGGCGTAGGCAGGCGGCCGCATCCCGGGTCGTCGCCTCTTCGGCGGAGTCTTCGAGTCGGCGCAGGCGCTGGTCCAGCACTGGTCGCTTGATGGGCTCATCCTTTTCGAACAGTTGGCTCATGATCAGAATTGCGTTTCGGGCGCGCTCCTCGTCGAAGTGTTCGAGCAGTTGGAGCTGGACGGCTTGTTCCTTCGGCAGGGCGAAACCTTCTTCCAGATAATTGTCCACGGCTTTGGAAACCGCGCCCCTGCCCTGGCTGGTGAGTACCCGATCGAGCAGGTGCTCCCGCAAGCGGGTGGCTTCGTTGGGCACGTTGGTCGGAATCTGAATGATTCTGGCCGCTCGCCGCACACGTCCACTCACCGGCTTCTCTTCCATCGCGCTCAGAGGTTCGCTGGGGGCGTTCTCTAGCTGAGGGGCAGCAGATGCTGCGATCTTTCGATCTCCCCCTGCAATGAGTGGTGAGTTGGGGCGCCTAGCGGCCACAACTACCGGTACCACCGGTGCTTTTGTTTCGTTCCGAGCCTTGCGGCGCCGGCGGCGTCCGCCGCCAGATCTCCGGGCTTGTCCGTCCATTCGTAAATTCGCTCCTGAGCGTTTCGCTCATCCCCTCTGGGGTTTTCCATGGCATGGCGCCTTTGCATATCCCACCGTTTGGGGGTTGGCGCCTGCGGCTTTGCCGCTTGGGTTCGCCAGTGCCACGGCTGAGTGGTTGTCGCTCCTGGTTCGCAGGGGCGCATCGACTCACAATGCTGTGCTAGGCGTCTCCCAAGGAGATACCACGCACAGGCCGGCTGCCGAACCAAAAAATCGCACTAGGGGCCTGAAGCGGCAAAATTTTGCTCAATCTGGGGTACGGTCGACGCGCTTCGGTGCAATCCGAGGGCGAAATTCAGCGATTCGCGGTCTGTCCGCGAGCGTTTGCAGCCGTGTTCCCTGCGGCACTCAGCCACACGGCGCACTCTCACAGGGCGAACGCCCACTGTATCTAATCACCAAAGCCACGAGGAAATATGGTCGATATTGGCGCAAAGCTCTGGAAAGACGGACAGATTCTCGATGCGAAGGAGGCGAGCCAAGTCTCACTCCTGACCCACACCCTGCATTACGGCGTCGGCGCCTTCGAGGGGATCCGCGCGTACCAGCGCGACGATGGGCACACCTACATCTTCCGCCTACGAGAGCACATCGTTCGACTGTTCGATTCTTGTCGGCTCGCCACTTTCGAGCCGCAGGTCAGTATCGATCAAGTCACCGAAGGGTGTTTGCAAGTGCTCCGTGAAAACGGACTCAACGCTGCCTACTTGCGCCCTCTAGTGGTGCTGGGGGCGGGGGCGATGGGATTGCTGCCCACGGACAATCCGCCGCAGACCTACGTGATGGCGTGGGAATGGGGGACCTATCTCGGCAAGGACGGCCTCGACAAGGGCATCCGTTGCAAGATCTCAAGCTTTTCCCGATTGCACACCAACGTGAACATGACGAAGGGCAAGCTGACGGGCCAGTACATCAACTCCGTAATGGCCAAGCGTGAAGCCCAGATGGCGGGCTACGACGAAGCCCTACTGTTGGACGTGAACGGTTACGTTTGCGAGGGATCGGGCGAGAACATCTTTATCGTCAAAGGCGGCCGCTTGTACACGCCGCCGGCATCCGCATCGATTCTTCCGGGCATTACCCGGGACACCATCATGACTCTGGCCAGAGAAGATGGCTTGGTGGTCGAAGAGGCCATGCTGACGCGGGATCAGCTCTACTTAGCTGACGAAGTGTTCCTCGTAGGGACGGCCGCTGAAGTGACTCCCGTGCGCGAAGTGGATAATCGCCCCATCGGGTGTCTGCCGTCGGTTTCCCCGGTGGTGGGCCCCGTCACGAAATCACTCCAGGCTCGCTACTTCGGCCTCGTTCGCGGCGCCGACGAATCTCATCCCGAGTGGTTGACTCGAGTCTAAATTTCGCAGCTTGGGGGCCTAGGCTCCTGAGTACAGCGCTGTGTCTGTCCTGTGCCCCGGCGCTGGCGCCTGCCGCGCCTGGCTCGGCTGTGCCCCAGGCATCCGGGGAGACGGCGTCAGCGGATCGGGCGCCCGCGCGTCCGGTACTGGACGAGGCGTTTCTCACGGGACGTGTGCGAAGATTGATGTCCCAGCGATTTCTGATTTCCTTACCGCTTCACGACCGATCGGGCTGGGCGCTCAATGATCGCGATAGCCGATGGCTGGAAGGGCGGCACCGGCAATCGGCTACGCGTTTGTCGTTGCGGATGTGGAATGCGTCGCTACCGGTGACACCCACCGAATGCGAGAAACAGGTGCGGCGTTGGCGGCCGGAACTCCTCAGGCCTGAGCCGAGCCAGCTGGTCGATAGCCAGGAGGTGCGGGTACCTCGAGACTTCACGGGACGAGTACAGGCCTTTGTGCTTCGAGACCCTGAGGGGCGCGTGCATGGACACCTGCAGTACTTCGGTGCCAAGGCTCGCCAGTGTCTCAGTGTGCTGTACTCGACTCGCGACGCGAGTCGGAATGCGGATGTGGTGATCGCCGCCCGCCTCGACGCGCTCATGCGTCAGAGCTTGGCGGGATTGGCCGAGCGTTCCGTGGAGCAGCGCTTCGGCTCTCGCCCGTAATTGTTTCCGCAGGCAGCGGTCCCTCAGTGTTCCGCTATGGTCGTTGACGGAATCGATCGTGCTGACGCCGTTCAGACAAAAGACTGCAGCTGTTTTTCTAGCTGCTCTTGTTGTTTCGCGTTCTGTACGCCGACGCTAACGCCGGCCATGTTGTTCGCAGAGAACACGAAGGCTGCCGCGTTTTGGATGTCGGCAGGAGTTAGGCTGGCGAGCTCTTCGTGGCGAGACTGCAGGCTGACACCTTCGCGAAACTGGGCGTATTCAGCGTGGTGTTCCGCCATGGCGCCTGGGCGATCCAACATGGCGAGTTGCTCCCAGCGGTGACGGTCGCGCGCTTTGCGTAATTCGGCTTCCGTTGGCCCCGACTGCCGCAGGCTATCGAGAATGCCGAGAATGGTTTCCAGCACGGCCGGGCTTCGATCGTGGGCAGACTCCGCTGCTAGCTCGACCAGGCCACTGTCTTCGTAGGCTTCGAAGTGACCACTGACGTCGTAACAGAGGCCGCGCTTGTCGCAGATCTCTTGGTAGAGGCGCGTGGAAAGACCGTCGTCGAGAATGCGTAACAACATTTCGACTGCCGGTTCACTTTTGTGTCCGATGCCCGGGGCGAGAAAGCCGAGGCGGAGCTCTGTCTGGCTTGCAGTGTGGCGCACGTGCCGGTACCTGCCGCCGGGCGCTGTAGGGGAAGCGCCGAGGGCCTGGCGTTGCCCGCTTCGTTGTTTGGCGAAAGCGGCGTCTAGTTGCCGAAATACCGCGTCGGGATCTAGGGGACCCGCGATTGCGATAGTGGAGGCGGCGCCACAATAGTAGTCGGCATGGTGGGCGAGCAGGCCGTCAGCATCGAAGCCGGACAGGGTATCGAGGGTGCCGGTGATGGGCATGCCCAGGCTGTGATTTCGAAATACCAACTGGCGGATCCAGTCGTCCGCATCCACGCTCTCTCCGACCTCGTCTAAGCCGTCGAGAATTTCTTCTTCGACGATGCCTCGTTCGAGATCGATGCCGTCCAGCTGCGGGTGCTGGAATACTTCTGCGAACAGGGACAGCGTGGGGGAGAAGTTCTCCGGCGGGACCGAAATGGCCAGCGATCCGGCGTCCACAGCGGTGGATGCGTGGAGGGTTCCGCCCAGTTCCTCGAAGGCGACGGCCTGCTGGTGAGCGGTGGGGTGGCTGGGGATCCCTCGGTAGAGCATATGCTCCAGAAAATGGCTCACTCCGTTGTTTGCGTTGGATTCGTGACGCGAACCGATGGCGATTTGGGCGTTGATAGCGATCCGGTGCGTGTGGGGCATCGCGATCGTCACGACACGGAGGCCGGAACTCAGCGTGTGGCTTTGCGCCGGGATGCTCTCCCAGTTCAAGAATGGGCCCTTCGGAATCCGAGATCAGCTGTCATCGCTGGGTGCCGGAGTCTTGTCGGCGTAGGCCGCGTTTATCGAGATCTTGTTTTCAGCGGCTTTGCGCAGTCGACTCATGTAGCTCTTGAGAGCGTCCGCGCGTTTGGCGAAGAGCAGGCGATTGATATGCTGGGACTTGTTCTTTTCGAACTCCGCCGTGTCCGCCACGGATTTGCTCTTGAGCTGCAGAACAACGAAGCCCGAGCGGGTGCCGATGGGCTCCGGGTGCACCGCGTCATCGTTGGCGAGTGCCAGCACGATCTTGGCTGGCGAGCTGCCGGGAAGGGTGTTGCTCACGGGACGCCCGGTGGAGTTGAATTCGCTGGAGATCTCGACCCGGGGGCGATCTTCGGAGGCTAGGGCTTTCTCTTGATGAGCGTTCAGCTTCTCGTCGTCCGTTGCCTCCGCCGGGAGACCGAGGAACTCACGGCGCAGGCGCTTGGTGGCGGGATCCAAGCCTTCTCCGCCGACAGCGAGGGTGATCAGCTGTTTGGCGAAGGTTTCGGCTGCGCCTTTCGCCAGCCCCTGGGCGGCCAAACGGTCCGTGACGGCGGCGCGGCCGTGCTGTTCGGCGTTGTCCTTGGTCAAACGAGCGTGCAGCTTGACTAGATGAAAGCCGCGCGTTGTCTCGACCACGTCGGACACGCCGCCTTCGGCGAGGTCTTTGATTGCCGAGCTGAGCTCCACATGTCCGGGCCCGTAGGCCTCGCTCAGGCAACCCATGTGACCCGCCGCAAGAGCGCCGGGCCCGTCGCTGAGCCGCTGGGCAAGAGCGGCGAAGCTGCTGCCGTTTTTGAGATCAGTTTTGATCTGGTCGATGCTGGTGCGCTGACTGGCCTTGTCGTCGTCGGTGGCGCCAGTGCTGAGCAGGATTTCGCTGACCAGAGCACAACCCGCGCCGTACTGGGACTTGGCGGTTTCCCACTCTTTCTTGATGGCATCGCCGTTGCCGCTGGCCCAGCTGCTGACGGCTTCACTGGAGAGCTTCGTGCCAAATCGCCCGAACCAGGCTTGCTGCACAAGGCTGTTGCGCGCCACAGCCTTTGTGTTCTCGAGCTCGTAGACCGCGAAGGCCTCTTTCTCGCTCATGCGCACCCGCGAGCGAATGGAATCGCGCATGCGGGCGGCGACGGCTTCCTTCTCTTGGAATAGCCGAAAGTCCTTGGGAGTTCGTCGAGCGACGTTGCGGATCACGCGCTCATAAATCTGTTGATCGAATGCCTGGGTTTTGGCGCTCTGTACGGGCAGGGCTTGCACCATGTCTGGTCCGAGCCCCAAGCGGTACCCGAGTTCCAACGCCTGGCTGGCGGGCAGAGACAATCGCGCACGGCCCCGCCGGAGATCGGCGGCCAATGCGTCGCGGCTGATGCCGAGCCCGAGGCGTTTGGCATCTCGGAGCAACAGTTCTCTTTCGACCAGTCCCTCGAGCAGATGGGACTTCAGCTCCAGATTCTGGGCTTGCTTGGCCGACATGCCGCGAGCGACAACCAGACCGTAGGAACTGAATAGATCCTTCGGGGGAACACACTCGCCATACACCGTGACGGCGCATTCGCGACCAAGCGCCCCAGTGGAAGAGCCGGCTCCCTGAAACGAGAACAAGAAGGTGGCAATGATGGCGCCCACTACCCCGACCATGATGATCTGGATGAATCCGCCGCCTCGAAAGAAATTTAGCATTTGAGTTCCTTGGGCAATTGATGCTGCCCGTGTGCTGGCGGCACATACCACGGCGGTCCCGGCTGGGTCCACGGCCGGCACGGTTCAGCGGGAAAAAGGCGTCGGACTTATTGACCCGACGGTTCGTCTTGGGGCGGTCTATCTCGTTCCCATATGCCGTCGGACTTCCGAACAGCCCCCCTGAGGTGGTAGGATCATGGGGTTGTCTGAGAAGAAACCTGATTCCGGCGTGGCTTCCCACCGCCGAACCCTTGGCGGAGCCCGTCAGGAGGCGACAGAGCGGGCGGTATTGCATGGCTCCAACGATTTTGAGGTCAGTGGCTGGACGCTGAACGTTAGTCGAGGGGGTGCTCGGCTCGTGTTGTTCGACGAAGAGGTTCAAACCGGCGTGCAATACATGGTGACCCTCGGCGAAAAATCCAAAGGGCGAGCAGCTGAGGTGATTTGGGTGCGCAAAGAGCCCGACGGGCAGATCGTCGGCGTAAAATTCAAAGATGTAGAGGGCACGGTGCCTCCGCCGCCCCGGCTGTTGGAACAACGCGAGGCCTATCGACGGAGTGGGGGGGGGGGGGGGGGGGGGGGGGGGGGGGGGGGGGGGGGGGGGGGGGGGGGGGGGGGGGGGGGGGGGGGGGGGGGGGGGGGGGGGGGGGGG
>SPKZ01001620.1_pt1 | contig 19266 bp, 23 predicted proteins | sample 2456571 | NCBI WGS metagenome assembly SPKZ01 (sample SAMN11192286, study PRJNA482655) | marine metagenome | biome: ENVO:00000447; feature: ENVO:00000244|ENVO:00000211|ENVO:00000569|ENVO:00002023; material: ENVO:00002151; isolation source: ocean water from marine abyssalpelagic zone ... | reverse complement strand
TCAAATATTTCAAGCAGTGTGCCTGATGGGGTATTACCAAAAGGCAACTGGTATGTGCGGTAAAGATCACGGGTATCTTCTTCGACTTTATCTTTAATTTTCTTTTGTAAACGGTTTGGCAGAAACTTCAAACGGGCAAAGAATAGTGATTCTATGCGCGCTTGTGCTTTTGCCATACGCTCCGTTGGTCGAAACATGTCTTGATTTAAGACTGCCCGATATTTTCTTACAGTGTTATAGGGAATATCAAGCGTATCATGAACAAGTCTGTGATCTTCAACTGAAAGTACAAGAATGTTACACGGCTTGTCTCTCCCACCAAGCGAGAGAGCAAGCACGTGATGTCGGTTAGTACGCATTGGCTGCAAGGTTTAGTAACCCCTGCCACTGTTTAAACTTCATTTTTTGCTCATAGCGGTGTCCGCAATCAGGAAAAAATATTTCAACAGTAACGACGTTATCGTGAATATTAAGCCATGTAATCGTGCAAGATTTTGGCGTAACGTTGCCGCAGTATTTGCACGTGCCTTTTGCGCGTATTATGGTTCTACTTTTTTCGGTTGGCATCTTGTCTTTTTTTAGAAGATTCAACAATTTTTTTTTCTTCCGTACTCAAATTTAATTTAAGCACTTCTTCGTATGTGGTACTACCACCGTTTATGAAGTCTAATAATTTTTGAATTCGTGTCATTTTTTAATTTTGATTTAGTTTAACAATACTGTGTTTCCAGTCTTCACCGCATGTTGAACACATGCAGTAATAATGTTGCCAGTGAGCGTCTTCACTGGTAAGTGTTGAGTATATCCTCTTCGGATTACTCTCGTTGCATTTTGGACATCTCATTTTTTCTTAGATTTTTTATCAAGGTTTTTCATAATCTTTAGTTCTTCAGCAGACAAGTTTTGTTTCTGCTCTTTGTACACCTTGTTCTTTTCTTCGTCGGAAAAAATAAACTTCCAAATACCTTTGATCTTAACTTTTCTCATTTCTGTTTGTATTTAGTTGTGAATGAATAACTTATATTTAAATTACCATACTTTTTGAGAGTAAAGTTATCCACAGGTTTACAGATTCTTTATATGAACTATATTGAAGCAGCACACAAGAGTAAAACAATCGCTATAACCTTACAAGTTAGTTCTTGTGTGCAGGAGTTGTAGCGATTGTTTTGTTAAAAAATTATATGGATCAAAACGAAAAAGAAACCAATACTAGGGATCGGAATACTGGGAATTGGAATACTGGGAAGTGTAATACTGGGAATCGGAATACTGGGGATTGGAATACTGGGTATTGTAATACTATCACCCCTGAAACATGCCTTATTTTCAACAAGCCGGGTAAAAGGCAAGACTGGTTTAATGCAGATAAACCTAGTTGGATGTATGTTAGCCTGACAGATTGGGTACCTAAATCGGAAATGTCCGAAAAAGAAAAAGAAGCATATCCATCATACACAACTACAGGCGGTTACTTAAAGGTATACTCATCTTTACAACATGCATATATCGAAGCATGGGGGAAAGCAACAGAAGAAGACAAGGCAAAAACATTCAAACTACCAAACTTTGATGTAGATGTATTTATAGAGATTTTTGGATTTGACCCCCGTGAAGACAAAAAAACAATCACCATTGACGGGAAAGATATTAAAATAAGCACAGAAAAGTTTGAAGAACTAAAAAAACAACTACTCGAAGAGTAATTATTGTGCGACATTCTATAGGGTGGTACTAAACTACCTTTTAAAAACAAAAACACCCCTATCTTTAAGGGTGTTTTTTGCCGTCTCACAGATTTTTCTGTTAATACCATTTACTCAACAACACTATCATCTTCCGAGGTGGCTTCCTCTTCTTCCATTATAACATCATCAACAACTTCTAGGGTTTCCACAACTGCTTCTTGTACTTGGTCTTGTTTAAATTCAATACCGAAGAACATACCTACTACAAGAATGATCCCAACAATAACAGTGATTAACAAACTGTTAGTGCTTAATGGTTGTTTTGTTTTTGTTTTTTTACTCATACACTTTAAGTATACCATTTTGCTGACGTTAGCAATATGGTCAGTAGTCAAGGAATACTTAACAACTGATCGTTTTGCTGACATCAGCAATACGTTCCATTTTGGAACATACTCAAAAGAAAAATCGGTGTTACCGATTAATCTATTTCTTGCCTATTAAAAGTAAAACAAGGGTAGTCGGTAATTCCGACATACCTATTTCTTCCCCATTAGTGATTTAATAATTCCAACAAGCGTTTTTACCACATCGGTACTTTCAGTTGTTCGGGATTTCCGGACAACTGACTTTTGTTTTAACGCAAAATCAAGTGTATCTACAACTCTATTTTCCCAACCTTTCCCAAACGTCTTCCACGTTTTCAACTGTGTATACCTCTTATACATTAATAAACTGTACCGAATAGCAAGCTGCCGAGAATCTGTTTTATTGATAGCACCAAGCGTTACATTACCTATAATGCCATCTGCTTTTACACCTAACGCTTGTTGTAGTTTTTTATTTGATGCATTGCCTGCATTTACTGTTCCTAGGAATACAACAATAGCTACCTCAATCGGCATTTCATCGCACCTGTTTTTATCCCAAAAATCTTTTTTATAAATTTCTTTTGCTTTTGCTTTTGTTAGTTTTTTAATATCAACATCAGGATAACTACGTTTAGAAATGCCGTACTTTGTCTCGCCTCCGGGGTCGTTTGGGTGATTAACATATCCTCCTTCGTGCTCCATTAGTTTTTCAAATGCTATTTCAAATGCTTTGTTCATATCTCATATATTTGTTAATTAACTTTGTATATACACTTTGGAAATACACACAGAGTTTTAAGATAAACTTATCTTTTAGACTCCCTTTTCGTCGTATTCTTTTTAAAATTCTTTTTCTTCTGTGTCTTGTAGCTATGCTCGCTTTGTGTTTTTGAATATATTGCGACAAAACTAGATTAGTCTCAAACATTTCTTGTAGACGGTCTTGCTCTAACTGTGAGTCCTTTCTTAAAAACTCTCCTCTAGCTCTAACTCCGACTTTATACCAAAAGTGCCTTTGATCCGGCACACGAAAATGTACATTGAAATGACCAGTTTCACGTTCTTTATGAGAATGGTCAAGTAGGTATTGCCACACTGCTTTTCTAATCTCTTTTGAGACTTGCATACTATTTTAGTTTAGGATCTTGTAGGTACTTATGGATAATACCTACTACGAACCCTAGTAAATACGCAATGTGCTCATTTGGCATTGATTTATCCCCATTATAATGCTCGAGCCCACATGCCTTCATTACACACTGAACAACGTGAAGTCCTTCGTGTGCAATCTTCCCGTGCAAGCTTTCGTACTCTTCCTTAATCAAGAGCATAGAGTTCCCAGCAGCAAGCTCAACAACCATCATGTGACATCCTTCAAAAAAAGATTGATCCTCTAGTACCGCTTGGTACATCGAAGGTTCGCCTGTAACTTTCGCAATAGATTTTGCCATTTCATCATAAGATTCATCTTCTCTAATACTTGCGATTAAAAACATTCGATTGTAAATTGGGATCTCGTACTGTTTAGGTTTGCGCATACTAGGCTTTATTAGAAGACTTTGCGTATACCCCCTTTCGTGTCTTACGAGTCTTTGATTTACTTTTAACAGGGCTTTTCTTTTTTAATTTAAGAGTCTTACTTGGTTTCTTTTTATTACCTTTCAGTTTCAATGTTCGTTTCATATATGTACTCTATTGTATCATACTCTTCAACAAGCACAGATCGTAGTGCTTCTTTTATCTCATGTTCGGTCAAGTCTTTTTGTCGTTGCAATAGCTCAAGGGTAAGCAACACTAACACCACAAACATCATCACGAATGAAACTATATCAGTTGTTTTCATACTATTTTTTAGATTTAAAATACTTATCAAGAATACTATTAAAGTCTTCTTTCTCAAGCTTGAATAATATTTTTAAAACAATTACGGCAAACAACCCTAATACAATGATTTGACCAACCCCACTAATTTGAGGAAAGTTATCACGAAATATAATTTTCGACACAATTATAGCAGCTATCACTTGTAATAAAACATTCTCTATTACGTATCGTACTTGTTTTTTTATCCCATTTGATTTCTTACCCATAGAATAGGTGGAGTTACAAGTTCTTCTATGGCATCAATTACAAGATTATAAATACCTCGTACAATTCTATTTTTCTTTAAAACCCAACCGAGTAATAAAAAAAGGATATATGCTACGACACGTTGTGCTGACGTAATGCCGAGTGCATACAGTCCTGTTTGAGAATCTACTGCAAAAAATACTACGGAAGAAATAAGAATAACTGCAATGACTTCTGCAATAACGTGTTGAAGTTTCATATAGATTTAAAATTATACCGCACTACACTTTGGGTGTAAATTTGCCTGTTTTTTCGACCAAAACTTCGTGTTCTATCTGGTTGTTGATAGAATATTTATGTACAGTTTTTATAAAGTGATTTTCATCTAATTTATTCACTATAACTGTAAGCAGGTGACCGGAAGCGGTATATGTTTTCGCAATAACACGCAAACCATGTATAAGAGATATTGTTGGATTTGTGGGAGCTCCGTGTAGAGCGTGCTTTAAATACTCCTCAAGTTTAATATCTTGCATTGGAACCCCAAACATGGGGTTTTGTTTTGCAAGAACATTGTTACCAAACGGTGCAAATAGTGAGTCACCTGCTTTATCTACACAAATAGCTTGTTGTTTTGCAATGTAGTTTAAATCTTTAAAGATATTTTTAATAAACGTAATATCTCGGTGTTTGATTGCAAGATATGTATATCCAACAAATAACCAAATCAATCCGAGAATACCAGCAGCAGTATAAATAATACGAGCGACAATAAGGAGAATCCAACCAAGGAAATAGTCTTTAAAAAATTGATTAACAACAAGACGAAACGGTTTTGTTTTTAGTTTTAATTCGTCGTATGTCATATAATTATTATACCAAAAAAGCCCTACGGTGTAGAGCATCTATAGGGTTTTTTTGGTTATTCTTCTGGTCGCCATGCAACAAACTCATTTGGCGTGAGGACTGTGTAGTCATCTGCAAGCAATGAACCAATAACGGTTCCACTCCAGTAATAATTCCCGTCGGTTCCTTCTCGTGTCACATAATCAACTCCTTCAACGGTAACTGTCTGAACATCTGGAAAATTCGCCCACGTATACGCAACCTCATTTTCGTTTGCATCAACATATGTTGATTCAGGCACGTATGCCGGTACGGTGTTTGCATTTGCAAACTCACTTGTCATGCGTACAAAGTGTGGGTAATTAACCACTTCACCACCTAGTGCAACAATACTTGCTACAACTTGTGGTGTTAATTCTGCGAATACTGAATCAGTTACGTTTGTAATTACGTACTCGATTGTATTACCTGTAGAGTCAGTTGCTCTAATTTTGCTAATTCCTTTTCTAACTCCCGTGCTTGCAAGGTCTTTCAAAACCCCATCGGCACTCAGTGTGTTTTCTGGTACTGTAATTTCAATCATACTATTGGTTTAAATATTTTTCTACTTTGGTCAAGTTGATTCCTGACAATGCGGTATTGAATGCCAAGAAATTTTTATGCTGATTGGCAACGCTGATATCCATCATTAGTTTATTTGCGTTGCCAACATTCTCAACGTGATCTGCGTAGAAAATTGTATTTGGTTCGCCGCTTGCATCAAATAGAAAATTGGAAACATCACACGCATATAGACTCGGAGCTTTTGGTACTTGTCGTCCTGTCTCTGCCCCATTGTGACCGTTTTCAACGGCTGGGTTGGTGTACGCTCCGTTGATTTGATACGGAAGTTTCGATCCTGCGGTTGGTGATGAGTCTGTTATCTGGTAATCGGCAAGTTCTCCTTCTTCTAATTGTGCGCCACCTATATTAATTGAAGCTCCGATAGTTACAGCGTTTGAACCGTCTGCATCAATTACATAATAGCGTGCAGAAAAATTAGATATATCAGTATTAGTTGTGAAAGTAAGAGAACATCTATATAGACCATTACCAATTTCTTCAATGCTTGCTGAGGCTGAATCAAAACTGGTTCCTGGAGCTGACACAGAAGTGACGGTTCCATTGGTTAAATCAAACCAAGCATTCGCTCTGTCGTTAAAGACGGCATTATCAGAGGGCCTCAACTGTAAGAAATCACTGTCACTAGCTTGGGCGTAAACTGAGAATGTGTACACGCCTTGCTCAACAAGACCAACATTTTTAAAGACCGAGGAGCCACTAATATTTGTCTCGGTTGCTTCGATATTAGTGAGCTGAATATTCTCGACTGCGCTTGCTAATGTGCGTGTTGACCTGAAAGATCCCCAGTAGGTATCAGTTAAATCTTCGCTTCGTTCAAACTTATTTACCCCCTCACTAAATCCAGCAATAATATTGTAGTGATATGAGTCTTGTTTTGCCCAAAATGTAGAGTCTGTAATACTCTCCCAAATAATCTGTTTTGTTCTGTCTCCATGAGCGTACGAAGTAGTTCCTTTTCCCTCTGCAAGTGGGAATGTTGTTTTTGCATCGTCTACTTTAATAGATAATCCATATACCTTACCTTGAATATGCTGACCTGTACTTGCTAGGCTACGGCTTCCTATCTCAAAACGACTTTTAGAAACTGACGTAGAAACAGAGGCAGTGTTGTGTAATACGTCATCAATATGCAATGATATTTCTGAACCATCCCAACTAGCTCTGATTTTAGCTTGAACCCCAAAAATATTGGTTGAGTTAATTTGGACTCCATTGTGTTCAAGCTTGAGAGTACCGTTTTGTAAGTAAATTGAAACACCGTTATTGGTAGCCGTTCTATTATCAAAAATTCTCTGCTGTCCTGATCCTGAGTCAACAAGTTCTACCGACATCTCGATCTCGTATCTCGAAACAGGGCTAAAATCAAATACACATGTACCGTGATCATTTACCCCATCAAAATTTGCACAATTACTTTGTTTGAAATTTGCATTTAATCTCACGCGCCCCACATATTGCAAAGGATTACCCAATACGTCTTGAGTTGGGATTGCTTCGTTGCGTGGAATAGTTATTGCAGCCACATCGGTTTTAATTGCATTACTTAAATCAATCAAATTATCAGAAGCGTCGTAAATCTCAAGTCCTGAAATTGAAAATTGATCAGGGTTAGAAAGCACACCACCAGACTCTCTCCCGCCAACCCATATAGTAGAGTTCTGTGGCGTACTCATTGTACCAGCAGATAAGACTTGAGACGCGCCATCAATAGTCATGGCTGCGTTCGCTAAGTCAATATCTATTTCGTGCCATTGACCATCTGCCACATCGGTTGAACTAGTAAACACAGACCCGTTATTTGCTTCAAAATCTATGTTGACACCACCAATACCGATAGAGCCAAGCCCTACAGCGTTATAACCAGATACTATGTGTCTTATACCACTAGTCTGTGTAGAAAGATAGAAAAATTTAACTCTATTGAGAGTTTGGTTAGGAATTTGTGTATCAGTATAGGCGGTCGTTCCATTGTAAAATTCACCATCACTATACCCAACTTGATTCAAATAACTGTAAGGATCGTTTACATCTTCAACAAAAAATGTAGTCGCTGCGATATTTTTAATATTTCCATGGTCTCTATTTCCTGAAGAGTCAGACGCTTTAATACCCCCCCCTTCGTCCATTTTATAAAATAGAGTATATCCGCTTGTTGGTAATGTTGTCGGTGTATATGTTTGCCCCGACGATCCCTCACCCCAGACTGCCAAAGAAAACAATTTCCCATCGAAAGGTCGTGTAGACGCATTTCCGGGTTCTCCTGAAATACAAGCCCCGTTGATAGTAGCAGTAACTGTTCGTGTTCCTGCCGTAGCAGCCTCTACTCCATCAACCCATAATCGGATTGTTCCATCAGAAATGAAAGCCGCTACTATATCAAAAAAACCAGCCCCTGAAACAGTAAATTCTTGTGAGGTGTAAGTACCACCTACTCTATGAGTGGCAACAATCCTTGTTCCTTGTTGCATAATCCCCAATCTTGTATTGTTATCCTCTCTGCAAGTAAATATCTGCCTTGTAGAGTTTGTTGTGATATATGCCTGAACCCTAATTGTTATATGGTCGTACTGTTGAGATGTTATTATTGGTATATCTACTATCTGGTCATTCACACCGTCAAAATCATAACACCGACCTGCAAAAACCTCTCCATCACGAACACCCACCTTGTCTACAGCTTGGGTAGCGGTGTTGGCTTGGTTAAATAGCCATTGGGTAATTGAGTCAATAGATAGAGGGTTGAAGGGAGCAAGCCCACCCCCTCGACCTTGCAAATTTTGTAGCATTTGGAGTCCTTGCAAATTAAACATAGTTTTATCCGTGTAATACGGTGTTAAATACAGTGTCTGCTGTTGATATTGCTGAAATAGATTCTAGCACTGTTCCGTCAGCTAGGTCGTAAACAGGAATAGATTTTGAAAGTCCTGCTGGAATACACATATCAAACCCATTATCTGCAATAGAAGCAGTTCCGTTAAACTTTACGTAAACGGCAGTTGCGCCTGTATTATCAAACGCAACTGCGCTTGTGCCTTTTGTTGTGTCGGTTGAATCGACTGCTGTTACAATATCAACAGCAGTAGCTCCAACTGTGTCTGTAAATGATGCTTTTGTTGCAAGTCCGTTGATTGCCTGAATGAAATTTCCGTTTTTAAACGGTAGTGAATCTGCCATATGTATATAATTAACTGTGGATAACTTATGCTTTGATTATATCAAATTTATGGTATATGTGAAATTATATGTTGTATACTTAATACAATATTGTTCACGGCGTTGTGTGTATTTTTACTTGTTATTGCTGGTCAGCGCTAGGCGTAACACTTGTTACCACTGCAGCGCCTTGAAAATCATCAACAATACCCTTCATAAGTTCAATATACTCTTTTGAAGGCTTTGTTTTGTTTAGATTATTTGAAATTAATGTTTGCTTTGCTCTAGGTAATTTTTCTAAAGCTTCACCCAAGAAATATTTAAATTGAGGGCTATCAAGAAGTTTTTTTGCTGCAAATAGCCCAATCCCTAAAGCTGGGTTAAACAACCCAACACCTAAGCTTGCACCTAGAGTTAGGTTGTCGGTTAATCCTAATACTTTACGCCCTAGTTGTCGTCCAGTCCGTTTTATAGCTGTATCTGCAATGCCTTTTGCAAGAGCAACATCACGATTTAGGTCTCGTACATTTACACCTGTGTTATCAAGTGCCTCTTTTTCAATAAATCCTTTAATGTCTTTTCGGATATTTTGGAATCCTGTTTTTGTTAGTCCTGACTTTGCTTCACCTGAAGTTTTGTATAAGTCAAATGCAACATCCATAAGTTCTTTTGAGCGTTGAATATCTGAAAGAGTATAAGATTCTTTGCGAGCAAGGTTTGATGCTTCATCAAATAGCGCCTCAAGTCCTAGGCTATCTTGAGCATCTTCTGCAATTTTTGTTAACACTTGTTTTGCTCGTGCTGCACCGACTTCATTTGTATAAGCTTTATCAACTGAGTTAATTGCATCGCGAACAGCAGACATGTCTGCTTCTTTTGATTTTTCAAGAATGCGCGCAATTTGTTCTGGCTTATCTCCAACTTTCAAGTTCTTTTCTTTAAAGAAGGTAGTCACCTCTGTTCCGTCTGGGGCTTTTAAGTTATCTAGGTCATTTGCTGTTAGCCCTAAACGCTGCACAATCGCGTTGTCTTTCAAATCTGTTGCTGTTGGTACAATATCTTCCACAACATCAGTAACTGCGGTTCGTATTGGAGCTGTTTTTTCAGCAATAGCTTGCCCTGCTTTTTGTGCGGTTTTAGAAATAGCTTCTTCTGTAGCTTCCCGACCGGCCTTAACTGCTCGACCACCCAATCCTAATGTTGCTAAATCTGCCAACTCTAAAGCTGCACCTAAATTTGATGCAAGGCGTGGGTTTGTTTCTTGGAGGTTTGAAACCACTCCAGCAAGCTCTTGTACAACTTGTGTGTCTGAGATTGCATCAACACCCTTTTGGATTGCTGCCTCACCGCGACCACCTAGTAATTTTTCGTCAATAAATTTAAGAGGCTTACCAACAACAGTATTTAACGCCTCACTAACCCCTGCACCTGCTAGCTGCGCTACAGACTCTAAACGAGACTGACCAGTCTCTTCTTCTCGTTGTAAAATGTCTACACCACGTCGTGTAATATTACTTGCTGCATCAGAAAGTATTCCTGCATTTATAAGTTTTGGTCGCTGTTGTCTTGGCGATGAAACTACATCATCCCCCTTAACTTGGAGCCCTTCAATTTCAACTCCCTCAGCCAAAAAACCTCGAACGACTTCGTTAGGGTCTAGCCCTTTTGTTTGTGCGTCTTGTAAAATTGGTTTTAGTTGATCTTGTGTCATTTGCATAAGCTATTGCCCTAATAGTGTTCTGGTAAAGTTGTCGACTGAATCCCCACCGTACAAATTTGTCATTGTTTGTTGCACAAATGACTTTGTTTCTGGCGATGCATTGTATTGTGGTGATTGCACAACTCCACGTTCTTTTGACTTATCGTTTAGAAAATCTGTTATCTCTCCAGTAGGGTCAATAAGATCTACGGTTTCATTGTGGATGTTCTTAAACTTATCAAGAGTTGAAATAATCTCATCGTCAGTACTTCGAATAGTATTTCCAAATCCAACCCCAAGAATTGTTTTAAACGTGTCAATCTCTTCTGGGTTAACAACTGCCCCTGTACGTTCACGAGCCATTTTGTCAGCAACATCAAGGGCAAGTCTTTCGAATTCACGTGCATCCCGTGAACCAATGCGCAAAAATTGACCAATGTCAGTTTGGTTCCCAATTATCTCTTGCATACGTGCAATTTGTGTAGACGTAGAGCGTGCATTTTGAAAAGCCTCACGATCTGTTGATCCTAAATCTTGTAATTTTTTAGAAACACGTGCCGTAACTCCAAATTCTTCTGGCTGTGTGAGTATACGTGTTTCTTCTCGTAATTTATCTAACTGTGCTTTTTTTACAGCAAGATCCATTCTTGTATTAGGGTCTTGTATAAATTTACCTATATTTGGCACAGCAAATAGTTCGTCTATAGTCTGTGCTTCTAACACAGCTGCCGGAGCATTAGGATTCCGTTCAAGAATAGTTTTTTTAAGTTCGTTTACATCGTTACGATCTTTAACCCTCTGATCTACTGCCTTTTGCTGACTATCTAGTTCATTTTGGAATTGTTGAAACTCTTGGCCACCGTAAAACTTAAATAAGTCTTTATTTGTATCTAGCAACTCTTTTTGAAACGCAATCTCTCGTTCTTCTTGCTTATCAATAGCATCGTAGTACGCATTAATCATGTTCAGATTTTGTTCTGCAACCGCCTGCTCTTGCTGTTGTGCTGTTGCAAATTGATTTGCAAGTGTAGAAGCTTCTAATGCTTGAATTTGTCGTAATCCAGCTTGTTGAGCTCCAGCTTGTGGTCGAAATAGTCCTGCTTCCGCAGTTTCTTGCGCAAGTCCAATCTGTTCTTTCCCTTGTGTCTCTGCTAAAGCATCTAGTTGTGCTTGTAATTGCCCCGCACGGCCGCTTGTTTGCCCCAATACGGCTTGTAGTTCTGGTGGTAGTACACCGGTAACCCCAGCTTGTGCTAATGCCCTGTTTTGACCTTGTGTGCCTGCCATAGCACCTTCAAGTCCTTGCAGCGATGTCTCAATTCCTGTTTCTGCATCGCTCCGCTTTTGACCTGTTTGTTGTGTTATTCCTTGCTGTTGCCGGATGATACTCTCTTGCGTAACAGGAGTCTGTACTTGTGGAATTGTGATATCAAGAGCCTGATTGGCTGGTTTGTTTTCTATTGATGGTGGTTGCTTTGCCATAATTAAAAGTAGTATACCAAATATTGTGCGACAATCTAATTAAATTGCTTTGTATTTTCTCGATCAAACACAGGGCGTTGAAATTTAACCTGTGGATTGATAAAAAGCTTATCTTCTTGTAAATCAAATGCACGTTTAAGCTTCTCAACATACATCTCAAGCTCTAAAATACGCTGTTGTAATAATGCATTTTCATTCATAACCTATTGGTTTACTTGACCGTTTACTTTTACGCTTGTAAGCGTCACACCTCCAGCTCCGACAACACGATATTGCACTGCGCTTGTACTTGTTTTGTGTACTGTTTGAAACGTTGTTAAGTCTGGGTTAGTGCGACCAGCATTGTTTTTTGTTTGTGAGCTTGTGGTAAATTGTGCAATTTGTGTAGAAAAGTCAGAGTCTGCAATAGTTTTTGCATATACCGTAACTGTTTGTGACCCTGTAAGTTGTTCACACCCGATCTCAATAGTGTTTGCCATTTTGTTCACCGCGCGACTTCCTGCAGTAACTTCCATGGTTATAACTTCTGTACTATCAAAGTTAGACCCTTGTGCCCACACATTTCCTGCTTCATCAAGAACATAGACACCATCATCTGTTCTAAAAATCTCAACAGGTTCTGCGTCTAACTCTAGTAAATAAGAGATACTTATAACTTTTGTAATTGCATTGCGACCAATTAAGAAAACACCTTTTCGCGCGATTCCTTCGTGAGTAAAATTCCCCCAAAATACAACGCCGTTTGTAACTTCTGTTTTATGTGGTGCTACATCGTTGTTAAAACTAACAGTATCGCCTCGATATTTTGCTTGGTAATCAAACCCACTCAAAGTAATAGGAATATCTACAATAGTGTCATACGTTCCGCCCACTGTTTGACGTAGTGAGATCAAAGGTTGATCTAGTTCAAGTTGTGTAACTAACTGCACAAAGGCACCTGAAAAATCGTGAATAATAGTAGGGCGACCGTTACCAATAATGCCCCCTGAAATAGGCGACGTGTTCGTAAAGTCAATATCCCAAACAGGCGCAACTGCTTTTGTTTTGTCTTTATATGCATATCCAAAGTAGCGTCCGTACAAGCACATGTCGTAAATATCATCACCAGCGGTAAATACATTACTCACCACCCTACCGGGATCGAGAGTAAGTGGATTCTCACTGCTAATCCCGAAAGCATCAATATCGTTGTTATGAGCAACAAATTCTACCTCTGTAATAGGTAAGCGAATAGAACGATGCTTTTGAGTTGGGTCAGATATCACTTGAGAAACAAAATTCTCAGTTAATGTGTTGGTTGCGAAGCTATACTTTGAGATATATCGTGTCGTTGAGTCACTAACTCTGTTACTTGATACAAAATATAGATACGCTGTATTTGTGTTAAACACAGGTCCATATTCTGGGTAAATACTACTAGATTTAATAACCTTTCCGTTTACATCAGAACTCCAGTTGTTGTTTGAGTCTAATGTATATACTTGTAATCCTCCATACGTGCTTGGTGAAACTCCTGAAAAGGTTTGTTCTGTATATGATTGCCCATAGCCTGTATCGTTCCTTATCCCATTTATAGTTGTGTGGTACAAAGGGTCGAAGTCTAAATCATCTTTATGAATAATGAGTTCATCAATCTGAATAAAATTCGCTAGTACAAATGTAGATGAGTCTATACCAAAAGGACCATCATTTAAACTCAATTCATCAACAACTTTTGAGCCATCAACATATACATCAAGAAACTGATTCGGTGTACCGTCTTTGGTATTAAAATAAAGCGAGCAGACATGCCATAATGAATCATCAAAGTTAGTGTTATCTAATACGTAGTTTGTACGATCAGTTCCATTGGAAACTTTTATATAGTCTAAGTACAGATCATTACTACTCGTTCCTCTTATAGAAAGCCTTAACGCGTCACCGATAGTCATGAATATTCTATCACCCGTGTTCCCAGTATTTACTTTGAAAAAAAATGTTACGTGCGCATCAAACCCTGTTAATAGTTGTCTGTCATACTGCACGTTATCGTTTAATGCTTCCCCTATAACCCCAGTGCTATATGTTGAGGCATCTACATCAATATTTACTATTTCTCTGTTCGAAAATGTTTGAGCATTCCCGTCATAAGGGAAATAGTAATCTGCATCACTAGCTATTGTTGAGCTCTGTACCGATGCTGCATCTGTGTATACATAAATATCAAAGTCTGTTGATTCTGTAACAATAACACCTGTATTTCCTGCTAGGTCAAAGTTCTGAATAAAGAAGTCTTGTGCCACGCCTGTTGATTGTGTAATCACATGAATGTCGCTCTCTTGTGTTACTGCATTCCAAAAAGAAGCTGGAAGTTGAGAAAGGTCAAAGTAATAGTGAAAATACGTGTAATTTGTATAACTAACACGCCATCGTGTTGTTGCCTCTGGAATCCACCAATCGGTAAGTCCTGCCCCAACACCTACAATACCAAAATCTGTATTTCCAATAGCACGAATGTCTTTGTCTGTATCTGTGTTTATCTGCTCAAGACTTTTAACAGGCTTCACCGCAAATGGATCTTGTGTAGTGTCTCCTTTCACAAAAAACACGCTTGCGTTAGGGTCAAGTCGTTTTGTTGATTGAATACCTGAATCGAATCGTTGTGACTGTGAAAGTGTTGCCATATTTTTAACTTGTTGATGCTTCTATTGCAGCTTGTTTTTCTGCTTCTTGTTGTTTTAGAATATTGACTGCTGTTTCTAAAAACTCCTTTTGTGTTTTACGTTTTTCCATGTTTGCAAGAGCGTTTTCATGTTCTTTAATCTTTTGTTCAACATCTGCAACAGGAATAGAAATTTTTATGTTCTTGCCAAGATCTTCTAAATTTTCAGAACGTGTAACAATTACTACGTGGTTATTTTTTAAATAAAAGTCGAACATATATTACTTAATTACTTTACTACGCGGCTTAAACACTTTAACCCCATCAGGGTTTTTGTTGTTTAAGTGTTTAATAAATTGTGTTGCGAGACTTGAGAATAAAGATTGATTACTTGCAACAACGGTAGTTTTTCCTTCAATCCCACCAATTATTGTTGCTGCATAATACGGCAACAGGTTATGATACATAGACTCAAAGCCCGGCTCTACAGTAGTATCTGCTGTCTCAAACGCTTTTTGTGCGCGTGAGTAGTAGTACTTAAGACCGTTTGTAATATTTGATGAAGGTTTTGGATACACAATGATGTTTGATCCTGAATACATATATTGATACGGCCTGTCTGATCTTCCTGTATCTTCATCAGCTATTTCAGGAGACTTTTGGATATTAGTACGCATCACTCTTGTATAGTCTGATGATATTGACTGTTTTGCAAATACTGCGTAAATATCGGTAATATCTGCGCTGTCTGTATCCGATACTAAAGAATACGATTGTTGGTTCGCAACAAGATCAACATATCCGATGGCAACATTCCCCCAGTTAGGATCATCCCATAAAGTATCATTAATTTCATTTTGGATAAACGACACTACATAGTCGTATGCTTGATTTAAATAATCAGTTAAATACGCATCGGTATACGTTCCGTCTTGTTCGCCAAGCTGCCGTGTTAAGCGTGTTCTTAATTCTGTGATATTTGCCATAAATCTTTATTGAAAGCACCTGTAGTGTACCACAGATGCCCTCTAAAAGGTTTATCGCTGTTTGAACTTCATAACAGCTCCGTAACCTGTTGAATTAGCCCACATGTTAGCCCCGATGATTTCAGCTGTAACAAGTTCGTTTGTTAAGCTTCCGGTTCCACCGTCTTTAAACATGGTGATAATTCCTGCATCACTTACTTGTGCGGTTGGGAATCGTTTCAAAAGATCTGATCCTGCTGCCATAAGTCGGTAGAAGTATACAGTGTCTTTTTGGTACATTACTGATTCAACAGTAACATCTCCCCATACGTTTGCAGCTCCTGTAACAGTTGACGCAACTGTCATAACAGCATCCTGTACGAATACAGTAAACAACGCTGTTCCATTTGTTGCTGACATGTTGTTTTTTCGCATTAACACACGTTGTGCTGCGGTTGGGGCAATGTACTGTGTACCAGCTCCAGTTCCGTATGTTTTAACGTGACTAAAGAATGCAGCTGCATTTTCTGCAGTCTCATCAACGTCGGCACCAATTAAAATGTTACCTGCAGTTGATCCAAGTGAAATAACAAATGTACCAGTAACTCCATTCACAGTAACTGTTTCACCATTTGAAGGTTGCCCAGTTCCAAATGTAAATGTTGATTGACGTCGTAGCAAGTTAGACATGTAAAGGTCTACTCCCAACTCGTTAGTTCCAACGTATCCTGCTTTTGTTTTAAGTGCGTCATCAGCAACAACGTTTCCAGTGTCACGCATACGTGCCTTAATCAATCGCCCAATTTCGTTTGGAATAACTTGGATCACGTTTTCACCGTATTTCATGCTTGAGTCGTAAGCTGCTTTGATACCAAGATCAATAACATCAAACACGTTTGATTGTGTTGCAATAATACCAGCTTCGCCACCTCCGTTTGTTTGATCTGCTGCAAGTAAATCTCCGTCAGTGATCGTGTTGCTCAAGTTTGTTGTAGGCGCAAGAATAGTTTCTTGGTCTTCTCGACGTGCAAGAGCTTTACCGTGGTTATCAGCTGTAACAATGTTTAGTCCGTAGCTTGAGCTAAGAGCATCTTTTACAGTAACTAATTCGTTACTTTCAATAAAAGTATCGACGTCGTAAGTGTCTGATTGTGAACCAATGCTTTCTACAAAGTATTGACCTGCTGAAGTCACGTCACCAGCGTAAGCATTATCAACAATAGGATTTTCCATTGTTTTTTTATCTGCTTTTTTTGAAACAGCAATGCTTGTACGAATAACAGAGTCACGCACTTGATCTTGCACAAACTCTGAATATTCAATTTGAGTTAGATTTGAATAATCTGAAGCCATAAATAAATTTATTACTTATGACACTAACTTGATTTAGATTTCATCACTTGCTGAGATTTGTGAGCGTCGCCATTTCATGTACTCCTTTTTTTGTTTAGGATCTTTTGGCATAGCTTTTTCAGCTGCGTACGTTTCAAAAGATTTTTGACTCGCAGCACCACCTTGCTCGCTCTCCATTTCAGCTTTCTTTCGTCCTGCAATAGAAGAAAGTTCTTTTTTGATAAGATCGCTAGAAAGAATTTCGTCTAAAGATTTACCAGTGTTAGATTGGTAAGTCTTCAATAGTTCTTTCTGTTCATCAAATTGAATGTCATGTTCTTTATAAAGGTTCGAAACATGACGACCTTCTACGTTCGTTCGTAACACCTTCATCTCTTCTTCTAAAGATTTTCGCAACTCACGTTCAGTTGCAAGTTTTTCTTCAAAAACTTTACGAAGCTTTGAAGCAGATTGATCGTTTGTTTCAGGACTTTTTGTTTCAGTAGGTTTATGTTCTTGACTATTTTGAACGTCTACTTGTGTTTCTGTTCCGTTGTTTTGGATTTTATCCATACTCGTCTAAATTAGATTACGCCCAGTTTATAGAGATGGGAGGGCTCTCTAGACTAATAACGCACTTGTAACCCATGTGGTGGGAAGCACTGCTGTACTTGCTTTCTATTTTATCAATAAAAAAAGAAAGCCGCAATATTGAGCGACATTCTTTTATACACGGAATTGTTTTAAAATATAGCTCGTGTTGTTTCTTCAATTTGACTACCGGTAATATCTTTATAAATACTGTCTATCCCTGTAGTTATTACTTTTGCTTGTAGTTCTGGGAAATGTTCAAGCATTGCAATTTTTAGCGCTTCTACATTGTTTTCGTGTGCAAAAAATGTAAGTAACAAATCTTTATCTCGTTTAATCATACGTCTTTTTAAATGTTTAATAATTCTGCTTCATTCACACCTAGCGCATCGGCAGATTTCATCAGCATTTTCATAGCAGTTGGATTGTCTTGTGCGGCTACCATAGCCTGTGCAATCTGGTTAGCGTTTGCAACATATTGCTGCACGTTTCGTTGTTCGTTTGTTGCGGTAAGTTCAACGTTAAACTCAATATCATCCATCTCCATGTCTTTTACAAGAATTTCACGCAAGTTTCCTTTGTCTTTCTTGCTTTCATAATACATCTGCTTTGACATTTGCTTCATTTGCTCGAGCTCTTGCAAATTTCTTGGGCGTAACTCGCTTTTACCCCAATTCTTAACTAACTGTTCTGAAAAAGCCTGTTCGCTCATTTTATTATCAATCGCCAATAACTCATTTGATGTAAACTCACCTATTACACTGTCCTTCGATTTTAACATTTTTAATAAATCGTCAATGATGAATTCATCATACATGTTATTCAAGAATAGCATTCGCTCTTCAACACGCATATCGTAAAACCCTCGCTGTTCTGCACTTATAATTTGAACAGTACCCAGTGCTGTTCCAGATGGAGGTGTCTCCCCTGTAAGAATATCTCCTGACTGCACCGCTTTTTGCATAAGAGCATCTGTAGACTCTGTTAAATTAGCCATACCACTAAGTGCTGCATTTGGTGTAGCATCTACTGTACGAATACCTTGTGGTAATACAGATCCATTTTTTAAGTTAAACACATTTAACCCTTTCAATGCTTTAGCCGCGGTCGCATCGTCTGTTGTAAAGTACACATTACCCGACATTTCGATAACTTTGTATTGTGCATTTAGCAAGATGTTACGCATTGCTTGAAACTCAAACGTCTTTTCTGTTTGGCCAATGCCTAAAATACTATTGTCACGACCGAATCCAATACGTGTTTGGTATGGCTTATAGTAAAAGATATTTTTATTCATCAACGCACAGTCAATCTTGTATTTTTTACCATCAACCTCCACAATTTTATGCCATTGCCATGAATAATCGCTTTTTGAGTACTCACTAGATACATACGCTTCGCTTAAGTACCCGTACAACATGTAACATCTCTTTTTTTCTTGGCTTGTTTTCATCCACTTGTTTTTTAAATCAGCCGTAAGCAACGGTATTATATCTTCATCGCTCACTACAACTTGAAACATTTTTGCGCCGCTCACCAGATCGTAAGAATCAAAGTAACAATTTGCGTACCGCATAATTTGTAAATCAGGGTATTCTTTGCCTTTTACTACTTTCTTTCCTCGCTTAACGAGCAACCCCCCGTATCGAATATCGGTCTCTGTCATGTCATTTAATGTGATGCCAAAGTTCACAGTATCCATCCACTTTCGATTCTGTGCGCGCAACGCATACGCTTGGAATAAGTGATCCCCATGCTTACTCGTTGCAGTTATGTTCATATCTTTAGTATCAACATTCTCTGC
>SPKZ01000597.1_pt1 | contig 19279 bp, 27 predicted proteins | sample 2456571 | NCBI WGS metagenome assembly SPKZ01 (sample SAMN11192286, study PRJNA482655) | marine metagenome | biome: ENVO:00000447; feature: ENVO:00000244|ENVO:00000211|ENVO:00000569|ENVO:00002023; material: ENVO:00002151; isolation source: ocean water from marine abyssalpelagic zone ... | reverse complement strand
CCTTTTCAGCATGCAAAAATGCATCATCGATCTTTTTTTGCGACCGAATATCCATTTGTGTTTCTCTGTCACGATTGGCTTTTTTATATTCACGAGCATACACGCTTTTTATTTTCTCGGTGCAACCTATCTCCGCAAGGATAATTCGCAGACCTTTACCTGTTCCGATCACGCTTTCAGTAACCTTTTCGCCTTCTCTGAAATTAAAGAAATCAAGCCAATCAGTAGAAATAACCAACTTTCTCTTATCTGACGACTTGCCGATTTTCTGTAATTTTAGTGTTTTAGTCGCACAGCCAAGTGTGTTAAGTAACATCTTGATTTTTTTTGATAAACGATTGTGCTTGAATTCAAACGAAGACACTTGATCTAAAGTCATATCCATAATGAAATCCTTATTTTTTTTATCAACAAGGGCATTAGCCTCACTCATTGACACTGTCGCTACAAAGCAAGACAGAGAATCGAAATGCAAGGAGTATTCCTTGCTTGTAATTGGTTGAAGATTAAATGTCGCTATATAAGAAACATTTATATACGAGGAAAGATTACTTATTTAAAATAAATCACGTCCCCTTACTTCTGGACTTAATTATACTTAAACTTAAAGGATAGTCAACTGAAATATTCACCCTTAACTAAATACCTAATGGGGTGATTAAAATAAATGTATTATCAATCCCATATTATTTAATTGTGATATAATTAAGTAAAATACCAATAACGAAAAAAGAGAATTAGATTATGGAATTAAAAGATTTTGAAGCACTTAAAGCCATTCATGATGACGATGGTAGAGATATAGAGGTTTTTTATTTGAAGTCGCACGACAGACTGGCTGATGATGCGGATACTAATGTGCGCGGTTACTTGACTATGGGGCTGGAATTCACCATGAATCACGTTGGACTTGGTGATAATATAAAAGATTTATTCTCAGAGCATTATGCTTCGCTTGGTATAATTAAGACTAAGGCGGGCCCAGAAAAAATATACATGGTTATGCAAGGTAATAATTGGAGTCCTAATTTAGAAGCTAGAGATCTCATTCAAGGAAAAGGTCTTCGACATACCACAATGTCCATCGGGGATGCATTCAAGGTTGGTGGAAAACATTACTTAGTTGATAACTACGGCTTTAAATGCCTAGAAAAAGCATTATCTAAAGACAAAAACAAAGATGTTTCGTTAGATATCTAATATAGATAGTTTAATGTAAAATAGCCTGCTAAAGTATTAAAAGCAGGCTTTTTCATAGCACTAATCAAACAAGCCTGATGACGATGTCACAACCATGACCTTGCCCGCAGCTTGGCATACCAGCAAATCTCATGTTTTTTTCAGTGATTTTGCCCTGACCAATAAGGATAACTTCCCCATCTTCTTTTAAGTGACTGGAAATAGAGCCTTTGGGGGCTTCAATGTAGGATTCTATTTCGTTGTAGAGATTCTCTGAATGTGGCTTGAGTTCTGCTCTAGGAGTTAGGCCATCGGAATTTCTAAATCTGATTAAAAAGCCTTTTTTTCTCACTTCAATGTGAATGTCGGAGCACCCTGATAGTCTTAACATCTGTTCAAACATTTTAGTTTCCATTTGTTATATTTAATTTAAGCTAGTCATTCTAACTTCTTTATTCTCACTTTCAGTTCAAAAACATAATCAACAAGTTCAGACTCACTTAGATCATATATTTGCGATCTTATTTCTGACTTTTCAGACAAAATCTCTAAATTTTTAGCAAGTGATTTATTGCTTTCTGTAAGGTTTCTATTTTCAAAATACCTTACTCTTAAGTCTAATTTATTTGATTTCAAAATTACGATGAATTTTAACAATTCCAGCAAATGTTATCGCCATCACTGCCACCCCAAAGGTGAGTGTGAAAACTGACGGCTTTCCGATAAGTGAAAAAATTGCAATTAGCCCTACAATAGATACAACCTGACCTACAACAGAAGAAATCTTATTTTCTAATGAATATATAATTGTCGATACTACAAGAGCGCCAGTAGAGATACCAAGAACTAATGCTTCCAGGGAATTGTCTATTGGTGGTAACTTATAAATGCACAGTACCATTAGATTCCAAAAGATAATGCACAAAATTAGATTTTTATTTATTGTCATTTTTAAATTTACACCTTAATTTAGTTAAGGAAAAATAATTGAGAAAATTGAAATTAGTCCGATTGAAAATGAAGTAAATCCAATAACGCAAGAAAGGTCACCCTTTAACGAGTATGTAATTGTCGATACAGAAAGAGCGCCAGTAAGTATGCTTGGTACTAGAACTTCCAACATACTATCTATAGGCGATGCCTTATAAACGCACCATACTAGTAATATCCAAAAAATAATGCATAGAGTGAGTCCTTTATTTATATTTATTGACTTAAACTTCATCATCTTAGCATCACCATCGAATCTAACTATTAAAGCCCTTATTTAGGTGCGCATACTACAGGAAGATTTTTAATAATACCAATGAAAATTAATAACTTACAATTTTAATCCTCACCTAGCCAAAATAATAAACTCAACTATAACCTCCATGCTGGTTGACTTCTTTTTCTTATGACGTATAATTAACTGCATAGACCTAGCGCTACCTCAACTTGATTGAGATGACAGTGTTTATATGGTTAGCCACCAGCGAACTCCCCTGAGATGCTTATTTTTAGCGTTATTGGTAAACGGCTTTTATAACAACAAATTCACACTTCATAGTCAATGACTTATATTGTGGTTGTTAATAAATCAGGGATCAATCACAAGTAAATAAGGATAATTGATTATGTATAATTCTAAAAAAGAACTTCAACATCATGCTAAAGAAGTTTCAACTAAAATTCATAAAAAGACTCACGGGCAGGTTAATTTAAACGCTAACTTTATGGCGTCTGTTCTTGCTGAGTGCATTCCTAACACACCTTCTGGATTTAATATCAATTCATTAAAACCTTCTACTTTTAAAACAGAAGAATGCGCTAGCAACTCCATTGAAATTCAGTATAACAATGAAGTTAAGAGTATGGTTATGGAGTACATAGTTGAAAATATTGAAGCTATATATTTCGATTTAAAGGTGCGATCATCCGAATTGCTAACAAATGGTGATGTTTTACCTGCCGATTTCCACAAAGGAAATGTCTTTAGTAAATATATGAGATTTGATTTAGGTGACAGCTCTAGATTTGAGATGTTTAACGCGATGAAGCTTACCGATCTTGAAAATAGACATGAAGTCGTTGAGCGCCTTTATTTTGATTCGATATGTACAAATATTAAAGATCGATGCCTTAAAGTTCGCGCCTCTACTTTCAGCCGAGTCGTGCTGGAAGAAACAAATTCTGCAATATCAAAATTATATTCAAATCCTAGCAGCATTACCGAATCTTTAGCTGATAACGAATCAGTTAGTGGCTTTTACTTAGCGTTAATTAAGTCAGGCTTCTATACGGGCCGAGAACAACATACTTTAGACCACGTAAAAGAAGATTTCATACGGCAGAGTTTAAAGATGAAATGAGCAAGTTTACTACGATAGTTTTCAATTACTTATATCAATTTAATAAAATAATTGTTAGATTTTAAACTAGCATTTGTGCATAGCCTCATTGTGAGGCTGTGCTATCCCTATTGATTAATTCGAGGTTCAAGCATGAATTTACCAACGCATTTAAAAAACCATACTTATCAACCAGCAAAAATGATCTTTAAACATCACGAGAATGACTCTACTGTCTTTAAAAATATACCGTCTGCTACGGATGATGAAAATAATAAAGAGGAATTCTTTATTAAATTACCTAAATCTCTATGTGGACTTCTATCCGATAAGCCTCTTGATATAGAATTACCTCTTAATCAAATATTGTTCTTTCATGAAAAGTTTGAATTATACGAAGTCCCATTCTTCGTATTTGATATAAATCCAAATGCAATCGAAGCATTTAGTAAAGATCACATATACGTATCAACACTACTTCATCTATTCTCTGCTCGTGTATTTACTACAGATGAATTGAAATTATTATCATGCGAACAAATTGCAGAGCTGGCTAAATATGCAACCATAGATCAATATAATGTTATTTGTCTTGCTGATTATAAAGACTCTGCTATTAATCACGCCTTGTCTATTCGTTACATGTTATTTTTCGCTTGTGTATACGACTATCTACATGAGGTCAACCCATCTGAATTCTTTGAAGTCAATGATGAGATCATTTCCCTTAAAGACATTTTAAATTTAGAGTATTTCTACATAACAAACGAAAATAGTTTTTTTACTCACAATATTGATAAAATATCGACACCACCAACTTATAATTTTATTGAAATGTTTATGAATTCACAATTAAGTAATTCTTTTTGTTCATTACTTGATTGTAGCGAATATAATCAAGATTTATTTTCGTTAATTGAAAAAGAATATAAAGATAAAAATGAATTCAACCGACTTAAAGATGCATTTAACAAACACCTTACCTTTATTTCAAGAGGACATATTGAAGCCGCTAAAAATGGTTTTAAGCATAACTTTACTTTAATTCACCTTTGTTTCATTCTCGATAATATTCACCGATATAAAATGGATAAAGATTTTGTTCAGGAATTATTTGATCTAAAAATTGATTCAGAAAAAGATACATTTGTTTGTGGGTGGGGTGATGATTGGTCTGATACGTATTTCTTTGACCTCAGTAAAGGGACACTGTTCGATCACTGGGTGTCTCATAAGCATGAACACAAAGACTTACCCTCTATACAGGAAAACATTAAATATGTTTTAAATAATTACCAAGAGTATCTTTCGGAACACTGCGTGAATTTGGATCTTCTCATTCATTCTATTCAATCTCCTGACTCAAAGTTCTTTAATCATGATAATATTGATTCATATAAAAAGCATATTTGTGATTTGAAAGAGCGATTTAAAGATCCTCTTACTGCTCTTACTGCTCTTACTGCATTAAACTCCTAAATCTTACAGTCAAACACAATGCAAGCTCTAGAGCTGAGCTTGCAATTTAACAGGATCTAAAATGGAACTAGACAAAAAAATAAAATTAGCAATTATATTGTTAAAAAAGGATCTTGATAGAATTGATAAATCAGCGGTAGCTGAAAGCAACATGCTAACCAAAGGCTTTTATAGCGGAAAGCTCGTTCAAAGCAAAAAACTAATTGACATGTTAGAGCTTGAATCAGAAATTAAGTTAGAATCTGAATCGAATATCAATTTAATAATTAAAAATCTGATAAGTGGCATTGATATACTCGATGCGTTATCAGTAGGTACAGAGAGCATTCTTACCAAAGGTTTTTATGAAGGCAGGGCTGATCAAAGCCGAAAGTTCATTGAGGCATTTGAAGCTGAATCTATGCTGTTCTTTGAAAACATGTTAATAGGAGATTAAGCGTGGAACAACTAACACAATTAGCACGAGAATTTTTAACACAACTAACACAATTAACAGCGCAGGAATTATTTGCGATGCTTTTCCCTTTAGCAATTTCATTGTTTTGCTTAGCGCTAGCCACTATTCATTTGAGACAAAAAAAATTAATGCTAAAAAAAACTAATGTTAGACTACAAAAAGAACTTGATAAGGCTTCAATTCGAGTTGAAGAATTGGCGTTGGAAGGTGATGTTCATAACGCGGCAGCTATGTATCAAATCATATCTGGCGTTGATATTAATGCAGCTAAATCTTATGTTGAGAAGCTTATCTTGAATTCCGAAAATATAAATCAGGACGATGCACAATGCCTAAAGAATACCCTTTAGAACTTAATAATTGGGGCGAGGATGATTACATTGTTGGTTGCAAAGGTCATCATGCAATTATTGAGTTTGAACAAGCTATTGCTAGCGAATCGCAGTTTCAGGGGTGGCCGCTTGGAAAGCCTGTTCACGAATGGCTCAAAGCTGTACCTCATGCGGAACGTGGCACTCTTTACGTGAATGTTAATAAAGATACGAAGGGTGCTTTTCCAGCCACAGTGGCCTACGAAGATCATGACTATCAACGTCAGAGTTAATAGATAAGTGATTTATCACCGCCATAATCTGGCGATGGTTTGCGGTTTAATTACTAAATACTACATTTATTGATTAATTCTATTTCTAATAAATTTAGTCAATTGTAAAATAAAAAAATAATGCTCAGCAGTGAAAAGTATCACATTTGGGCACACTCAATAAAAAATGGTATGGAAGCTATATGATTAGTCGATATAATAAAGAAGTGGTTGTTATTGGTGCTGGTGGGAGCGGTCTTTCATTAGCTGCTTATCAGGCTGGAAAAATATTTTCAGCACGGACGTCGATAGTTGAGGTTGGAGGTATTTCTCCTGGTGCATTATCTATGGTGAATCTTGAAGTCGGGGAGGTGAGCGCTAAAAAATTAATTATTGCGGCACGTCCTGAATTATCACAGTCCCCTACGACTCTACAAGAAGTTCGCACTTATCAAATTAAGCTTAACCCTAGAACGTCAGTAGTTAATCGAGTAACCGCTACAAACAGACCTGATGGCTGGTATCGCCAGTTTGAAAAGCGCGACAATCGAAAGGAATTCAATTAGCGTTTGATTGAGTTCAAAAATAATATTATTAATGGAATTTTTTATGAATAATGAAGATAATAAAAGCGTGGCTATTATCGGTATGGGCGGAATGCTTTCGTCTTTAGCCCTTGCTCAAACATTAAGTGCATTAAAGGCAATACCGTTATGCGCTGCCCCTATTGAAATTGTTAAATGCGCTATTTTAGATCCAATACTACCGAGTGATTTAGGGCGAAAATCGGTATTCATACCTTTTGTCAGTCATGGTGGCATGTCAGATTTTGTTAACTTAGGAATCATTGATGAAATTAAATGCAGGGAACCAGTCACGTCTGATTTTATTAACGCGCTTGACATTTACAGCCCTCATACTTTATTAGAGCGGCTTATATTCGATTGTAACTCAGCCATCGATAGAGAGCCTGTTGCGGAGAGAATAACGGCTAAGAATAGACCTGATGGCTGGTATCGTCAGTTTTACAAGCGCGATAATCGAAAAAGCTTCAAATAAAAATCTCAGGAGTATCAATGATTAAAAGAAAGTTAATTGTCAAATTTCAAGAGTTAAAGCTATCGCATTCCAAAGTTGGTAATCGTTGGGTTGTTGTAAGTGTATCTATTTATCAGGAAGTTGACAGGTAAGATAGTCAAGAGCAATGATATCTAACACAAATTTATATAAAATTTAAATAAGGTGTTTTTAGCGTGGGAATAGAAAAATTTAAAAATTTCGAGGTGGTTCGGGATTGCGAGATCATTCACTTTATGCCTATTGGCTTTGGTGAAGATATTGATAATGATGTTAGTTTGCAAAGGGAGTTGGTCGTTAAAAATTGTAGCGCTAAATTTAGAGGCAAATTTGTTGGTCATTCTGTTTTTCGCGTGTTGGTTAACATGGGTCTAGTTCAAGACGGGTCTCCGTCTAAGGAAACAAAGTTAACTATGCGTGGTCAATTATTTCTACAGCAAGAGTTGCCTGAATTATTTTCGACTTCCAATGAAAACGGTAGTTGGAGCGTTGTTAGCACAACGCATTATCAATCTTCATCACATTCCCTCCTAATATAGCCTAGCCTGTGTCAGAACTTCTTATATCACAAGAAACAGAGCACCGAACGTTTTTTCGCTCAGTGCTCATTTTTCATTAAAACAAATTATTCTCAAATTCCATTTCAGCAATAATCATGTCAAAATCACTTTTCCCCATTTCTTCGATAAGTTCATCTGCTGATTGATCGTAACCAAAACCACTAAGAAGTTCTTTTATTTCAACGTCATTAATTAATGCAGTGTCGATAGTTTCACCCACAAAGCAAAATAGATTAAATGTTTTTGAATCAGGACTCATTGCTTGAGATAGCATCCATGAGCGAGACCCCTCACTTACTTGCTTAGCTATCTGTAGATGATCAGGGTCTGTTATTACCCACCCTGCGCAGTGAGCGACATCGGTGTAGCATTCTGCTAATGTTTTTTCGGAACTTACATTCCCAATGCAGTGTGACTCAAGCTCGTTATTGCTCGGTAGCACAAGAGTGATTATATCCAGATTTTCTACGTTGATCGCGTTGATCGAACGCTCAGTAAGCAGTAGCGACATTACTCTTTTGAACTCGTCATTTTCATCATGGTGGTTATTAAGCCCAACCAAAACATACTTTTCACCATCTTTTTTAACTAATGCGCGAGCTTGAATTGTCATAACAATGTCCTTTTTAATATAAATAGTATGGAGTCAGCTTAAATTTCAGCAACCTTAGATTGCCTGGTTTAGTTTATATCATTAATTATACATCATCATGTAATTTAGTCAACTACTAACACTTTGTTCTCTTACTTTATAATTTCAATAATTCTCTTTATTGACTACTGATTAATCTAGGTATAACATAAACTTCACTTTCTAAATATCAATTAAAACAATGAAATATCCAAGGTTTATTTAATGACGTTACAAAGATTAAGAAAGCCAAACTGCCCGATCTGTAACAGTATCACTTCCCTTGTCGGCATTATTTCATCGACTAAAGGACTCGGCCTTAAAGGTGGTTACGAAGTGGTTTATAAGTGCTCTGAAAGCTCCCCTGCCTGCACTGAGGCTGAGATTGCCTACAATTCCTACGTTGATAGGCATAAGTTGAGTTCTGATAAGCTAAGCGGTCGAAATTGGCGAGATGCGGTCATACGATACGAAAAATTCAAAGTTTTTGTCCGCGATAATTGTGCTGATAGTCAATAATCGCTTTATGATTAAAAAATACGATAAGCATGTTCACTTTCTACGTTTATATTAATAAAAAAGTAAAAAGTGAACATAGTAAATTTACGGCAATAAAGTGAGGTTATTTAGATATTTTTTCTGAGAGTGAACTTAAAAACCGATCAACAATGACATTATAAACCAGTTTCATAGCATCACTAAAATCATCGATATTGAAAATTCTATTTGTTGGAATGATAGCGTGATGCATTAAGCTAGTTGTGTTTTTAATGCGGAATTCATCACTGTTTTTCAGTGTTTCATCGGATAAGTTTACTTTTTGAGTTTTGAAATCAACTAGCCCTTTTATCATCTTGTTATGTTTTTCTAAATTTAGGTTCATTACTATAGCAAAAAAGACACTTGCACTTTCACCTTTGAAATCAGTAGGTAGTTCCGAGCTATCTGTGCGGGGGTAGGTTATAGCGCCTAAATTATAAAGTGCATCGGCAGTATTCTCAGTTAGAGCCATATCCATCTTATGATGATCTTTCATCAGTCGTTTGAGTTTTTTAATGCAAAATGGTGAATTCAAATTATGCAGAGAGGCACTTACTAACTGACCAATGCTTATAAGTGATTCTTTATCGCCTTTATCTCTAAGATCTGTGATCTCGCTGTAAATCTTTTCCATGCTCATATCCATCTTACTTCCCAACTTATTGTTTTTTGTGTAAATCATCATATCACATCGCATTAATATAAAAAGTAAAACACTATATTTAGATGACTTTAATTTCAGGATGTGTATAATTTAGATGATCGATGTAATTGGTGACTAAACTCACTAAAATAGCTAACTACAGGTATTTAATTATGACTCTACCTAAGATGCCAACGAAGACAAGACTCAGAAAAGCGCAATTATCAATAGAACAAATTAGATATCCCCTTCAAGGGGCATTAAATCACGCTTGTGGATATGGCATAGACGAAAGTCATTTTTTTAAGCTGCTTGAATTGAGTGAGAAAATACATGGCTGGGATAATGTAAAATTCATCAGTCTTGGCTCTCTGTCTTATGAGCTAGAGATTCAGCTTTATGAAGGGGCTGAAATAATAAGAAGACTTGTAGGAGAAGGTAAGTTGGTTTTCTCATTTTCACTTTTAGATATGCCTTATTTTTTGATTGAGAGTGATATTAAGAAGATAGAAAGCACCTATATTCTTGAACTGCCAGTGAATAACAGTTATGATCTTTCAGCATTCAAACCTATAGAGTCTAGCAACCCTAACGCTTCTGTTGAGGATTACTGTAAGACCAATGACGTTCTCAGTTATGACATTTCACTTCTCCATAAAAGAACTGTAAATACGTTACTTTCATTAATGCATTACTACAACATCAACGCACTATTAAATGACGATATATTTTCTGAAATATCTAAAAAACACGCTGAACATTTTCAGTTTTGTTATGACGAAATAATTAGCTATGCTTCTAAGTTCGACTCCTCAATCCCGAAAAAAAGCAAAAGCAAGACTTATGCCTTCTACAATTTAAAAGTCACTCCTGCAAAATTAATTGCTTTCGGGATAACTTCTGGGTGTACAGATAGATTTATAACACGAACATTTAAGCGAACAGATCACATGAGAGCGGTAAGCTCAGAAATAAAGGCAATTGAAATTGATGATAAGGATGTCATTAAATCTATTAAAGATACGCTAAAAGCAAATAAACCAGCCTATCAAGCTATTATTTTATTCGATGGTGACTTTGTAACCTGCAAGGATAAATATAGCGTCTGCTATTATAATTACTTAGGTAATTACGCGATTACAAAAGTCGATTTAGGATTCGATATAAAAAGATTTAGCTACCCTCATATTCAAAGAGAAATTTTAAGTTATTCGGAATGCTACTGGGATGGAAAAGTAGGAGAGAATTGGGAGTTTCAGGAAAGTGAAATACAGTCACTTAATAATTACTATTCGCTATTGCCTCTAGAGACTAAATTCGAAAATTTTGAAGAGTTAACCAAGTTAAAATTATCTGCATTACTAAAAGGTACGCGGCATGAATCCACTGATGACGGTTTCAAGTTAATACATAAAACTACCAATTCTAATATGACTATCACTGTATCTAATAACGACGTTACTGTTGAATGCGAGGTGAACGGCTTCTTTTTCATGTTGAAAATCACGTCCAGCATGGACAAAAATGAGCAATCTTTGGTGGGGATGTGGATCAGTCTGCACAACCTTGCTTTAGAATATGCAAGAATCGGAGGGGTAAAACATTTTATACCTTATAATCTAGATCTTGTTTCAGAAAAACCATGTGATCCTATTGATATATTTAATCAGCACGTTAACCAATCACCCTTCATTGAGTTTAAAGGTTACAGTCGATTAAAACACTATAAAAAGCTAACTGTCAAAGAGTATAGAGAAGGCTGACACTGAATTATAATTAACCCCCAATGACGAAGACAGAAATGTAAAATTTCATATAATAAAGTTCAAATGTCATGCGTAGTGAGTAGGGAAGTGGTGAGGAGAGTTTGAGAATTAAGTAGCGTAAGCAACTTACATATTCTATAGACCTTCTCATGATTATTATCGGCGCACTTACTATTTCAACCACTACGAATCTCGCAATCGAGCTCTTAAATATTATCCAAATATCTCATCAAGTTACCGAGATAGTTAAGCTGGACGAAAACACCATGGGAAGCATATACTTTTACAATACTTTCAGGTATTATTTTTTCGATTAAATGGCAAGCCCCTTTGTTAAGTGGGGTTAACCCACAGACTCTATCGCAGCTAGCATACGGTGCAATATGTGGGTGAGTGTCTTCACAAAGTTGACCTCTATGCTAAGAATAGGTATCTGCATACGTGCGGGTGAATTGACACAGGAAATTTACGTTAATTTTTTTAAAATCATACCCCGCATTAGTGCGGGTGAATAGAACGGCGCACATATGGGATTTATTTTCTGAGTGCATTATCCCGCATCTGTGCGGGTGATAGGTACAATTCCAGTCATCTTAGAAAAAGTCAGTCTTCCCGCATCCGTGCGGGTAATTCTAAGTTTACGACAATAATTAAGGCGTCATATCAGCATTGCCACTTTTCTCTTTCATGATATTGGCGTATTTTCTGGGTTTTACTTTAGGGTATTCCATCCTCTTTTTAGGACATGTGGCCTTCCACAATTCTTCCAAAGATTCAAAGTTATTCCATGTTCCTTCTGGGATGTATAAATATTCGTTGCCGTCCGTCGCGAGATATACTTCGCTTTGCGGAACATCTTCACTTTCAACGAAAGATTCCCCATCCGTATTAGATAAGTGACCTTCTGCGTATTCAAAAGAATCAGATACCCAATCACCAGCCTCAATCAATCCATCAACTGGCATTGCTCGGTATATTGTCACTTCTTCGCACCTTCTACCTATCGGGTCATTATCAAGCGCGTAAGTGGCCCTACCGATACGATGAAGCGCTCTATTTGAGGTGTTTAGCATATTGCCCTCAATCACATCCGAAAACTCTCTAAAGCACCTTGACCAACTCATTAGTATTTTAAGGTCTTCATCAAACTCACCTGTTAATTCAGGTACTTCTTCTGCTCGTTTTTGGTTTTTCATTTCTCTTTTTCTTTCTCTGATCTCAATATCTCTATTGATCACAAAATCCTCACTTTTTTCAGCTTCCTTAAGTATCTCTCTATTGGCCATTCGAGCAAAAAGATCTATGTTCTCATCACCAGATTGTTTCAGTGCAAAAACCTTATCACTTGCGGTTATTGTCCCACTATATGCTTTTAGTTCAGGTGTGAAAAACCAGTATGTATTAGAGTGACTTCCTGGGAATATTACTTCAATATCTATACCAGGAATGTCATCCTTTAAATTATCTATTATTCTTTTTTGGACTGCATTACCCTCACCAAAACTTCCAATAGTATCCCTGGTGTAAACGTCTTTACTTTTAACTAACTGATCAATATAAGGAGATATAGAACCATATTTTTTTATGGCTGATTTAACTGTGAAATAAGTTACTTTTTCAATATTCATTTTGGAACCTTTTTATTTTTAAAATTATATCAATTATGATTAAGGGGCCATCTCACAATCGCCATTTTTCTCCTTAATGATACAGCTATACTTTCTTGGCTTAACTTTAGGGTATTCCATTTTTTTCTTAGGGCAGCTAGATTTCCACAAATCCTCTAGTGAGTCAAAATCATCCCACGTTCCTGCTGGAATATAAAGATACTCATTACCATCTGTTGCAAGGTAAACTTCGTTTTGTGGTACATCGAGACTTTCAACAAAAGATGCCCCGTCCGTATTGGAAAGATGACCTTCCGCGTATTCAAAGGAGTTAGATACCCAGTCGCCAGCTTCAATCTGTTTATCAACTGGCATTGCGCGGTAGATCGTCATTTCTTCTTCGCCACCTATCGGATCGTTACAAAGGCTATAAGTAGCTCTGCCAATACGGTGAAGCGCTCTGTTTGATATATTGAGCATATTACCGTTGATGATGTCGGAAAACTCTCTAAAGCATCGCGACCAGTTCATTAAAGCACTTATATCTTCATCAAATTCACCCGTCAGTTCAGGTACATCTTCTGCTCTTGCTTGATTCTTAACTCTTCTATCTTTTTCTCTTTTCTCAATGTCTTTTTTAATCACAAAGTCTTCATTTTTTTCAGATTGCTTATAGGATAAATCGTTAAGTAAGCGAATTAATTTAACATTATTTTCATCATCACCATCACTCATGGTGAACATTTCGCTATCTTCTATCAATAGGCCCATATACCCTTTCAAATCTGCGGTGAAAATCCAGCAAGTGCTCTCTTCAATGTCGAATATTGCCATCTCGACATCTAAATGCGGATATTCTTCTTTTAGCTTTTTAAATATTTTTTTCTGAACAGGGTTTTCATCACCAAATTTATCGATCGTACCTTTTGTATGTATTTCTTTGTTGTTTTTAAATACTTTTTCTATATATGGCGATATTGAACCGTCTTTTTCTATAGCATCAGCTATTCTTCGGTTTGTAAAATTCTCAATATACATTAGGGTTACACTCATTATTTTTTTTCATTATATCATGCAGTAATTTTTGGTTCATTAGCAATCAATACAGTATTGATTAATTTCAACTCACCTTGATTTTGAATAAATAATTAAGTACTATCGAAAAACTCGTTATTCTTGACTTTTTTCGTTAAGATTTCGTCTCACATCAGTGTGGGTGAATGATGATTACAGAAAACTCCCGCATACGTGCGGGTTAATTCAGAACAACATAAGTAGCCCTTTTAATTCAATCTGTTAATAGTTATTCCTACTTTCTCATTATAAAGTTTGAGCACACATAAATCCGCCCTGATGTTGTAGTTGACTATCTACCTATGTCGTGTATAATTAAATTATTGAAAATATACATTCATATTTAATTATTTTATTGGAGTTGTCATGAGAATAAAACTAGCAACGATCATCGTAGGCCATGAAGATCTTAAAAATATAGCAAAGTATTCAAACCTAACGTATCTTTTTAATATCGCTTATTTTGACGGTGCTGGTGTTATTCAGATTTTAGAAGATGAGATCATTTCCCCTGAATGCCAGAGTAATCTTATTGAATTCAATATAGAGGTGATTGACAGCCTGGATTCCAGATCCCTCTACATCCTTACAGACAGTAAAAGCAAGGCTGGCTGGGAGTCAGTTAAGTCTGATGAAGCTTTCAGTTTCCTTGCTGATGATTTTAATCGACAAGGTGGCGTTCATGAAATTCCTGAATGGGATGGTATTGAGAAGTTTATTTTAAAAACTTTAGTTGGTATCAATCTTATCTCATTAGAAGATAATACAGAGGTTTTCCAGCGATTAAAAAGCATCTATTTTGTTGATCAGGCTATCAACATTGCAAAACAATTGGATTTAGAAATTTACAATGTACCGTCTAAAGATCTCGCGCAGTATCTTTTCATGATGCATATTGATGAAAATCATACTGAATTGTCAAGTGAACCAGTTCTAGCGATACGAACGGAAACTGGAAACGTATTAGTTATCGATGGGCATCATCGAATCAAAGCGTGGCAAGTAAATGAATCAATCCCAATTCAAATAATCCCTCATGAGTACACGCACTTATTCACAGATAGCATTTGATTATTAATCTAATCAGTTCTGGGTTTTAATATCATTAACAAATGCCTTATTCTCTATTGCTAAGGCGCTATTAAATCATAAAGAGGCAATGTATGACGCTAATAGAAAAGCTATGCTCCACTTAAGTGTGGTTGACTTCTCTATTAAAACTTATAAGATTTCTAAATAAATTGATAAAATGGATTAAAAGTATGGATTTAGATTATCTTGAAAGGACACTAAAGAGGGCGATAGGCCCTAAAGGTAGTGAAAAAAGAAGAAAACACCTATCGAATGGAAAGATTTCAAATTTCACTTTTCACAGTAATGATGGATCTGAACAAAAATATGAAATTAGCGTTGTTGATGGTATCGCCTTACTAAGAGATGGCGTAAGTGTTTTGTGCTCCTCCCCATTTGTTTATTGGGATAAAAATGATGAAGATTATTTCAATGCTGTCTCTAAGGGAACAATCTTTAGTGAAGAGGAAATAATGAACTCCTACTTTGATAGGTTCATAAAGGCTGGACTTTACTAGTCGGACAATCAACCTCAAAGGTCTTATAGCAAGATTTGCACTTGTAGCGCTGTGAATCATAAAGAGGCAATCATGACATTAATAGAAAAACTTGAAGAACGCAAAGTGGAATTGGAATCTGAGTCACGCACATGTATGATAACAGACGGAATTGATCCAGAAAAATACCTAGCTCAAGCACGCGCTTTTGAGGAAGCAATTAACATAGTTAAAGATTTTGTGCATGAGAACGTGGCAATTAATCATGATTGTACAGTTAGCGGAAAGCTTCTAACTGGTGAGTCTAAAGAGATGTTTTTGCAGTGTTCGACTAACAAGAAAAAATAACTCTTTAATAGATATTAATCCCATTAAATTAACGCGTTATAAAATAACAAAGAGGAACTTGTAAATGAAAAAGAACACAAAACTATTCAAGATCACATATGACATCGATAGCGAAACAGCTCTGCGAACAGAAATGGTAAATATAGATGAAAATGGAGCGAATACATTTAAAGCTGTTACTGAGTTCCTTTCAAAGGTAGAAAATGAACGCGTAAAATTCGAGAATATTCTGACTGTTGAAGAAGTAAAACTCGACGATGTTCTTAATAATGGTGCAATTAGAATGTCAATGATATCAGCTATTCGAGAAGCTGAACGAGTGAAAGGTACTGATTCTGAATTCATTATGAGTTACGCATGCCGCTTGCTGGGATTTAGCCAGGATGGAGAAGAGTGTACAATGCTAAACAGGGTGTTTGATGAGTTTGCAATTTGCATCGTAGGCGAAAATCAAAAACCAAAACTTAATCCCACTCCTTTACCAATTAAATAGAATGCCCCTCTTTAGCAGTTAACGCCGCAAACCCGCCCTAACTGGGCGGGGATGCAAGCTAGGGGTTATTTCCGAATTGGTATAACATGTACTTGTCTTCAATTTCATTCGCACTCACGTAAGTTGCCGCGTATAAAAGAAATTCATAGTTACTACCTGTTAGAATATCAACATATGAATGACCAATATCTTGAGGGCTAACATTAAACCCACCATGGTTAATTAAGCTATTCAGGCATTTTTCAGGGGAAAATTCATCATCGTGAAGCACAATAAGTTTCACTTTGTCTTCTATAAAATTATCATTAACAGCTTTTTCAATACCTAATGTTAATTTACTGGTTATGGTTTTGAAATTTTCAAATTCACGAAATGGCAGCGTAAACATGCCTGACTCTTTTGTGTTTATGCAGGTGATAGTGATGCAGACGTATTTGAAATCGTTCTCGTCATACGTAAACCCTGTTTCATTTTTTTCATTTTTTTCATTATTCAATTTAAACACCTTTCAATTTATTTTTTAAATTTTTAGTTAAAACAATTTTATATCCCACAATCGCCACGAGTTCGATTTTATTTTACTTTTTGACTCATCTTTTAACATCCATAGGAAATTACATGAATTATCAAAATCACCATTTAAACATCCTGCGGTAAATTGATGGCAGTTATCTAAAATAAAATTGTAATCCCTATACTCTCCGAGTGCAGAAATGGCTCTTTTGGCCACTTTTTCAGACCCTACAGAAGATGTTTCTTTACAAGAGACGTATATACTACAAGCAGTTCCACCATCAATAAATTTTTTCGGTGAGATTACCTCAATCTTACCCTTTCCTGATAAGTGTACAATTCGATTGTTACCAATATAAATGCCAGAGTGATCCATAAAACCAAAAGCAAGATCGCAATAAACAACACTACCAACTTGAGGTTTAACTTGATCTCGACAATTATCTACAATACTCTCTAGCGCATTGTAGGCGGGCATAATCAATAATCTCCAAGGCATACCTATCTCCATATTATTTAATTTTTAACAGTTAAAGCGTAAATCTTCTTGCTTTAGCTAGGGGTAATTCGCCAATTATTGTGATAAACATCATCGAGTAAATTCCAGTCTATCTTTTTTAGGTGTTGGGTTGATGTACTTATCTTTCAAAGAAACGTCAACGACCTGACCTTTTACTATTTTAAATGCTGTGATGTTTTTCATGAATAAGTCGGGACTCTTTGTCATATCCTTGAATTTTCTTAGGTCGTTCGCTGCTTTTTTGAATTTCCCTTGGCATAAAGAAACCGTTATTTTTTTTAGTAAAAGCTGCTGCACGTTGTAAGCTGGAATATTTTTTACAACCTGATTAAGCGCGATTAAACTATCATCCACCGAATTCAAATAATCTTCAAAGCTCTCTTTTATTCTCAGAGTGCTGTGTCTAAATCTATAATTAGAGTCAAGATCTTCATCATGAATTATCTTGAGTTTTTGATTTTTGTTTGCTGAGTCAAGAATTCCAAGAATTCTTATGCACTTGTGTTTTATTTCATTTGCCAGATAATCTTTGTTACGATGCGCGTAATCATCATTAACGAACAATGTTAAACCGTGAATTTCATGAATGACTTTGTATAAAGACTTACGGCCTGTTACCTGTCCGACATTAAGCAGCGCGGGGGTGAAACTGTTTATCTGGGAATTCTCGTAGACATTGAATAATTCACTAGTGTCTATTTTTGGTTGGTTTTGTGCCATGCTACCGCCAATTAATTTTATTATTATTTAGCGAATTATAACACATTAATGAATATTTTTTACTAAAACAGAGGTGGAAGCGCATGGCATTAGCGCAAGCCACCTAATTTCAGCTTAACCTTCCAGGGGTTCTTCTTTTGAGTCATACTTGTTAAGCAAGCTCAAAATCATTTCAGAATCACCTATTTCACCCGTTTCGTATGTTTGAAGAAATCCTGGCTTTTCCTCAAAATCAATTTCCCAATCTGGCAAGTCTAACATGCCAAAATTACCTATTAACTGATATCTTTTTGCCCCCTTTTTTACCAGCTCTGTCACTTCGTGATAAAAGATAGGGGATAAGTTATTTAATACAACAACCATACCGTGTGATGGTACTATTTTTTCAATAAGCTCAAGATTATCTCTATTTTCAGGATCATGAACATTAGTTTTAAACATGTTTAATGTCCCACCATCACTTTCTGAACTAATATCATCTCCAAAGTAAGCGATAACATCGAATACGGCTCTATCACCAACATCGGTATGAGGTTCCATGTAGTAACCAGTAACACCACAAAAAGCGCTTAAGTTGACTTTGCTAGAGCTTTCAAACCTTCTAAGAACAGGTTCCGCCCAAGTCTTAAATCTATTTGCAAAAGATCTGTATGGAGATTTAAGTACCGCTGGTTTAAGTAGACTTTGAGCACTCATGAATCGATTGCTGTAATACTTCTCTCCGAAATTATCTTCAAGGCCGCTCGCATCTGGCTGAACTTGAATCCAAGTTTCTTTCTTCATTTGTTTAAGGATTTTATCGGCAAGCTTTTTTTCTAGCGTTGTAACGCAATAGCCTTTGGAATATAGTTTTTGAACGTCAATTTTTTCGGTACTAAACATTACATAATCTCCCCGATTGATCCAAAGAATAGAAATCTTGTTTTATCTGCTTTTATTTCCGTGCATCTATGTTGAAAGTTAAGGTTGCAAGGGTCAAAAAATACAATCTGACCTGAGTTATTTGCTGGAAACTCGCGTTGAATTTCTCTTTCGCTAATATTACCATTTTCATCAAATTTAACTTTAGCGAATTGTAATGTGCCACCTTCGCCTTCTTCAAAATCGACTTCGTTTAAAATAGCCGCAAAATAAAGAACACCTTGAGAAAAGGAGTCCTGATGCCAATCTATATAGTAGCCTTTTGACAAT
>SPKZ01005574.1_pt1 | contig 19294 bp, 24 predicted proteins | sample 2456571 | NCBI WGS metagenome assembly SPKZ01 (sample SAMN11192286, study PRJNA482655) | marine metagenome | biome: ENVO:00000447; feature: ENVO:00000244|ENVO:00000211|ENVO:00000569|ENVO:00002023; material: ENVO:00002151; isolation source: ocean water from marine abyssalpelagic zone ... | reverse complement strand
TGCCAGCACCCGGCGTTAGCTGTGTACCCGTTGGGTCTTTCCAGTTGATTAGCGTTTGCTGCTCTTCTGCTTGACGAGCCGTATAAAACCCGTCCATTTTATCCCACGAGCCCGCGGCCTTGAGCGCTTTAATTAGCTCGTTAATCGCGTACGCGTGGTTATCAGAGGCGGGTACTACAAACTCATCTAGCAGGGCGTCCGTTTCCGGCTCCGTGCTGCTTAGAGTGATAACGCTAGCGTCCGCGGTAATATTTACGTCACCAAGAGTAAGGCCCGCGCTACCTACGCCGATAAGGTCAAGGTCGTTTACGCCGATAGCCGTTTGCAGCGTTTGGCTCACAGAGCCCGCTACAGGCGCGGTAGCGCTCGCTGCTATACCGATACTGCCTAGAGCGTTGAAATTGTCGCTGGTGGCTTCCGCTGTCGCCTCTGTGGTGCTTGTGACGACTTCCAAGGTTGTGTTTAGCGACAATTCACCCTCAAGGCTCGCATTTGCGGTAAATACTAGGGGCGTGAGCAAAGCCGCGACATAACTAGCGTTGCCTACGTCTGTGTCCGTGGTGCTGGTGACCTGCCCTAGCTGGCTCGCTGTGTTCGCGTTAATCTCTACAGTTGCGTCTGTCGTGGATGCGACAGGACTTAGCGTCTGCGTGAGTGAACTAAAGGCGCTATCCTGTAAGCTGCCAAAAATCGCTTGGTTTACGTTCTGTAACGTATTCACGGCGACAGCGCCTGACCTTACGCGCATTTGCACGGTTTCCACTTGCCCTACGTTCTCTAGGGTGGCGATAGCGCCCGCGTGAAGCTGAGCAGGGACCGCGACCGTTCCGACCGCAGCGATAATGATACTGTCTAGCACGATAGCCGCGGTAGCGCTTGCGTCGCCTCGAGTAAGGTCAGAGTTAGTAACGATATTTTGCAGGACTTGAACGAGGCGAGCGTTAGCGCTTCCGTCAACGTTGCCGCCAGCCCCTAGAATGATCTCTATATCAAGCCCTTGCCCGATAGCGATACCTGCGCGGTCGCATACGCAAGTGGCTACAGCGTCGGCTGCGTCCGTCTCAATACTAACTACGTTGTAGGCAATGTTATTAAGCGCAATATACGCGCCTGTCTTAATCTCTGTGGGTACGCCGTGCAACGGCACCATGATAGCTACACGGTCACTGGAAGTTGTCGGCCCGCCGCCCTCGTTACCTGTATCATTCTCTGAGATTAGGGCTTTAATTTCTGTGATAACGTCAATGTAGGTAAACCCGCCGCGACCGTCTCTTGCGGCAGCGCCTCGGGATACCAGTACAGCAGGACTAAAAAGAAGCGCGCCTGCGACATTAGAGACGAGGCCCGCGACGTTATCAAGAATACTCATGTGCTAGCCTTTGGTTAGGCGCGCTGTCATTAAGGTTTGTCCGGCGCGGCTCGTATATAATCCAGATAGCACCCGGTTCACTTCTGCGAACCTGTCCGCCTCGTTGACGGCTTGGCCATCTGCGAACTTCATTTTAACACTACCTGCTTGCAGTTCTGTGACCTTGCCGCTGTCCGGCGCTACAACCAAGGGTCCAGCGAGCCGGATAAATGCCAACCGGGCTTGCGCTGCTTTGATTTTTGCGGGGACGGTAGCCGCGTCGATTTCCCGGCCCTCGGTATCAATAACATTTGAGCGCGGCCACGCGAGCGGCTGCGCTGTGTCTGTGATCGTGCCTTTGAACGCATATGTGCTGTCAAGGTATTCCGCCGCTTCTGTTAGTGCAAACTCTTTTAGCTCGTCTGTGGCTGCTAGCCACTCGTCGCTGCGATTCAAAGCGTAGGCGTTGGCCGTAGCTAAATCAATGTACGTGTCAACGCCTACAGTAATGGTCATTATTCAGCCTCGCCTTTCAGGGCCTCAATGATTGAGGCGTCCCCCGCCTTGTGATGCGGCAACTTACCGTACTTCTCCTGAAACTGCTTGACTAGCTCAAGGTTTTGGCCGTGCTTATTGGTCCCGCACTGCTCGCTTTCGCTCTCTTTAGTATTGCACTCTTTATCACAGTCGTCAGGGGTGCCGCAGCACTCGCCTTCGCCGCAAAATTCATACTCCACTACTCTAGTGCCCTCGGGGTCGCTGTATTCCTTACCAATAAAGCCGATACGCACATCCTCCGGCGCAAAGTCTTCGCGGATTTTATGCTTGCCGTCTACGGGCATGGGTGACTTAGTCAGAACTCGAATATATGGTTTCATTGTTTGTTCCTAGGTTTCAGATAAAAAGAAAGGGCGGCGCAAGCCGCCCCTTCGAAGGGAGTTTAGTTGTGTCCCTTGCCTTATGCGGCAGGGTTAAACTGTGTAAGGACGCCAGCGCCGTCTTTGATGACGTTAGCCGCAGAGCCGACCGCGTCCCAATTGGCCGAGTCGGTAAGCGCAGAATCATCCGGGGACGATCCGCCGTTAGCGATATCCCAAGAGAAGCCCTTAACGTGCAATCCGAAAGAGTAGTCAGCTTGTAGCGTGGTCTCAATTCGCTGGTTTCCGTTGGTCGTGTCAATGTTAGTAATAACATCAGAAGCGCCAGTAACATCAATCGCACCCGGCACGAGTGACATAACTACGGCGTTAGTGCCGTCAATCTGCAGCGCAGGCGCGTCAGTGACGACGACCAGCTTGCCAAGAATGTCCACAACTCGAACGTTTTCAGCGCGGAAAAGTGTTTCCGCATTACCGAGATTGTTGCCGATAAGAGTGTGGAAAGTTGCGCCGTCCATGATCTCCGCGCGAAGCGCGCTAGAGCGGTCCCCGAAGATTGCGTGCGACTGGTTCAGTGCGGCGTAAGAAATGTTAGCGGAGCCGGATACGTCATTTACGCGGTTGGTGTCGCCGCCAATAGCTGCGATGCCTGCAGCGATAGCTGTATTAAGCTGGTCAAGCATGATCAGCTCGGCAAAAGCGCGAGACGCGATCTCGATACCCTCGGTAGTTGGCTTCTGGAGCCAAGTCATTTGAGAAGGCTCGTAACGGATAGGACCGATGCCGCCAGCAACCTTAACGCCGTTCTTTTGCAGTTGAGCTAGGTTGGTTGCGGTAGCTGAGCCGTTGGCACCGTTACGGTTTACGCGCCGCTGCGCAGCCGCGAGAGAGGAATAGAAGCTCTCTTGGTCGTAGTTGCCCTCAAAGCCTTCCGCCGAAAGGCGGATAGTTCCACCGGAAGCGGCGTTAAACTTTTGGTACTCTTGCGCAAGCGTCTCGTAGACGGTTGGCATGACGTACTTGTTAAAGACTACCATATTATCAAGCATTGATCAGTTCCTTGTAAGTGCTTGTTATTGTTCGTGTTTCTAGTTAGGCAGGTCGGGGAATTTGGCAGCGATAGCTGCGCGGCGTTCCTCGGCTGTACCAGAGAAAGAAGCTGTAACACCAGCAGGCTTAGCGCCCGGAGTGGTTGGCTTAGCATCGCCGCCGCTGTTCTTTGCGACTACGTACGCTTTTCCTTCATCTGTGCCCGCCCACTCCTTGAAATAGTCAGCGGGTGATTTTCCATCAATGACGGCTTTACCTTCAACGATTTGCACCTTGTCGGCGTGAAGTGCTTCGACACCGCGCCGCATTCCGGGTGCGATTTCGAGCGTCGCCAGTCCGTCGTTAAGCGCGGAACTCTTAACCATAGAGCTAAGAGCCTCTTTAGCGTCTGCAAGCTCGCGGTCGCGAGCAGCCATAACCTTGTCAAATTCGCCTTTTTCGATTGCGGCCTTTTCGTCGGCTACTTTCTTGGCGTCTTCGAACACTTTAAGACGGTCTTCTAGCTCACGGCGTCCAGCCTGTTCACTCTTTTTCTCGTCTAGGATACGTTCTTTTTTACCCGTTTCGGCTTCAAGCGCCTTTTGTAGTTCCGCGTTCTTAGCTTGCAGTTCTTCGATTGTCATTGTGGTTTCTTTCCTACGCACCCGGCGTCAGTTAGAGGTTGCACCGTCCCGCGGTGTATGCCCGAATAATATGCGTGTCCGCATGGTCACACTAAGAAAGTGCATTTAGGGGTTGACTTGCCTGTAATGCGTCAACACCGCGTACACTAAAGCAAAGCCCCGCGCCTTAATTGGCGCGGGGCCTTTTCTGTGCCTAAATCACTGCATCTTTGGGTACGTCGTTGGACATTAACGCCTCTAACGCGTCACGATCTCCCCTTGTTAGCTCGCGCCCCTCGTCAAGCGCTCGCTTTATTACCTCACCCTCTAGCACGTCACCTATGTAAAGTATCTTATTGTTGTGCTTGGTGTTGTACTCTTCTGCTAGTTCCATCGTGTTCATATGCCTACTATCTCCTTAAATGCAGCGTGCGTGCCCGGTATCAGCTCGCTAAAGATTTCATCCCACAAGCTAGCTTTGTCCCCGGTCATGAAGTGAAACCAGTTGGCAAACGCCTCGGTTGTGTTACCGTTGGAGAAACCCGCCTCGCGCTTCCACTTCTTGTAATATGCGTTCGAGTGGCCGTAGCCTACGCGGTTGTCGGAGATGGCGCCCATAAGGTCCGCTAGGTTGATAACCTCTTGCCGCTTAAGGTCATTGCCGGGGTACTTCGATACCGTCTGACGCAAGAGGTTGTAGAAATAGCTGGTATTGTAATTAGGCGCGGGCCCTGTAATGCCTAAAGCGTCCGCAATCTTTTCGTGCTGCGGTATCTCTGCCAATGGGTCGCGCTCGGCTTCGTAGATCGCCTTACGGTCTGCCTTGAGCCCGGCGCGGTACTCTTTGCCAAAGCTAGCGTACTCCTTAGCAAAACGCGGTTTCGTCTTACCTAGCATGTCGTCGATAGCGTGCCCGAACTCGTGGCGGATTGCGCCAGTAGAGCTAAGAGATAGGCTCACGCGACCCGTGCTACTAGTGTACCAAGCACCCTTCTTTACGATTGTCATCTCGGTATTGTCGAGACGCTTAAGAAGATCGCGCGCCCACTTTGGGGCACTTGCCCATTCCTTGACGGCTATGTCTTGCAGCGCCTTCTCACTTGACCACACTAGGCTATCGAAGTCGTCAGCCTGCTTGCTCGCTTTCGCTCTCTTCGGTCGCGGCTTCGGCGCCTTAATGTCATCCAGCTTACGCCAGCCACCGTTACGGCTAATAAACTTATGAATTGTGAAAGACGGGTTGTCGCGGTACTTCTGAGCCCGCGTCTTTCCCATAATCCCGTCCTGTACGCTCGCAGGCTGTCGGCGCAGCCATGCGTCGTAGGTCTCGTCGCGTATGCCCTTGGTCTCAGGCGTCACAGCGTACGTAGTAGAGCGGCAATTGAAGTGAGCGGGCGGCATGGGGCCTTGCCCTACCTTATACTCGTTGCCATCCCTGCTCATACAGATTTTGGTAGTGCGACTATCCAGCGTAGACAGCCAGATGTAGCGGCCGATATTGTTACCCTTGTAGGTGGCAAGGTCTACGTTGGCTGCGATATTGCTGTAGCTGGTGCGTACGAACGTCCGCAATCCGCGCGCGTTATGGTCTAGCGTGTCCTTTAAGCGCTGCACTGCGCTAGATACGCTATCCCCCTCGGCAAACGATTGGCGAATAGCAGAGCGAACGCGGCGCTTGTGGTTGTCTTTAAGCTCGTTGTACCATTCGCTAGGGTTGCGCCCTAGGGCAGGGTTAAAGCTCATAGCGGCAACTGCTTGCCTAGTGCTGAGCCCTACCGCGCTGCCTGTTGCTGTGGCTAGGTTGGCTTTACGCCAGTCAGCTTGGTCTTTAGCGAAGTCTCTAGCATTGTCTCTGTACTCACGGTGCATTCTTTCGTATAGCTGATTATGGATTTGGTTAGCCTGCTCAATCATTGATTTAACAGTGCGCGCCTTGAGCCCGCTACGGTCCTTAAGGTTGTCGAAGCGACGAATTAGGCGCTTGCGGGTCTCCTTAATGAAAGAGGCGAGGCGCTTTGCCTCGCGCTCGCTCAATTCCTCAATGACAATCCGACGTAGTATTGCGTCGTCGTAGCTATTCGTCGTCATCGTCTACAGGCTCCGGTTGGTCGAAGTCCGTAGTATCGTCTTGTCCCATACTGCCCTCTTCGATTTCCTCTTCGAAGTCGTCTAGGGTCATCTCTTGCGCGGCTGCGCCGCGCTTCTTAAGTAGCGCTAGGAACATGCTCTGCGGCACTGCGCCTTGTTGCACTGCGCTTGTCCATGCTGTCAGCTCTTGCGGCGTCAAGTCTTTGGGCGCATAGTCTTTGTTGAGCGAAACGCTTGCGTCTGGTGCCTCGCTGCCATCCCAATCAAGCATAAGCTGCAGCACCTTGGTCATGCCGTCGCTTACCGTGCCCGCCACTTGTGCCAGCGTAGAACGCTCGCCTGCTTGTTGGCTTGCGTCCGTCTCGGTTGAGATTTGCCCTGTACCGCTCTCTTGTAGCACCCGGCTACCAATAGACACCATGTCGCGGCGCTTATCCTCCATTGACTGACGTAGAGCGCCTAGGCTGTCAGCGCTAGCTTGCAAGATTTCAGCCTTGCTGCCTTCCTCCATAACGAGCGCAGTGCTGGAGCCGAGACGAATAGGGTAAGGCTGGCCTTGGTCGTCAGTTGGCACACGCCCGGCAATAAACATTGTAGGCGAGCCCACCCATAGCAACGCCCACTCAAGCGAAGCGCTGTTATTGAGGTGCGAAATGTTCACCTTAGCGAGGGGAAGCATAGGCGGCTCGGTCTGTACGGCTAGGTTAATGTCTAGCGTGCTAACGCCGAACACAAAGCAAGGGATTTCCGTTAGGTATTGCCCGTTTTTCCGTGGGTACGTCTCGCTGGTCTGGAGCCAATTGTTTTTACCCTTGTTATCTACGTGCCGTTCGTAAATTCGCACGCGATAGATGCCATCAACTAGGTCTAGAACCCTAATGCGCTCCATAGCATCGGTCTCGAACTCGTCCGCCTCGTCCTCCACTTCGAACACCTCGCGTAAGCGGATTTGCGTAAGCACAGTGCGCCCGCCTACCGTACCAGTGCGCCAGTTGATGATATTGTCATAGCTGTAGTAGGTGGCGTAAGGACGTAGGCCCATGTCTTCGGCGACCCTGCGGGTGATGACGTTCTCTCCGGTGGTCTCCGGGTAGTCAACTAGAACCGCGCACCTGCCAGTCGCTAGCACTTCGCCCACGACCGTAGCCGCAAGCCGCTCCAATGGCTCACCGCTAGAGGTGATATCCTCGCGCAGGTATTCCTTGCCCTCGGGTACGCCCTGTATAACCGGCTCGGGAGACATGACCATGCCCACGTAAGCCTCATGCGTCCTTTGCGTAGCTGGCAGCCAGTAGGCGCGCTCTACGAACTTAGCATAATCGTCGCTATCGTGCCCCGGCATTTGTATAATTTGGTCGTCAACCTTGCCGTCTAGTGCCGCGCGAACGCGCGCAATATCCTTGCTACGTGCTGCGATTGTTGCATGTTCTGTGTCTACTGCCATTTGTCCTTACCCGAATGTGACAGGAACATGCGCACCCGGCGCCGCTCCAAGCATTAGCGAGGTTAGCACCCATACCAACGCGTCTACGCGGTCTGGTGAGCCTTCCCCAATGTATTCAGTGCTCGTGAACAAGCACAACTGATCTTCTAAATCGCCCATACGCCCATAGTGCGCTACCTTCCCTTGCTCGTAGAGCGCAGCAACAGGAGCCGCCCGGACTGCCTTACCGCGTGTAGCCGTCACCATGCGCACATGCATGTTACGATCCTTCGATTGCAGGATAGCCTTGACCATATCGCCACCATAGTTACGCTCGGCAACCACGGCGTCAGCTCTGTATTTGCGGTAGAGCGTGGCAACGCACTGCGCCCATTCGTCGGGGCTGGCGAGCAAGGTGGCATCCTCTAGGACGTGCCCGTTACCGAATACGTCAATGCCAGCTACGACGATACCGATACGGTCGCCAGTCTCGCCATCGCTACCGGAAGGGTCTACGCCAATCTCTACCCGCACAAGGTTGTGGTTAAGCGGGTGGTCGTGCTCTGCTAGCTTAGCCATGCGCTTTTTGCCCATCTGCGCAGCTTCATCTAGCATAGCTCGCGTCCATAGCGCGCCTACTACGTCGTCTAGCATCTCGGCATACAGCTCTTGACGGCCTAGGCGCGTGCCCTCGTACTTGTCGCGCAGCGCTTCTAGCGTGCTGTCAGCTAGGTTTGCTGCGTTGTCGAACGTAGAGCCGCGAGTAATGACCGTGCGCTTGTCCAGCATTACGCGGCGCGTCAGTATGTTAGGCTTTGGGGTGGTCGTGACGACAATGCGCGGGTCATCCCCTAGGCGCAGGCAGAATTGTAACTGATCAAGTGCGTCTTCGTATTTCCAAGAACTAAGCTCGTCAGCCCATGCGGCGTGGAACTGTGGACCGCGCAAGCGGTTTGGTGTCTCCGCAGCAAAACACTTGTATAGCGTGCCGTTGGTTAGGATAAGCTCGCCTAGGCTACGGTTATACGCCTTAATCATCTCGTCTGGTATGAAGCCGAGTAAGCCGCTATCCCCTTCAATGCAGGTGTCTCGTGTGTCTGAGAACGTAGGCGCTACCAGTGCGATACGCTCGCCGGGGTTAAGGACACCACGAGCCATAGCCCAACCTGCACCGCACCATGTCTTACCGAAGCCACGCCCCGCTTGCAGTAGCCAAAAGCGCCAGTCACCGGGAGGCGCTAGCTGCTTAGGGCGTGCGTTGTTAATGTAACGAGCCACCGCCAGTAAACCGGGGTCGCTTGCTATCAGTTCCGCTTGTTCTCGCTGCGCCTTAGTCTGCATCGGTCTGCTTAGCGCGCATGGCCTGCTTTAGGGCGTCGGCTGCATCGCTACGGCTTTGGTCGTCAACCACGACGTCAGCCTTAATATCAAGCTGCTTTTGCTCGGTGTAGTCCTTGCGGAAGCGCGCCTGCATAATCTTTGTGAGCACAGCGCCACCGCTGCCAATGGTCCCGCTAATGTGAGAACGAGCCTTTTTCTCAAACCAGACTTGCGCCCGTGCCCGTGCTTTATTGAGCGCTGTGGAAAAATCTTCGCTTCTGTCGCAGTAATCGTACAGCGTAGTGCGGTCAATACCTAGCTCTACTGCAATCTCTACGTCACTCTCTCCGTCGTGCCCTAGGGTTTCCAGCGTCTCTATTGCTGCGTCTATATCTGAGATTTTGCGGGGGCGTCCACGCTTAGCCATAACCTTAACTCCGTTGGTTTCGGCTATCTTACCTGCGTCCACAAAAAGAAACCCCGCCGCAAGGCAGGGTTCAAGTTTAGCTTATTGTGTTGAGCGCTAATTAGCTTATTGTGCTTAGCCGTTATAACAGAGGCGGTCAACCTGTTCAAACTTACTTCGCGCGCCTCGCATCTCAAATGTGACGCTACCGGGTTGCTTGCCATCCGGGTAAGGCTGGTTGCGAACCACAACAGCCTCTACTGTTGCCTCTGCAAAACGCACGCTGCCCACGGTCATTTCGTCAGTGATTTCAATGTATTTGCCCGCCTCGCCCTTAATGTCTAGGCCGTCAGCCACTTCCGCGCCGTCAGTGAATAGGATTACTTGACCTTCGCCGGGAGTAAATCCGCCAAGCGTGTAGTATACGTACGTTTTATACTCGGTGTCAGTGTTGTGACTTGTTGGTAGCGGAACGTGCACCAATACATTAGGGTCCGTAATCTCCACTCCGTCTAGTGTAGGAGTGGGGCTTTCGCGAATAATTGAGTATGAGCGCTCACAAACATACTCTAGGCCAACCGTTAGGGGCCATGCGCCACGCTTCGACGCGGCAGAGTAGCGGTCCACAATAGTGCTAGTGGTTGTTACGCTGCGTGTGCAAATCTGCCCCTCGGGAGTGTCTGCGCAAAAGCCCTCGTCAACCTCTTCCTCTTGATGCCCTGTTGATACGGGCGGCACGATGCGCCAAGGCTCTACAATATGCTGGTCAACTGTATAGCCGTGCTCTTGTGCACCCCTGTCCGTAAGGTCAACGGTAGCTAGTGTGCAGCCCGCACCTACCAGACCTAACGCCGCGACAATTCCCCATTTAATTGATTTGTGCATTTTTTGCTTCCTTGTATATGCGGGCCTTTGCCGCTTCCATTAAGTTGACCATATCTACAAGCTCTTGGTCTGTCAACAGTGACCAGTATGCCTCTAGCTCTTTAGAGATATGAAGCGCAACATAGTTACGCTTCATATCCTTCAGGTATTTCTTTCTATCCAAGTCGCTCACTCATTCTTTCACGCTGGCGAGCGCGGCGGCGTTCGCGGGTTTCGATAATGTCGCGAGCCATCGCTTGGCAATGTTCGCAGCGGCAGCGGTCCTCTTGCAACCATCGGCGCTTAATCAGCTCTTGGAAAGCTTTGTTAGGCTTAAGCCGCGGGTCATCTGGTGACCAACTGTCAGAGCCCTTACGGCGGTTTTCGCTCTTGGTCAAAAGCTGGAAGTTGTCGATATGATGGTAGCCGCCGTCTGCGATTGACACGATATGGTCCACCTCGCGAGGGACACCGTCTTTAAGGTAGAGCAGCTTACCCTCGTTCCGGTAGAACCCATATGCATACTCGGCGAATGCCGAACAACCGGGCGTCTGCTCTGCCTGTCGTTTCTTGCGATCCGCTACACGCTTTAGGGCTTCGTCGGGGCGCTCTTCGTAATACTTGGCGTTACGCTTAATGCCACACGCTGCGCAGTGGTATTGCTTTTTATCTGGCGTGTCGCGGCGATAGTTGAAGTCAGACAAGGGCTTAGTCCGCTTGCATGTGCTGCACTTCTTATAGCCATCTTTTAGCTTTTTCTGCACTTCTGCGTCCATGTTTATTCCTCTTGTTCAGGTGGTTGAGGCGGCGTGAAATCAGGTGATAACATAGGATTGGAGCCACTATGGCAAACGTCGCTAAAGTCACAAAAGCGACAAGCGAACACGCTAGGGTTATCCGATATACGCGGAGCCATAGCGCGGGCGTTGGTGTCTTGGATAATGCTAACGGCGCGGTCGCTGTAGTATTGCGCTGCCTGCGGATCAAATGGCACCTCTTGGATATGTAGGGAGTAATCGTTACTATCCAGAACGGTAAACAGCGCCGGGTAATCCGTAAGATTGAAGTAGGCCATATAGAGTTGCAACTGCGCGTAGTATTTTGGCTCTACTTTTTTGACGCCGCGTTTGACGAACCGGGCAAATTTCTTAGTGTTGACACACTTAAGCTCCCATAGTGTAGGGCCAAGGATGCCGGGGCCTTCACTAATAACGCCGTCGCAGCCACCAGAGAAAAGCCCGCCCATAGCGCTAAAGCGAAACTGCCGCCCGGTCTTATAATCCCTGTCTGTGAGGTGGTAACCTGCATTTCGGAACCATTTGACGACCAAGTGCTCGGCGTGGTGTCCGCGTTCAAAGATACGCAACATGCGCGCTGGCGGGTGCTTTCGGTCTTCATTCTTTTGAGCCTTTATATAATCGAACTGCACAGCGCGGGCGCAGGGGTTACCTACCCCGGAAGCGCCTAGATAGTTGCGCGGCGTCTGCGCTAGGAAGTTATCGACAAGCGCTGTATCAATTTCCTCTAGCGCCTTTGCGGCGGTAGGGCTGCCTTGCAGGTGCTCGTCTTGGAGTAGGTTAATTTTCATTTAGTTCTCCTAAAACGGTATGTCGTCGGGGTTAATCTCTTCGACGTTGTGCTTAGCGTCTTCTACCAACTCGGCAGAGGCAGCGACAAAGCGCAAGATTTCATCCTTAGACCAGTCGTTAAGCGGTTTATCCCACGGAAGGCCAGAGACGCCGCCTAGGGCGGGTAGAATGCTCTGCGCGTAACCTAGCGTATAACCGTCCGGCTCGAAGCCCTTAGCGTCCGCTGTGACGTACGCGCGGCCTTTACGATCAACAGAGGCACCGTAGGCCCGCCCTTGTGTCCATGCTAGGACTGTACCGAATGCTAAAGCGCGTGCTTCCATCGGCTTAAGGTGCGTTTTGGTGATCTGTCGGGCGAGGGAGACAGCCGCGTTAGCGGCTGCCTTCATTGCGGTTTCTTCGTAGTTGGCCACTAGGCGTTACGAGGCCCATGCGGGCTTAGAAGCTTCGGACGGGGCCGCGGCCTGTTGCGTGCTTGTGGTGTTCACAGCGCCCGCTTTCGGCATTGGCTTGGGCTCAAAGCCTGCGTAGGTCTTAGACGTTGGCAGGACGGCACCAGAGATAACGTTTTTATCTTCGTACTCGCCTGTCTTGTCTTTCTCTACGCCGATACGCGCAAGGAACTCGATACCCTGCAAGCTATCAGTGTCGAAGCCTCGCAGATACTCGATAGCGTCCGGCGCAGAGAGGTCTTTGATGCCGTAAGCAGACTGGACAACCTCAAGAAAGAACGAGGTGGAGATTTCTACCGCCTTGTTGTGGCCGTCTGTGCCGTTAGAGGTGATCATGTTCATGCCGAACACCTTGCGGCGCTCATACTTGCCCGCGGTAACGGTATATTCAACGCTCAAATATTCAGCATCGCCCGCTCGGGTTTGCTTGGTCTCGCGAATGTGCATGATAACAGGGGCAACGGTCTTAGCAGGGATAAGCTCAAAGTCACCGCCTGAGTTTGGTTCTGCTTGTGTAAGGTCAAATTGCATCTTAATTTCCTATGGTTTGGTTAAGTGGTTGTGCAGGCGGCGTTAGCCGCCCATGACACGTTAGAACATAAAGCGGTTGCTTATGCAAGCACTTTCTCGATAAGTTTACCTAGGTCAGGCTCTTCGATTGCGTCCAGCTTGCCAGAGCGGTCCTTAGCTGGATAACCGTACGCGTTGGCGGTATCCGTGATAAACGCGCGATAACCGGGGTCGTCGTGTGTCTTGCCATGAATAGCCATAGTGATTACCTCGTCAACAATGCCGGGAATTTCACTCTTCGCCTTGCTGCCCTCAAGCTGTAGCCCGTAGCTTACACGCTTGAACTCGTCTGTCATCTCATTTAGAAGACAAACAAAAACGACGTTTTTAGCGCGAGCGGATTGCAGTTGAGTGACAAAAGCAACCATTTCGCGGCCAAGAGTACCGTAAGCAGAACGCATATCAGGAACTCCCTTTGCGTTTGTCGCCTCGGGTTGCTGTTGCGCCCATCGAAGGCAAAGGCGGCTAGCCACAGTAAGACTATCGACAAAGTAAGTGCTGTACTTGCCGAGGTCGGTGTCTCCATACAGGCTAACAGCGTGCTCGTAGTGCTCTTGCCCATAAACGTCGTCCGCCTTTGCTTGCGGGTCTGGTCCCGCTAGGAATACCGCGAGGTTGCGGCAGTCCTGCCACGTCTCGGGCGATACTTGGTCTACCGGGTGCTTGCCTAGGGCAAGGTCGCCGCTTTCGAAGTCCAGAAAGAGAGTAGTAGCCGGGTCTACGGTCTTGAGTAGGCTGGTCTTACCGATGCCCGGCATACCTGCAATAAGGATTTTAGCCCCTTTGACCTGCTTAAGCCGCTCGTCGGCTGAAATGATTTTAAGTGAACCCATATGGTTTTTCTCCTATTTAAGTGGCGCGTCGATTGGCAAAGCGTTGCTGTCACCGTTCAACCATTCATCAATGTCAGTTTGCTTATGGCCTGTCAAGGGTTTTCTTTGCTTCTTTAACCCGTACGTCTCGATAAGCCGCATTACGTCGTCAACACTTCGTACGATATGGTAAGCTACGCCTGCCTTTTCGGCTTCTGCCTGCCACCACGCTTGCGAGGTTGACTGTTTCCCTTTCTCTGTCTTGGTTTCTAGCGCTACAATGCGCGGCTCTATGTCGGAGAGTACGAGAACGTCAGCGACACCCGCCGTAACCCCTTCCTTTTTCAGTCTGATAGCTTCTAGCGGGATGCTCTTACCGCCTGCTACCTTGGTCATTTTTCGCGTACCGCCGTTAGGCACTGCAAAAAATATGCTTCCCGTCCGCAGATTGTCCCGTAACCAGTTTGCTATCCCGACTTGAATTTTGTGTTCTTGTGATTTGCTCATATGTGATTCTGTCTGCCTTTCTCTGTAGGGTTTCAACTGCCGCCGGGCACATGACGTAGCCTAGCGGATTGCGCTTGCTAATGGCGTCTTCGATTTCCAGAACCTTTAGCTTTTTCCTGATCTTGGCAACCGCAACGCGTGCTGTCCGTACTGCGTCTTTGCCTTCCTTCGTATCCGCCGCGATCATGACCCCCTCGTGTGAGCATAGAAGCCCCTTGCGGCGCATCAGCAGACCAAGTATCCGGCACTCTTGCGGCGTGAAGCCTAGACGATAGATGCCGGGCGCGGGCGAGCTTGTCAATTCTCTAACCTGGTCTCTGTAGTAATCCCGCTCTGCTGTCAGCATTTCGATTTCTTCGTATAGGTGTGCGGTCATTTTGCCATCTTCTCCAGCTCGTCAATCATGGCGCGCATACCGTCGATTGTGTTATTGATTAGCTCTACTCGCTTTTGCCAAGGCGTATCGGTCATTGCTGCGCGATAGTATGCCCCGGCTGCCGCGCCTGCTTGAGCTTTAATGTGCTCAAGCTGCGCGTAAACCTCTATTCTGTTCTCGTTCATTATGAAAAGCCTCGCTCTTTCATGGCTGACTTAAGGTCTTGGACCGCCTCTTGCAGAGCGAGCGCCTTAAGCTGGTTTTCGTAGTTACGGACGGCAGGGCTGTAGTTGCCGCGCAGCGCGTCTTTCATAAGCCAATTCAGCTCGTTCTCGATAGCCTCAATAGCGTCAGCGTTACCCTTGAGGTGCTGAGAGAAGCAAAGCAGGGCGCGACGGACTGCCCAATGCTTAGCGGCGGTTTCCAGTACACGACTAGAGCCAATCAGGGCATCTAGCGGGTCTGCGCCCACAATCGCGTCACCAATCTTCTCGGAGTGGCTGGAAAGGTCGCTACTGTAGAGCCTGACCTGTCTAAGCATGGTGTAGATTACTTGGTTGGACATGCGGATCGTGTAAGCCGGGATAAGCTTGTTACGTGAGCCGTAGCCGTAGAGCGCGCAAATGATTGAGTTAGCGTCTTCTGGCTTGGTTGCGCATTGCCGCCCCGTTTCTGTAAACTCTGCGGAAATCAAAATGAACGGGTCAAGACCCACAATGAAGCTCTTGATCAGGCCGCTAGCCATTTCTGCTTCGGCGTAGATTTTCTGCGCTTTATCGCGGTAGTTGAACTTAACTACGCGGGCGATTGTATGGGCTGGTGAGGTCATTGGTTTCTCCTTGGTACTCGTCTGTTATACAGGCGTTAATTTAGGTGTCAAGCGTCTTTTGACATTTTCCCGATATTGTAAGCGTGGCTGGCAAGTTGTCCGGCTTTCTCGCGACCCTCTGCAACAATGCGTACAACCTCGTCAAGGTCCATATATTCCTGAGTGACGTGCGCGTTAGGAAACATTTCTGACCACTTGATTAGCTGCTCGTCTGCGCTCTTGATCAGGATAGGGTGCTGTTGGCTGTAGCTATTGATTACGGCAACTTCGTCTGCGAAGCGGATCAGGTTTACAAGTGTCTTAGTCATGTCGTTGTCTCCTTGGTATGCATGTTGTTATAAACGCGTTAATTACGGGGTCAACAGCTAAATTGCATTTTCCTGAAAATAAATCGCCCCGGTCGCGTTACCCTGTTTAGGGGCAGCTAACCGGGGCGGATCAAGCGAGGCGCTAGGAGAGGGGCGCGACGCGATCTAGGGAAGGTAACCAGCCTGCCCTACAGGGGACATTAAGAGCGTCCCCGATTTCTTAGAATGGCCAAGGCATATCTGTGTAACGGACTGGCTCGGGGATATAGCTAGCGTCAGAGTAGAACTCCACTTTAGGCTTTCCGTTGCGCGTGAGGTCTACACACGAGACGAATAGCGTAGCGTTTTGGTCTGTCAGGCGGTAGGTCTCGCCTAGCTGCGTTGGCGCGATCTGCGCAATCATACCCTTAACGGCAGATTGAGTTAGTCCTTTAATTCCCATTTGCTTGGCGTGAGAGACGATTGCGGCCACTACGTCGAAGTAGTTAGAGCCACCCACTCGGCCTACGTGAGCAAACAGGGTGTCAATAAAGAACGATTGCCCGGCAATAACTTGGCGGTCCCACTTAACCTGCGCGCTTTCCTTTTCAGGCTCTTCTAGCTGTACGTCTACCATAAAGGGCATACTCTCAACCTCGCCGTCAGCCGTCACAAGGTCAATGCTTTCTTTCTTCTGCCATATGCCGGGGTGATCGCCTTTGATCATGTTGCCCTTGGCGAGGTCTAGCGCGGTGTAGCGCCACGCTTCCGCCTTATCAATCCCGTAGGCTTCCGCCTCGTCTACTGGAAGCTTTAGCATGGTGAATACGAAACGAGCAACGCCTACTACGGAGCCCGCGCCGCGCACCATGTTCATGTTAGCGCGGCTCGCCCAACTGGTAGTTTTAGGGGTATGAGCGAAAGCGAGCAGTGCAAAGTTGCCGTCAGCCGCCATCTTACGGAGCGCCTGAAAGAACTGCTTTTGAGCGTTATTGTCGTTTTCTTCGCCGTGTCCGAACTCTGCGATAGGGTCCATGATGACTAGGCTAACGTCGCTCTCGCGGCAATATGCGGCAATCGCGTCTGTCTTGGCGTCTACGATAATCTCGCGAGTGCTTCCAGACTGCTTGGTAATCAGTAGCGGGTTATCGTAGCCTGAGATGAATTTAACGTTCTCGCTCACCTCGTCAAAGTCGTACTCATACCCTTGGCAGGCAGCGCGTAGGCGTCGTGCCATCTCGTCAATCGGTTCCTCTGCGTTGATGATCAGCACCTTGCCCGGCTTAACCGGGATAGTGCCAGCGAATGGAGAGCCCATAGCATACGTAGCGGCTAGCTGCATACTCCACGCGGTTTTACCTGTACCGGGCGGCGCCGCAAAGAGCGTGATAGCTCCCCGTATAAGTGCGCCGTCGCTAACCCAATCGCGGGCCGTCATTTTTACGTCAGACGGGTTTACGATATTGAGCGCTGCAATGTTCTCGTCTAGCCACTCGTCTTGCAGGTCAGGGGATGCGTTTACGAAGGCGGCGATGTCTTTACCGTCCGCTAGGAAGTCAGCGGCGTCAGCCCCTTCCTCTGCCGCGTATGGCGGTAGGACGCGTACGCTATTCGCTACACCGTTCAACACCTCGGTAATGAGGGAAGCGCATTTGAGCCCTGCCGCGTCATTGTCCGGCCATACGATAACGTCCTTACCTGCTAGGTGTGACCAGTCTGCGCGTGTTACCGCGGCAGAGCCGCCCGCCATAGTCGTAGCTAGTAGGCCAATTCCTCGCAGGGCGTCGGCAGCTTTCTCACCTTCGCACACGTAAATTTCGGCGTTGGTTTCGTCGTTGACGATTGAGGGTAGACAGTAGAGGGGGCGCAGCTCCATATCATCCGGGTACTTGTGCCCATCTGCAGACTGCACTCGGAAATCTTTACGTTGCTTCCCCGCGCTGTTAAGGACCGGGGTGCCATCATCGCCGTAAACGAGGCCGAAGCGACGAACAACGAACAGAATATTGCCGTGCTCATCCGTATATTCGTATTTCGTTTGGAACTCCTTCTTTTCTTGGCGGGCCTTAGCGGCTTTCTTATGTTGTGCTGCATTCTTTGCTGTAACCTCTCTTGAAGGGGTGCCGCTCGCCCAATCGTTAATTCCCTCTAGTGCGGCAGGAAAGTCACAGTTGTAGCGCAGTTGCCAGATAGTGAACACGTCACCCTCTGAGTATTGTGCGCCCGGATTATGGTCGTAGAATGTCCCGGCCTTATCGCCATCGAGACAAACGGCAACGCTGCCCCCGCGCTCGCCCGTCGCAATATCGCCTAAGCGTGCGTTCGGCCCATCAAAGCGCACAGCGTTGCCGTACATATTCGTAAGGAACTGGCGCAAGCGCGAGCCCCGTAAAAGCTTCCTTACCTCGTCAGCTTCTAGCGGCTTTGGTGCGTTTTTAGCTGCGGTGGTTAAATCGAGCTTCATGACACTCTCCTAATTGAATAACTCCGGGGTATCATACCCGGAGCTATCCTGTCAACACTTTATTTTAGCTTTTCCAGCGCTCCTTGATTGCCGGGTATCGAATGCCTAGCCACAAGATGCTAAAAAGCAGTACAACGGTCCAAGGGATTTCGCCTAGCGCCGGGTGTCCTGTCACCTCGGCAACCCAATCGTCAAAGCAGTACCATAACCAAAACCACAACATGCTTATTCTCCTATTCTTGCTCTGTCATCATTCCCGCGCCCGGCAAGTTGCCAGTAAGCTAGTATCATTGCGTTGGTAGCTACGTGGTAGAGGTGATTTTCTTTCGAGTTAATATCGAGGGTTTCGCCTGAGTGCCACGCTGCCAAGTGTCGGACAAGTGAAGCATACCGCTCACTGTAATTGCTACCGTAGCGCCAATTATTAGGGGCGTATTTTTTAGCGCCATCCCCAAGAACCCTACCCATACCAAGCAAAAATGTAGGGTCGATAAGGTCAACGCGCGGCTTAGTTTCCTTGCCTTCGTGCTGTGTCCGGTTTGCGGCAACTTCAACAACAATAGCGTGCGGCGTCGCATCCCGTACGTAGTCAAGGGCTTCCTGCTTGTCCGGAAAAATCGCAGCGTATCCATTTGACGCGGTAACCCGCTCCCAATGTCGCCCCGGCTTATAGAAGATTGTCCAGCCGTCGCCTTGCTGGCGTTCGACAACCTTGCACTCAACCTCATCCTGCAAAGAACTCACCGCTGAAGTCTGCGGGGTCTTCTCGTGGGATAATTGTTCCTCTGTCATATTCTTCTTGCTCCTGTACTGTCATTGTGCCCGGAAGTATTGACGCCTCGGGGCGTTTGATTGGCCATGCTGGTTTGTATGGCTCATATATCACTTGGTCAAGCGTTAAAAGCTTCCGCCCTATCCCGCTTTTGCTTATGCCGGTCTCGGCGGCAACGGCTCGCACAGACAGGCCCCGGTTTTTGTGCGTCGTAATGTCAACTAGGCGGTCAACCGTCCAGAATGCCGTCACATCGCGCTCGTCAAAAATGTACTGCATACATATTATGTAGCAGACCGGGGCCGCTTCGTTAAGGGTTATTTTGCGCTTCGTGCTTTCCCTGCCTTAATGAATTTACCTATAAGCGTACCAATTAGCAGGGCCGAAATAAACCAGCTCCCCGCCGCTATTAGTGTCCATGCGATCAGTGTGCTGTCAGTCATTGGGATTGACCCCCATTGCGTGCATTTCGTGCTCAACCTCTGCGGGGTCAACTTCCCCTCCCTCGCTTGGTGGTGTGGGGGCGTCACCTAAAGGTTTTGGCTCAGGGAGTGGGCGCCAATGAGTGCAAAACGGCGTGTGATAATCGGTCCACCTATCACCCTCCGACTTAATTGAGCGTTCGCCATCGCAATAGCCCACGAAGGCTTTCACTTG
>SPKZ01024532.1_pt1 | contig 19295 bp, 40 predicted proteins | sample 2456571 | NCBI WGS metagenome assembly SPKZ01 (sample SAMN11192286, study PRJNA482655) | marine metagenome | biome: ENVO:00000447; feature: ENVO:00000244|ENVO:00000211|ENVO:00000569|ENVO:00002023; material: ENVO:00002151; isolation source: ocean water from marine abyssalpelagic zone ... | reverse complement strand
TGTATATACTGTATATACTGTACGCTTCATCTGCGAGCGCTCCTGCGCGTAGCAAGAGTTGTGCCAAAGAATGGCCGGATAAACATTGACATGTATGAATCGATGATTATTTTGTCGAGGGTGTTAGGAGCGTGCTATCCATGATTATGGACTCGATAGCTATCTCTTTTGAAATCCCAACGGAACTGTTTGAAGAAATATCGGAGATATCTAGGGAAAACATTCACCTAAAAAAGGAAGATATCTATAGGTTTATGTTGAAGAAAGGAATAAAATCTTTGCGGCATAGGGCTAAAAAGAAATTAGATTTAAGATGCTAATTCATCCTCTCTTTGTTTTTCGAGAAGTTTCAATAAGAATTATTGATCAGCTCAAAGATGTATTAAGAGATTCACCTTATACAATTATCGGACTAATGATTAACTCCATAACCATATTATATATTTTCTGTTTTAAAAGAGACTAGACTTTTCATCCCATAAAATTTTGGGTATAGTCAAAGCCGGCCAAAGCTTTTCAATCCATTTCTTAATGCCAGCCTCTATGGAAGTTCTTGAGTAATCTGATACAGGTTGGAAGGAAGCTTCCCCTCCAAAGTTTCGTGAGCCCAGCTTCTCCCTTACCTCTGGAGAAGCTAGAACGCACGCCCATCTCATCAAATCTGGAGACGCTCCTGGAGCCTCAGCAATATATGCGTGCAGTTCAAAAGGAGCTTCTTCGCCTGGGTAAGTGATAACACTTAGGGTATCTGGATGGTCTTGAAGCAAATCAGTTAATAGAGCGAGGCGTTCAAGATCATCATCTTCAACTGGGCAACCATAAATCATGACAGTGTGGTTATCTTCCACAGTGTGTTCCTGATATTAGTACGTACATGGTAAATAATATAAATATAAATATAGGTTTAGTTGTTTTGGGCAACAATTCAAACAGTTGGCTCTGCCACTCGATCTCGATCCGGATCGGTGCGGGTTGAAAAGCATAAGTTCTTATGTGGCCCTTAATAAAATTACAGTACTGTATGCCGTCTTCAATAGGCCAGCAAACGTCGTAATAAACCTCGTTATCAGCGTCAGCTTGGGCGCCGAGGCCTTTAAAAACGTACTCTTCTCGTTGATGTTGAAGATCGTAAACAGATTCTAAAATAGATTTTCCTGGTATCATTTATTTTTATTGCTAATGAACACTCTAATTGGATTCAAGATGATTTCGTGGTAAGAATCTAGAACTTGCTCTTTAGCTTCTTTAGTAGCTCGCCAAGCGCTTGAGAGACGACCATATAAGTTGGTGGAATCCTGTACTGCGTCTGTGACCTCGCCTTCTACAGAAGAACAAATAGCATCTAGTAAAGATTTTCCTGGCTTCATACTACATGTATGCAGATACAATCAGACCCTCGACTCTTCTCTTACCCTTCGAAGTTTGCCACTTTTTTCGAAATGTCAAGCAGGATCTCTTGACTTTTGGGCTCAGGTGCTTACCTCGTAACCATAGCAGATAACAAAAAAGTTTATCAAATCTTTTAATCCTCCAAGTTAGGCAAGCATGTGGGGACAGTAACAGATATAAAAACACGTCAGCTACTTGAAGCTGAAAATGATAGCAAAAAGATCATCAGTTTAAGTCCCGCTAAACCTATGTGGTGGAAGCGCGATCTAGAAGAGTACCTAGAAGATCAGCTAGAATTTAAGCTTGATGATCGGCTACCTGGTATGAAAGCTTGGGTTGACATTGAAGTTGATATAGATAACAGACTAGCAAAGGCTTTAATTTACATTGGGATGAAGCCCGGTATATTACAGGTTGTGTTTGCAGCTGGTATATTTGCTGGAGCATTTGTTACCTCAATCTTAAGCCTCATATTTTATAAATGACACATCTAGAAAACGTAGAAAAATACGACGGCACTCTGGAAGAGTTAGCTGTCGATGTTGCCAATCTTCGCTACGATAAGATTGGCGAGTTCATTAGACATCTATCTAATGAGATTCTAAATCAATCGTTAAATGATAAGTCTAAAGGTAGGCCAAAGCTGTCTAGAGGATTGCTAAAAGCTTCTAACTGTTTGTACACATCTTCTGGATACCTCAGACTTGTTTGGGATATCTGCGAACCTTACATGAGGCCAAAGAAATGAAAGAAGAGTTAAGCGATAAGCTATACGAAAAGTATCCAGAGATCTTCTCTCGAAAAGAATCTCCCAATAAGTCCATGTGTCATTTAGAGTGTGACGATGGCTGGTTTGATATTCTTGACACCCTATGTGGCCAGATTAAACAAAGTCTCGAAAGTCATAAAGATGTAAGGGTTGAAGTTGTACAGATTAAGGAAAAGTTTGGTGGCTTAAGATTCTATTATGACTTCATCCTTTCTGAAGCAGCAAATCAGAAGGAAGGAGATTTCGAAAGTCTATCTTCTGAGATCTCTAAGATGGTTATGGAGGCTGAAGCCAAATCCGACATTACTTGTGAATCTTGTGGGTTACCAGGTGCTAAGAACAAGGTTAGTTGGATTAAAACGATGTGCCCTAGTTGTCATGAAAAACGACTAGAGGCTTATAAAATCAGATAAAAAGTTAAAAGATTGGTTGGTTGACATTTCAATTTGAGTGGCGATTCTAATAGATAGTACGCCACACGAAAGGTAAAGATATGCAGGGTTTTAGACAAGGTGATGTTTGGGTTGTTCCGATTAGTGATAAAGAAGGCAAAGAGGCCATTGAAGGTCTAGAGGAAGTTGAGAGAGATAAGGGCCGAGTAGTTCTAGCTTATGGTGAGGTTACTGGTCATGCCCATGCTGTTGCAAACAACACTGCAGTGTTGTTTGGGATGGATGAAGCTCTTCGGTTCTTGAAGATTGGTGAGCAGAGTATGCTTCGTCATGAAGAGCATGGTGAGATTCCTTTGGCCAAGGGTTATTATAAGGTAATTAGACAAAGAGAACATACCTCTAGTGTTCCGCGCTTTGTTGCTGACTGAAAGCTAGTAGTAAATGTTTTTAGAGAAGTTAACAGAAGAGCAAGAAGCGAGACTTCCCCACTTTATTGATAAGTGGAAAAAGATTGGTACGGACTGTACCCCAGCTGATAGAAAAAATGCTGAGAAGCATGTGCTCGAAGCTTATAAAATAAGTGGGAACGATCCTCCAAAGAAGATTTTCTGGGCAGGATCTCCAATGGCTGGTCACGACTTACATTGTGAGCATAGTGGAGAAACTAAGTGGGTTGATCCATTCTATGGTCAGCATGAAGCTGGATGGCTGGGCTTCTATGATGTGTGGGATGAGTTTGGGGTTGATGTATCAAAAATTCATCCCTTATCAAATCTTGCTCAATGTTGTGGTTGGGTGTGGTTCTTTGAAAACTTTGCGGTTTGCACTGAACGTCCTTCTCATATCCTAACTGATGAAGAGGGCCGTCCTCATTCACTTGATAAACCGGCCATCCTGTATCCAGATGGGTTTTCGATGTTCTTGGTGCATGGGGTTAATGTTCCAAAGGACATTATACTTGAGCCTGAGAAGATTACTCCCAAGAGGATTGACGAAGAGAGGAACGCTGAGATTCGTCGCATCATGCTACTTGACATTTTCGGAGAGGGTCGTTACCTTGAGGAAAGTGGAGCAGAGTGCTTGTCGGAAGATAAGTACGGGAAGCTTTATCGCAAAAGTGTGCCAGGTGAAGAGGAGCCTCTTTGTATGGTGCGAGTAGTTAACAGTACTGCAGAGCCAAATGGTGAGTTCAATATTTATTGGCTAAGAGTTCCAGAAGATATGTCAACGGCACATCAGGCTGTTGCTTGGACTTTCAATGAAACTGTTGAAACCTACAATCCTTTGATAGAGACGTAAGACTTTTGGGGGATTTAGATTCCGCTGGTCATCCAAAGCGGTGACCAGCGGAGAACCTAAAAGAGAGTGCGTCATGAGAAGTGTTGATGTAGAGGAGGTGTTGTCAGTAGAATGCAGCATTTGTGGAGCGAAGAGAAATCGTAAATGTGTTAAGATCACAAATCCTCGTAAAGGCGGGGTTACTGATTTCCACCCACAAAGAAAAGAAAAGGTTTTACAGATCGAAAGAGACTCCCATAAGTTTTTGTCCACTATTCCATTAGAAGAGATAAAATCTAATACCATAATAAAATCCCACGAAACTGGTTTTCTTGGAAAGATTGTTTTCATAAAGCGAGACAAGCTTCTCTTTTTGATTAGATGGTATGATGGTACTGAGTCTAAAGTATCTCACAGTGATGAAACTTTAATGGCGTGGCCTGAAGGTTACTTATGATTAGGATGTGGGTAATCCCATACTCTCAGATTTTTATTCAAGCACAGATGGAAGCCGGCGAGGCTCAGCAAATACTAGATGAGCTTGAAGGTATTGAAGAAGCCGGAGAAGGCTTGAAGCTAATAGAGTTTAAGCAGCAGCTAGAAGAGATGGTCAAGAAAGCAAAGACCTACGAAAAGAAGAATAAGAAGAATAAGAAGAAATGATAACGTTTTTCTCAATAGTAGGTTTCTCTTTGGTTAGTGGTTTAGCTGTTGGATTTTATTACGGACATAAGAGTGGTGAAAAAAGAGTCCGAACGGCAATGCTTTGTTATGGAGCACTGAAGCTATTGAAAAAATGACTAATACGTCCTCATGGTTATTTAAATGAATTTTGAAGCCGAGAAAGAAAAGATTAAGCGCAAGGCTCTAGCTCTTAAAGAGATAGATAAGATTGATGCTATCTTAGATCATGGTGGAGTAACTGGGATAGTTTTTGGCGGCATTGGTGATTCAATGAGAAAGGGAGATGATCCTTTCTATGACTCAGTATTTGATGCAGTAACCATTGAACTCAAGATTCTTAAGAGTGCTCTAATTTCTGAGATAGTGCCTCCTGAACCTGCCAAGATGACTGCTCCGAAGAAGAAAAAGCCAGCTTCAAAGAAAAAGAAGAATGGCTCTTCGTAAATGGCCACCTCCTCCACCAGAGAATAAGCCTAGAAATATGAGTGAAGAAATTTCTCTAAAAAGCAAACGTAACTTGTGGGTTAAGATTTATTGCGAGGCTCTAAGAAGTCCGAAAACGACTGATAGTTCATTCAATGGTGAAAACATTAGAAACTTTGCTACTAAGTGTGCCAATCGTGCTCTAGAAGAGGTTAGCAAAATTGGATAAGATCAAGAGACTAGCCCATAGAGCCAGAAAGAATGTAGAGGCTGTTAGTAGTAACAGGACTTTAGAGGGCTGTTGTGGTGTTGGGTCTATTCATTTGATGAGATTGGCTTGTTCAAAGAAGATATTTCCAACATTCGTAGAGGGCTGTTTTCGCTTTGGTGGAGTTTCTGATCTGTTTCATTGTTGGCTAGAGTATCGTGGAATGATAGTTGATATTACAGCAACTCAATTTAATAGGAATCATCCACGAGTTTATGTTGTAAAGTCTACTGATTCTAGATACAGGCCACAACATAAAACAAGAAGTTTAACAGATGCACTACACTGGGTAGAAGGCTGGGACGTATATCCAGAGAGTTTAATGCCATGATTAAGAAAGATAAAGAGCTGTTCTTAAAAGCCATGATTGGGGAAGATAAAGAGCTGTTCTTAGAGGGTGCGCTAGGTGTCATTTTTGGAAAACAAAGATTGCCTCGTAGCGAAATCAAGAAACTCAAGAGAAAAGTATTAAAGCTAAGCAAGAGCATAAAGTCTCTGAGTGACCGAGAGCATCACATACTTAAGTCTAGATTAGGAATGAATATCACCTTGAAAGAAGTTGGTGATAGCTTTGGTGGCATTACTCGTGAACGTGTTAGGCAGCTTGAGGTACGGGCTGGTAGAAAGATTCGTAACTATTTAATAGATGTTGGCCGCGAAGAGGTATTGTCTATCAAAGTGAAATGAGCCGAGCAACAAACAAAGCTGCTTTAAGACGTGCTCGAAATCATGTTAATGATTTAAACAAGTATGTTGTAGGTGTTTTGAATGAACGCAATAGGCTCCGCGAAGCATTCAAAGAAGCTTGTAGATTCAATACTATTTTAACAGTAGTAATACTGGTTCTTATGCTTTACATTTCATATTTGCATGGTGCGTTTGATTGGTTGAAATGAATGCCGAATTGGGGAGATAATGAAGGGCGATTTTGGTGGGAAACTACAAGGGATAATTGGGTTCCTTTATTTGACGGTTTTCATACCTCAGCTTGGGTTCCGGTCAAGCTTGTCAAGGAAAAAATTACAATAGAGATTCCTCATCCACCAATAAGTATTAATAAAGGTTGCCGCTGTCAATTCTGCAAACACAAGCGTAAAGAGAAAAAGGCTGAGCGCCAACGCAAGAAGGATTCAAAATGAAAGTTGAAGACGCATTAAAGGCCCAAGTTCTTCTGGTTGTTGAAGACTTTCTAGACCAAGATGGATTTCGAGAAGTCGCAAAGAAGGCAAAGGAAAACCCAGAAGATGAAAATGCACTTTGGGCTTTGCATCAAATTCAAAGAGTAATCATTAAATACATAGTGACAATCAATGTAGCTAGTAAGTTTGATCCAGTAGTGGCAAAAGAGATTGTCCGAACTTCCAAGAAATTAACAGACAGTATTATGGGAGAGGTCTTAGAAAAAGAAAAGACCGAATCTAAAAGACCCCATCTAAGACTAGTTAAATGAAATCATATCCTTCAATTTCCGGTAAAGTAGAGAAAGGCATGAGCATATATGCCTTTGCTAAGCTTGATGGATCCAACATCCGAGCAGAATGGACCAAGAAAAAAGGTTTCAATAAGTTCGGCAGTAGGAATAGATTGCTTGGTAGTGATCAAGAATTTATTGATGAGTCAGTTCAGCTGATTAATGATAAGTATGTAGATGATTTGTCCAAGATATTCAGCAAGAATAATTGGGATAAAGTTATTTGCTTCTTTGAGTTCTTGGGCGAAAACTCATTTGCCGGTACCCATAAAGATGAGAAGCATGATGTTGTTTTGTTTGATATTAACCCGTTCAAAAAAGGAATACTTGAACCCAGAGAATACCTAAAGTATTTTGGCGAGCTTGATATTGCAAAGATGCTGTATCACGGTCCCTGTAACGATGAGTTTGTACAAAGTGTAATAACTAGCTCACTTGAGGCTATGCCTTTTGAGGGAGTAGTTTGCAAGGCTAAGAATTCCAAGAAGACACCCATGCCAATAATGTTCAAGATCAAGAGCGAGGCCTGGAAGTCTAAACTTTGGAATTTTTGCGGGGAAGATAAACGTAAGTTTGATTTGTTAGCATGAGCTAGCGCGGAGATGTATAAAAATGGCAGTTGAACAAAGATTAAATGAACTTGAGCACCGACGAGAGCAAGAGCTTGTACTTGCACCAAATGAGTATGCCTACATCATGGATAGGACGAAGGGCAACGTAAACATTTTAGCTGGCCCAAATAAAACCAGTCTATCACAAACGGATGATCCCGTAAGATTGGATTACGAGACAAAGCGATTTATGCCGTGCTCTTTGGATGAGAGTAAGCAGCTAAAGGTAGCAGCCCCTGAAGGTTGGTATGTAATTCTGAAAAATCCTTCAGCTGATGGCAAGAGATTTCCAACTGATGGCTCTAATACCATTCCTGATTTGGATATTGGTAGGAAGGTTAACATTTTTGGCCCATGTTCATTTGCATTGTGGCCTGGTCAGATGGCAAAGGTTCATCGAGGCCATAGTCTCAAGAGCAATCAATATGTTATCATTCGTGTTTATGACGAGAAAATTGCACAAGAGAATTGGAAGCAAGAGGCCGTAGCTATTGGTAGTGATGATGATAGTGGTGATAACATCGCTTCCGATCTCATAAAAATTGAAGACCTTAAGATGGGCAATTTGCTTATCATCAAAGGTACTGATGTTTCATTCTTCATGCCTCCCACTGGTGTTGAAGTTTATCCTGTTGGTGGCGACTCCTCTAATTATCGTCAATTTGTTAGAGAAGCAGCTACCCTTGAGCAAATTGAGTACTGTCAACTAATCGATCAAAATGGAACTAAGCGTTATGAGCGTGGTCCCAAGGTTGTCTTCCCAGCACCAACAGAGAAGTTTGTTACTTTAAAAGGAGCTGGGGAGAAGAAGCCTAGTCGCAAATTTAGAGCTATTGAGCTGAACCCTAACAGCGGGATCTATATTAAGATCATTGCTGATTATGAAGAGGGTGATAAGGAGTTCAAGGTTGGTGAAGAGCTGTTCATTACTGGCAGCGATCAGCCAATCTATTTCCCTCGTGAAGAGCACGCCATTATTAAATATGGCGATGAGGGAGAAGAGCAAGAGATTCATTACGGCATTGCAATCCCTAAGGGTGAGGCTCGCTATGTAATGGATCGTGACTCTGGTGATATTTCTCTTGCTAAGGGCCCACAGGTTTTACTGCCAGACCCTCGCAAAGCAGTTGTCATCAAGCGTATTCTAGAGCCTAAGATGTGTCAGCTAATGTACCCATCTAACCCTGAGGCGTTGGAATACAACACTGCACTGCTTATTGAAAGCAATGGTGGTGAAGACTTGGGTGATAGTCCTGGGGCAGCTGCCGTAATGTATTCTGCCTCAATAGGTAATGAGGGATTTACTGGTCGTGGGCTTGTTGATAATTCACATCGCCGTTATGCAAGAAGTGCTGTCAAGGAGTTTGGTGGTGATTCATTCAAGCGTAATAGTGAGTACACTAAGCCTCGAACAGTCACTCTAAACACAAAGTATGATGGTGCAGTAACGGTTGGTCCGCATACTGGCTATGCTATTATGGTTGTGGACAAGGGTGGGAAACGTCATGTTGTAGAAGGGCCACAAACGGTCTTACTAGAGTATGACGAGACTTTGCAAGTTGTAGAGTTTTCAACTGGTGTTCCAAAGAGTGGCGCTAGTCCTATTAAAAGTGTTTATCTGCGGATAATGAACAATAAGGTGTCGGATAGAATCGTCGCAAAAACAAGAGATTATTGCGATGTTGTAATTCCTATATCGTTCAAGGTCAACTTTAGACCTGACGCAAAGGAAAAGTGGTTTAATGTTGAGAACTACACGAAGCTATTGACAGAACATATGCGATCTAAGATTCGCAATGTTGTGATGCGATTGGGCGTGGAAGAATTTTACAGGAACTCTACTGATATCATTCGTGATACTGTGCTTGGTGAAAGCACGGTGGATGAGGATGGTGTAAAGTCTCGCTCAGGCTTCTTGTTTGAAGAGAATGGGATGCAAATTTACGATGTTGATGTGCTTGAAGTCACTTTGCAGAACGATGACATTCAACGACTTCTTACCAACTCTGAGAGAAATGTTATTACAAACAATCTCAGTATTGCACAAGAAGAACGCAAGCTAAGCTTCATTCAAAAGACTGAAGTCATCAATCAAAATATAGCTAAGGCTCAAGCTGAAACACGTCGAGTCAATTCCGCCATCAAAAATGAAGGAATTGAAGATAATTTGAAAACGGCATTGGCTCTTATCAGTGCTAAATCTGAGGAGGCATCGAAGCAAGAGACTGAATCTTTAGCTTTGCAGGAGACTGTTACAGCTATTGCAACGGCTAAACTTGATCGAACGGCTGCAGCCAAAGCTCAAGAATTTCGTTTCTCACAAGCGCAGCAACAGCTGCGCATAGAAGACTTGCAATCACAAGTTGAGGCATCTGTTGCTCAAGGTAAGGCATTTACTCCTGATCTTGTTGCGGCACTGTCACGATTCAGTGATGATGAAGTTCTCAAGACAGCTCTAGAAGCTATGGGCCCGCTGGCAGCTATTCAACTAGCTGGTGGCGAAACTATCGCTGGTGCAATACAGAATATCTTCAAGGGAACCGCTTTGGCAGATAAGTTGCCAGGAGTATTGGGCGGGCCTACTACTAATGGTAATGGAAGAAGATCACATCCTCCGGCTGAGTAACTAAAGAATGCGGTGGGCGTGTACACGCCCACCGCATCGTTATTATGACAGAAAATGAATCTAGTTGTGCTCTATGTGGCAGCACTTCGGCGAAGAAGACAGTTGATAATCCAGAAGGGCATTGTTGCAACTTCTTATGTAGAGGCTGCTATCCACCATTTCCAAAGCATATTCAAACAAGATGTACATGTGAACCTAATGGAGTTCTCTGCGCGCATTGTGCTTCGCAGTAAGGGTGATACAAATGAAAGTCATTGTAGTTTCCAAAATAACCAATTACCAGCGATACCTTGACACTAAGGATCCTGCAATACAGCAGCTGTTTGATAGCGGTGATGCTAGCGTTGTTAATTGGAAGGGTGCTCATGCATCTCATTTGGAAACTATTTTGGGCGTACAAAGTGCTTTAGATTCTGTTGGTGCAGATGTCATGTACATTGATGGCGCTCACAAATCTTTTAATGCAAGTAATGCAGACCTAGTTATTACTGTTGGTGGAGATGGGACTGTCTTAGCAGCTTCGCATCATGTAAATGATGTTCCAATCTTAGGGATCAATAGTGATCCTGAACGTAGTGTTGGAATCTTCTGTGCAGCAAACTCTTCCAATTTAGATTCAGCTATCAAGAAGGCTTTGCTCAAGAACAGAGTAGAAACGACGCTCAATAGAATGCAGGTTACGGTTAATGGTAATCTAATATCTAAGCACATTTTAAATGAAGCATTGTTTTGTGAGCTAAATCCAGCAGCAACTTCTCGTTACATTCTTGGTTTCAATCATGGTAGTTGCGAGCACAAGGAAGAGCAGCGCTCCAGTGGAATTTGGGTTTCAACCGCCGCAGGATCTACAGGTGCCATTCGATCTGCTGGTGGAGAGATCTTATTTTTGACAAGCCAAAATCTGCAGTTGATGGTGAGAGAGCCATGTGTTCCACAAGGTAAAGGTCCATATCGTATAAACAGATTGCTAATATCTGAATGCGAAAAGCTTCATATTCATAGCAAGATGAGTTCGGCTCGTTTATATCTGGATGGTCCCTATATGGAGACTCCCATTGGTCTTGGTGATAAGATCGTTATGGAATCCTCAGATGAACCACTTACAATTCTAGGGTAATATGAAGCTAATTATGAATAGTCCAGAAGTAGTTAGGCACGGCATTTTTAATATACAAATCTGTGTTCCAGAAGGTTGGACTGACGATGAGGCTGTTGATTTTGCCAACATACAAGGTCGTGGAACCAAATGGATCATAAGACGTGAAGGTGATAAAGACCTATTAGGAGACCTGGAACGACAGCCATGCGAAGAGAGGAATGGCTGTATTCATATAATGTTCGACTGTTGATATAATACAGGTTGATGCTAGAAATATTAAAAATAGTTGAAGAAGATATGCCCGGTATACTTGCTTCGAGCGATGACTGGAAATCTATTTACGTAGATTATGAACATCCACATGTAGAAAGAGTGTGGCGCGAATATACAATAAACGATATTCAATATAGGATCTATCTACATAGAATACATCCACCAGAAGGTAAGGCTCTGTATCATCCTCACCCTTGGCCCTCTGCAATTACTGTACTAGATGGTTCATATGAAACTGGTATCGGCTATGGTCACAATAGCAATAATCCTCCACCAATTGCTACAAAGATGATCATTGGCCCTGGTGTTCGTTATGAAATGATAGAGCCTAGTGGGTGGCATTACGTTGCACCAATAGGGTCTCCTGCTGTAACGCTGATGGTAACTGGCCCACCATACGAGAAAAGCACTTTAATCAAGGCTCCTCCAGTAAACAAAGAGATGTATTTGTTGCCGGAAGAAAATGAACAGTGGCTATTGAATTATTTCAAAGATGCTTATGGCACAACAATCCATTGAAGTAGTGTTATTTGGAGGAAGTTTTAATCCTCCACATATGGCTCACCTATTTGGGGCCTGTTACCTATCTTCCATTGGCACTTTCGATAAAGTAGTAATCATGCCAGTGTACAAACATCCATTTGGCAAAAAGCTTGCACCATATGCAGACCGTTATGAAATGTGCAGAATGTCGATGGAGTGGATACCTAAAGTTTCTGTCTCAGATGTCGAGCGTGAGTTAGGTAGTAGCCTTACTGCTAACACCATAAAACACTTGAAGGAATTGCATCCTAATTGGAATATGCACTTTGTGGTTGGAACAGATGCCGCAAAGGATATTGAGGATGGCAAGTGGGAAAATAGCGAAGAATTGCTTTCCATGGCCAAAATATTTGTTTTTGGACGAGCTGGCAACAAACATGAGAACTTAAACATTTTGCCCGATATATCCTCTACTGAGATACGTGCAAGTATAGCTAGTGAGAACCACGAAGTAGCTAGCACATTTTTACCAGATGGAGTTTTAGACTACATCACCACCAATAAATTATACAGGATTGAAAATGAGTTTTAGACCACTAGGAAACAAAGTTTTAGTTAAGCGTGAAGAGGAAGTTGAGATATCCAGAGGTGGCATCATTATTCCAGGTAACGCACAAGAGAAGCCAACCACCGGAGAGGTTATAGCAACTGGTCCTGGCAGAGTTTTAGAGAATGGCAAGGTAGTAGAGCCTTCTGTTAAAAAGGGAGATACGGTTGTCTTTGGTAAGTATGGTGGCCAGGAAATTACTGTTGGTGATGACAAGCTAGTGCTCTTGTCTGAGGATGATATCTTCGGTGTGCAAGAAGACTAAAAATTGATCGTTGAAGAAGAGCTAGATATTAGAGACCTCAGGAATCAATTGATACAAGAGTTGAGGGTAGCTATAAGCTATGATGATGATACATTAGTGCGACAGAAGATGTCGGCTCTTGGTGCCTTATCCGATTATCAAAAAAAGATATCAGAAAAAGAAACAATAGATGAATGACCTCACATATGATGGCACCAAGATTACAGTTCTAAAATTTATTGAACTACATCCAATTAATTGCCGCTGTTATACTTGTGAGCCATCGGGGCCTGCTAAAGAGATAACTGCATGTGGACCATCATCTTCTTTGTGGACATCCTTATCAGATGATCAAGACCCGCCAGAGGGTTGGAGACGAATTTAGATGAGTGATGAAGGGTATGAAAAGAGAACAACCTATCGGTTTGAAGCTGGTGGAGAGACTTGGGAGATCTGTTGGTTTTCCGATAATTTCATGGAAATTATTGAAACCAGTAAGAATGGGCAAGAAGACTGTCACACAGCATTTGATATTAATTTGGTTGATGATCATTGGGTCATTGATGATGTCGGCCGTAAAAGAATTCTTGAGAACTGGTGGGCGACTACTGCGGATGAAATACAAACCTTTATCAATAAGAATGGGCCTCCTAAATGAAGCCGCCATACATTAAACTTGAACGCTTAGAGGAAGTTTCTGAGCCTAAATTTATAGACATAGATCGTTGCAAGTGCAAGCTGACATATCCAGATGGTACATCAAAGGAGATGGTCATTGACTCAGTTGTACGCAAATACCCAAATGCAGTTATCATACTAGCCTATGACTTCGTAGACGGATTGCACATATATTTGCGCAGCTGCTTCAGACCAGCTGTGTACAACGTGAGACCAGAGGATGGAAACCGATGGGAGTTAGCTGCCGGCTTGATTGAAGGCGAGTCTGGTCTTGAAGCTGGTAGCAGAGAGACAAAGGAAGAGTTGGGATTTGATATACCAGCTTCCGACTTCAAAGAACTTGGTAAACCAGCTTATGCTGCAGTGGGGCTTATTTGTGAACAGCTTGTTTTCGTGCAGGTTGAAGTTGATCCAGAGAAACAAGAAGAGCCAAGTGAAGATGGTTCTCCTCTGGAACATGGTGGCATTGTGTGGAGAGCACCAATCGCAGATGTTCAGAAAATGATCAGCGAGGGAGAAGTTGACATGAAAACTGAAGTCGGTGTTACAAGGTTCATGAACTCTCAGGATATATTAGCTAAGTTTATCAGCTCACAGAGTGTGTAAGAAGGCATAAATGATATGGATGACAAAGAGATTTTAGAACGCTACGGAAAGTTCGTAGCAGTAGTTAAAGATGCTATCGAGTACCATCTTCCCAACGCTAAGTTGCTAAATTCAGATATAACACATCATTACCACACAATGTTTTTGGCTACAATTAAATATGGTACTTCCAGCGTAGTGGTAGAGTGTAGCGCTGAAGAAAGTGGCTTAAGGTGGAAGGGCAATCCAGGGAATTTAACGTTCTTGACAATAAACAAGTTAAAAGAACTTGCTTTTCAGTACTGCAAAGATCATGACCCGGCTAAACATTGATAGCAACAAGTTTGACATCGTAGCAACTCAGATGATTGCTAGAACTGGCGATGATACAAATATAGACCCGCCTTCAGGATCTGGCTGGACACTCGCTACAATCATTGGAGTGCCTCCTGGTACTACATCTGGAAACGTAAGCGATCTGCTTACATGCGTGTGGATTCGGAAGAAGGACAACTCTACAGGTTGACATTTCGAAGGCAGTACTTACAATGTAGGTGCGAAGGAAACTATGAGCAAACTTTCTGAATCACTGGTTACTGTTTTAGCACATGCTGTAACATTCATATTCAACAGAAAAACATACGCACTGCTAAATGTTGTTGTGCTCTGGGCCTTCATTAACTACTGGGGAGTGGGAGCTTACTTACTCATAGGCCTTCTTGTAGCACCAGCTCTTGCCTATATGGATTACGAACGGGAGAAGACAAAGTTTGAACATGACCTGGGAACGAAGTTCCTATGGTATCACTACATTCCCTTCTTCTTGTTCGATATTGTTACTTGGGTCTACGCAGTAATGGGTCTAACAGGAGATGCTATCTTCGGTTACATTCAATCAGATATCGATAGCTGTAAGGAATGAGAGAAATACTACGAAAGTTAGTGTTTGGTATCAAGACAGGTGGTATTACCAGGCCACGACCAAAGCCTAAGGCACGTCCTATAATGGAACAAGCTAGGCTTGATCTTGATGCTAAGCTTTTGTCGGCTGCAAAAAAATTGCGAGAATATGATCAACAAGATGGTGATGCTCTTCTCATGTGGGCAAAAGATTATGGTTATGGGACAGGCTCAGATACTATCGAAACTCTACTAGAAATATTAGAGGGATGAAGCTAAGGAAGCTAAGGAAGCTAAGGAACTATTTAGTAATAGCATCCCATCATGCTTCAGAAATACATATTGATATAAAGCGCGGTTTGTGTGCTGGAATTCCAGCGTGCTGTATTTATTTTTACATGGTTACATTCTCGACTATGTGTTCATATGAACAGGTCTTACCTAGAGGCGAAATAGGTCCGTGGCGAAAATATATGAAGTGGAATCGCGAAGGTTTTTTTTGGGTTGCTTGTCCATTATGCAAATTATTTAGAAATAAAAGTATTATACTTAGAAAATCAACCATCAATGAGGATGAGAAAACCAGCTGGATAGAAGCTATCAAAATTCATAATGAGTGGCAACGAAAATGATTCCCGGTACTTATGTACGGATGACAGAGGCTCTAAAAGGGCACATGCGAAGCAATGGTAGTCATGAGCATGTAGAAGAATTTGGGGATTGTATCGGTATTGTTGTTGGTCCAGTAGATTACGGTAATAATAAGTTTGGTCCCGAAATTAATGTTCGTTGGGCACCAAGTAATCTTCAGTATGGATATATACCTGAGTACCTTGAGACGGTAAGAAGGTTAAGATAAAATGAGAAATAATACTAGCAAAATGTTTATACCCAAAACTATTACAGTTGGGTACAATGAAAGAAAAGATACATATACTGGAAAGCTTGCGTATATCATCTACACTGATGACAAAGGTGTGCTGCGCAAAGAAACAAGTTGGCAAGGTTGGCGCGTAGATAAATTAGGACGCGATGATTTTGACAATGTACCAACATCAGGCTTTGTTTTAAACAGGGGTGTTGGCGGTGCTAGGATGAGTTACGGAAGCAATGCTCGTAACGAATACATTAGAGTGTATGATCCTCGCAACTTTGAGTTTGAAATATCGGTCAGCAACCTACTCTTTATTCTTCAAGAGTCTTCTTCCATCAAAGGTAAGGGGCTCGAAGGAGAGTTTGTGTACTCTTGGGATGGTAAAGAGCTAGTCCTATTGCCAGTTGGTTGCCAAGAGCATGATGAATGTATCGAACATACTAGACGCCAAAGTATTAAGTTTGATAAGAAAGATATACAAGAAGGCTACTCATACGTTATGAAGGATGGTACCGAGGTTCTTTACCTTGGTCGTCATAACTATAATGATTATAACGATTATTATAGAGGGCAGGCTTTTAATCCTATTGGTAAAAAGCATGTGTTTTTAGATCTAAATCCGGGCGAATATGGTGGGCCCTATCTGCCACAACCTGGGTTTACAAAGATTGCTGAATGTACCTCTTCTTCTTCCCTCCCACAGTTTGCAGATGAGTATGAGAAGTTTAAGAAGTCTAATTACTGTGGGGATGTTAAAAAGCTAAGTGTAAGGAAGATAAAATTCTCAGCAGATTTCACACAATCAACTCTTTTGATAAAAGAGGATGATAAGTACTACACTGCTAAAGTAGTTGAAAGATATAGTGGGTACTCTTCTAGGGGTGGTGGGTGGAATAGAGATAAAGCTGGTTATGACTTTTTCAAAAGCAAAAAACCATTCAATCTAGAATTAAAGAATGGGGCAGTGAAACTACCTCCCTTATCTAATGTGAGTGAAAATGTTTCCAGTATGGGAGGTAAAGATTTGTATACTTTAAGCGTAGTGACCGAACAAGGAAAGAAATTGAGGTGTAGATGATGGCTAAGAATGATGATAAGATTAAAGAGTTTCTAACTAAGATTGTCAGCAAAAAGACAAGCTTGGGCGCGAAACCTAAAGCCAATTACAAAACCAATTGTATAATTAAGCTGGCAGATGATGATAGAGGTGTAAACCTTAATACAATTAACAGTGTTGACAAGTGTATTAATCTTGCTGCAAAAGCTTTTCTTAACAAGTCAATGTATTCAGAGGCGTGTAAGTTTCTAGAAGTACCAGCAAAAGATAGCAGCAAATTATCTGAAACTAATGATATTCTAGATGACCTCAAGCTACGCACAAAGATGATTGTTTGGGAGATTGAAAAGAAAAATCTTGGAGCTATGGAAAATAAGCTGAAAGACTTACGAAGTGAGGATGCAAAAACCGAAGATGCTTTGTCAGATATTTCAAAGATCTTGGAATTGTGAATGAAGCCGGGCAGGTCTGTACTGAATACTGTTTGGAATAAGGATTCTGTTCTTGATGATCCTGCTTGGAATTTTTTTTCGGGATTTTGTTAAAGGCTCTGTTAGAGCTTCTGTTCGGGATTCTGTTCAAAATCCTGTTGTAGCTTCTGTTCAGATTTCGGTTCGTGGTCCTGTTTCTTCTTCCGTTCATGAAGAGCTTCTTAAGAGAAGAATAAGTACTTGCCGAGGGAAAATAACGCTTGCCCACAGCATGTGGCCATATACGCATTCTCCTTGGTATAAGACAGAGTGGATGATTCTTAAGTGTCAGATTGGTTGTGCTCAGAAAGCTGTAGCCAAGTGGAAGAAGCAGTTTAGTATATGACAGACGATGAAAAGCAAGAACTCATTTGGAGAGCTATAAAAACTTGCCGAGGTAAAGTAAAGCTTTCCCAAATCATGCTGCCAAATAAGCAGTGGTCTTGGTACCAGACAGAGTTGTCTATTCTCAAGTGTCAGGTTCGTTGTGCTAAGAGAAATGTAGAACAGTGGAGTAACGAGTACATCGGTATACCTTTGGTTGCACTCTTTTTAGGTATTGATCCCCGGCCGCCAAAAAAGCGATGGTGGCGGCGATGATAACTGAAGATCCATACGTGATGTACTTTGCTGTACGTCATAGTTTGAACATGGGACCGGGTAAAATCGGTGCTCAATGTGCTCATGCTGCCCAAATGATCTTGTTAGAGTATCAAGCCCAGGTGGAAGATGTCGAAGATCAACATTATAGTTATCTAAATAGTCAACAAAATAAAAATGTTACTCCTATAGAAGAACCGATCATGCTTGATAAAAGACATGAAGATTTTGGATTCTGGTTAGAAAGAACTAACGGAGAGTTTCGTAAAGTAGTACTACGAGCTAAGGATAAAGATTGGGATAAGCTAAAGGAATTAGATCATGTGCTGGTTAGAGATGCAGGACTAACTGAGGTTGCTCCAGGATCAGAAACTGTACTTGTTCTGTGGCCAATGAAGAAAAGTGAGCGGCCAGCAATCGTGAAAAGATTGCAAGTATTATGAAACAGTTTGGTCGAGACTGTTATCGTTTATCGATATAGGTTATATGATATTCACTAGTAAATTAACTCCATTTATTTTAGCTACTTTAATAAAGTTTTCGGCTCCAGGAAATAGCATGTACTCACAAGTGCCTATGGGCAATTGCGATGAAACCTGTCAAGCAACTTTGTTATGCGAAAATGCTAAGAGCCCATCTTGTAAGCCTAAGTTCAGTCAAGATCTATATGATCAATATTACTCTGAGTTCATAAGCCAGGAGATTACTCCAGAGCTAGCAGCTGAGCAGGCCAAGCCATTATCATTCACAAGGAAAGAAACCTATGAAGAAGGTCTAGCTCGTTATGCAATCATCGCTGAATCCTTAGCCATAGTATCTCAAAATGCTTCCCGCCGCATTTGTAACTCCACTTGTAATGAACTGGCTAGTGATGGAAGAACTGGCTGTGATGGTTCCGCTGACAGTTTCAAAAACCAGTGTCATGAATATATGGATAGCATGGAGAAAGAATGTCACAACGATTGTACGGCAGATTCTCCTTGGCTTTGGTCACGTAAAGAGCTTGCCTATATGGTTGCTACAGTTATTGGGGGAGAGTCCGGAATGCGTGCTGATGTCCATGGTGGCACCGGAAAGTTTGGTAGAGGCGATTGTCAGTGGCAAAAGAATGGCAGAAGAGTAGCTGCTTGGACCACTGGAGCTTATCCAATTAAGGACACTTGTACATCATTTGGTTTAGCACAGCATAGAGTTGTTAAGGGCGCCAAAGGCAAGCTAAGACACTTTGATTGGACTGGAGAGCAACTACTAGGAGTTGATATGCAAAGCACCATACGCTCCCTAACAGTGGCCTCTAAGGATATGTCCATGGCAAAGAACTACTGTCTTAAGATGAGCAGGGCAGATCGAAAGGATATGCCCAAGCTAACCTTTGCAGCTTACGGTTCTGGTAACTCCTGCATTGTTAGACGCAAGAAGATGGTTACGGTAGATGGCAAGAAGGAAAGACATTACGCTTACCAAATGCCAGATGGAATAGAGTGGGGATTGGTTCCGCCAGATAATGCGGTAAG
>SPKZ01004214.1_pt1 | contig 19302 bp, 17 predicted proteins | sample 2456571 | NCBI WGS metagenome assembly SPKZ01 (sample SAMN11192286, study PRJNA482655) | marine metagenome | biome: ENVO:00000447; feature: ENVO:00000244|ENVO:00000211|ENVO:00000569|ENVO:00002023; material: ENVO:00002151; isolation source: ocean water from marine abyssalpelagic zone ... | reverse complement strand
TTAAGGTTAACCCTTATGCTAAAGCTAGTTCACCGTAACAGATTGGTGATTTAGCTTCACCTTCAAAGGTAACCACTTCATAGGATTCAACCTGTGCTAGCAATTCTCTGACCAGCATGTTGTTAATCGCATGGCCAGCTTTATAGGCTCTAAACTCACCAATAATACCATGACCCGCCAGATACAAGTCACCTAACGCATCGAGTACCTTATGCTTAACGAACTCATTTTCAACTCTTAGGCCATCAGGGTTAAGTACTTTATATTCATCAAGTACTACTGCATTTTCCATGCTGCCACCAAGGGCTAGATTATTAGCACGTAATAACTCTATATCGTGCATAAAACCGAAGGTTCGAGCGCGAGCGATTTCATGGACAAATGAAGAATTAGAGAAATCCATGATTAGGTGCTGATTTGTCTTTGAAATTTCAGGATGTGCAAAGTCAATGGCGTAGTCAACCTTAAAGCCATTATAAGGCACAAATTCAGCCCACTTATCGCCATCTTCAATCCGGATTTTTTGTTTAATTCGAATAAAGCGTTTAGGAGTATTTTGCTCTTGCACACCAGCTGATTGTAATAAGAAAACAAACGGACTTGCACTACCATCCATGATTGGGATTTCAGGGGCGTCGACTTCAATGATCGCATTATCGATCCCAAAGCCAGCTAATGCCGCCGAAATATGTTCAACCGTCGAAATCTTATTGCCTTGATCATCAATCAAACAAGTACAAAGTGTTGTTTCTCGTACTAGCATTGCGTCCGCAGGAATATCAACACTTGGTGATAAATCGACGCGGCGATAAATAATACCGGTATTAGCAGGTGCTGGTTTGAAAGTCATTGAGACCTTTTTACCCGAATGCAGCCCCACACCAGTAGCATTAATTTCTTTACGCAAAGTTCTTTGTTTAATCATAAACCTAGCACCCTTTTCAAATTCACTTCAAATTTCGGGTAGAGATCATACCACAGAACCCTACTGCCTAACAAATAAGCATTCCACTAACGCTTAGTGAGACAGTGATCCACCCGACACTATTTATATTAAGTCAGCAACTCTAACCCGATTTTTATGTACCGCAGATTAACCGCGGTATCATCGAAAGCTAGCGATATTAGTCTGCTTGCTTGCGTAAAAATGCTGGAATATCTAAATAATCAAGACCAGAAGCTGATGTGCTCGGTTGGTTTTGACCACTTCCAGTGGCCGCTAACGACTCTTCGGCTACTGGTATTTCAGGTTGAAGGGTCGCTGGTTTTACCTTGATTTCTTCAGGTTTTACCAGTTTGATATCCGGTTGAGCTTCACCGCCGATGCCCGTTGCAACAACAGTCACTCGCAGCTCTTCCGTCATTTCTGGATCAATAACCGCGCCAACAACAACCGTCGCATTTTCCGATGCAAATCCTTTAACCGCATTACCTACGGTTTCAAATTCATCAATACTAATGTCCATTCCCGCGGTAATATTAACTAAAATCCCCCGAGCGCCCGCTAAGTCAACATCTTCAAGTAATGGACTAGAAATCGCTAGTTCAGCGGCTTCTTCAGCACGATCTTCACCGACAGCAACACCGGTTCCCATCATCGCGGTCCCCATTTCAGCCATCACAGTTTTAACATCAGCGAAATCGACGTTAATTAAACCAGGGCGAGTGATGAGCTCAGCAATACCTTGGACTGCGCCAAGTAATACATTATTGGCTTCTTCGAAGGCTTTAAGTAGCCCTGTACCTTTGCCTAACACTTTTAATAATTTGTCATTCGGAATGGTGATTAAAGAATCCACCGACTCTTCTAGCATTGCAATGCCTTGCTCTGCATAGTTTAGACGCTTTTTACCTTCAAAACCAAAAGGTTTAGTAACAACAGCTACCGTTAAAATGCCCATTTCTTTGGCTATTTCTGCAACCACTGGTGCAGCTCCGGTTCCAGTGCCACCGCCCATGCCTGCCGCAATAAAGACCATATCAGCGCCTTGTAAGGCTGCTTTAATGGTTTCTTTATCTTCGAGTGCTGCTTCGCGACCCACTTGTGGGTTCGCACCGGCACCGAGTCCTTTAGTGGTCTCTTTACCGATTTGAATCGTCGTTTCCGCCGATGAATTACGCAAAGCTTGTGAGTCGGTATTAGCCACTACAAATTCTACGCCTTCGATCGAACGAGACACCATGTGTTCGATAGCATTGCCACCGCCACCGCCGACACCAATAACTTTAATTACCGCTTCTTCACTATGATCTGGCATTAATTCAAACATATTACTCTCTCCATTATGCTTTATATAACTCTAATTCATTAGGTATGATAAAATTAGAGTTCACCTTTTATCCAATTTTGTATTCTGGTAAAAAATCCAACGCTCGTATGCTTCGCGCCTTCTTCTCGTGCTTTTGCGCGCATTATACTGCCGAATTTCAATAAGCCAATACCTGTGGCGTAACTAGGGTCTTGAATGTAGTCATTCAGTCCTTTTACAGGTAATGGTGTTGCTAAACGAACGGGCATGCCAAAGCATGCTTCAGCAAACTCAACCGCCCCTTCAATTTTTGAGGTTCCGCCGGTAAACACTATCCCTGCTGAGATTTGTTCATCATAACCGGCACTTTTTAATTCTTGTAATATCAATTCATAAAGCTCTTGATAACGAGGTTCAACCACCTCAGCTAACGTATGACGTGACATTGTTCTGGTTGGGCGCCCGCCAACTGAAGGCACTTCGATGTTATCTTCTTGACCCACCAACTGACTTAGTGCACAAGCATGCTGTACTTTAATGTTTTCGGCATGACTCAATGGCGTTCTAAATATTTTGGCAATATCGCTCGTCACTTGAGATCCTGCCACGGGAATCACGGCACAGTGGCGTAATGAACCGTTGGTATAGACGGCTAAATCCATGGTACCGCCGCCCATATCAACCAAACAAACCCCTAAATCTTTTTCATCATCGGTCAATACGCTATAACTGGACGCAATCGCCGAAAACACTAATTCGTCAACTTTTAAGCCGCAACGTTCAACACATTTTTCAATGTTTTTGGCCATATCACTGGCACAGGTCACCATATGAACTTGCGCTTCCATTCGCATGCCTGACATCCCGATCGGCGACTTAATGCCCTCTTGAACATCAATAGAGTATTCTTGTGGCATAACATGAAGGATACGTCGTTCATCAGAAATTTTAACCGAGCGCGCCGTATGAATCACATTATCGACATCATACTGGGTTACTTCTTCGTCATTAATTGACACCATGCCTTTTTCATTCTGACAAGCAATGTGCTTACCTGAAATACTCAAGTTAACCGATGTCACTTGGCAATCAGCCATTAATTCAGCTTCATCTAATGCTCGTTGTACCGACTTCACCACGGAATCAAGATCGTTAACACCCCCTTTTTCCATGCCGCGAGAGCGTTGTGAACTTAATCCGACAATACTCAAATCGCCATCGGGTAACACTTCACCGATGATTACTGCGACTTTTGATGTCCCGATATCAAGTGCGACAATTAAGTCTCTTTCATTAGCCTTGCTCATTGTTCGCCTTTTCTCCTGACTCTAATTTCCAATTAACCGCAAATCCCGTGTCATAACGCAAATCAACATAATTAATTGCCTTTGGCATTTTGATAACATGTTTGTAAACTTTAATAAAACGTTCAACCCGAGCGTTCCGCATCACGGTATTAACCCGACCTAAAATTAACGTTAAATCATTATTGACCGTTATTTGCCACGACTCTCGCGGTGACAATGTAATACTATTCAACCTAAAGCCTTCACTTTTAAGTAGCACATCGAGTGCTTTATAACCTTCGAGTACCGTTTTAGCCGTACTTTCGTTACCATAAAAATGTGGTAACGATATTTTTATCCGCTGTTGTGGTGCCTTGAATACTTCACCACTGACGTTAATTAATTTTTTATCATTCCAATAAGCTACGGGCTCTTGATCGACAATATGTAACTGTAAACCATTAGGCCATTGGCGACGAACCGACACTTTAGCGATCCAAGGTGTTTGCTCGATAAGTGCTTGCACCAGATCAACATTCAGTGAGAAGAAGCTTTCTCTATCACTGATTGCCATTAAGGCTTGCTGTACTTCCACATCTTGGCTATAAGGCCTATCACCTGAAATCGTTAATGATGATAATGGCATTTTCTGCGCATCCATCAATCGCTGATACAAATGATTCCCGACATAACCAATACCAATGAGTACCAAGATAAAAAACGTCAAACCAGCCATAAATGCATAATCAACATCACGGCGATTTTTAATCAGCTCTTTTAACTTAGCGCTCATCGAATTCATCGTTACTTAAACCGTTTGACTTAAAATGTTAACCACTAACTGCTCAAAGCTAATATCGGCGACTGCTGCTGCTTTAGGCACTAAACTTTTTTCGGTCATCCCTGGTACTGTATTTACTTCTAATAAATACCAATTCCCTTGCTGGTCGCGCATAAAATCAACCCGGCCCCATCCTTTAGCATTTACCGCATTAAAAGCGGCTAGTGCTATCTTGCCAAGATGCAGCTCGTCTTCTTCATTCAAGCCACAAGGACAATGATACTCGGTAGTATCCGTCTGATACTTTGCTTCATAATCATAAAAATCATTGGGGGTGGTCATTCTAATTGCCGGCAATGCCTGCTGGCCTAAAATTGCCACGGTATACTCTTGACCTTCAATCCATTGCTCTAGTAGCACTTCGGAATCAAACTTAGCAGCATTAATAATCGCTTGTTCCAACTGCCCAGCCGTCGTTACTTTAGCCATGCCAATGCTTGAACCTTCATGGGAAGGTTTAACCATCACCTTACCACCTAAATCCGTTAATAATTGCTGATAATTAACCGCTTGATCATTAGCACTATTGATCACATGATAGTGAGCTGTCGGCATCCCTAATGCACACCAAATTTGTTTGGTTTTAATCTTGTCCATCGCCAATGCAGCACCTAATACACCAGAACCTGTGTAGGGCATTTTCATCAGTTCTAACACCCCTTGCATCGTGCCATCTTCACCACCACGACCGTGTAGTACGATAAACACCCGATCAAAATTATCAGTGGTTAAGGTTGAAATTGAGCGCTCTTTGGGATCAAAAGCATGGGCATCAACACCGACATTAACTAAAGCCTTAAGTACCGCTGCCCCAGAGTTTAATGACACCTCACGTTCAGCACTATGACCGCCAAACATTACTGCTACCTTGCCAAATTTGGTCATTAGTCCTTAACCTCTTGCTTCATTGTTTCAATATCCAATGCCATCGCCGCTAATTTTTTAGCGACCACGCCAATATTACCAGCCCCTTGAGTTAACACTAAGTCACCATCTTGCATCACACTGGCTAATCGTTGTGGCAGTAAGTCAGGACTTGCAACATAAATCGGCTCAAAATTACCACGGGCACGAATACTTCGACATAACGCTCGGCTATCGGCACCGATAATAGGTTCTTCACCAGCACTGTAAACTTCCAGCAGTATCAAGGCATCGACCTGAGATAATACCTCGACAAAATCTTCGTAGAGATCTCTAGTGCGGGTGTAACGATGCGGCTGATAAACCATGGTTAACCGTTTTTCAGGCCAACCTTGGCGCGCTGCAGTAATCGTTGCTAACACTTCAGTCGGGTGATGACCGTAATCATCCACTAACATCACGCTACCATTACCCGTTTCAAATTGACCGAGCTGTTCAAAACGACGGCCGATCCCTTCGAATTTTAATAAAGCGGTCACAATATCGTTATCACTAATACCATCTTCCATCGCAACAGCAATGGCCGCCATGGCATTAAGTGCATTATGACGCCCTGGTAAGTTCAAAGTAATAGCTAAGGGTTTAAAACCTTGACGATGAACAATAAACTCACTGGTATTACCGGTTTGTGTAAAATCACTACCTCGAACATCGGCGTCATCACTAAAACCATAGGTGATCGTTGGACGAGCAATTCGCGCTAATAAACTGCGGATCACTGGGCAATCAACACAAACTACCGCTAACCCATAAAATGGTAGATTGTGCATAAATTCAATAAAGGTGTCTTCAAGTTGACTAAAGTCTCCTTGATACGTTTCCATGTGATCAGCTTCAATATTGGTCACCACGGCAACCATCGGTTGTAAGTGCAAGAAAGAAGCATCGCTTTCATCGGCTTCGGCAATTAAATAACGACTGGTGCCTAATTTTGCATTAGTGCCTGAGCTATTCAATAACCCCCCAATAACATAGGTGGGATCGAGATCCGCTTGACCAAACACACTGGCAATTAAACTGGTGGTGGTCGTTTTACCATGGGTACCGGCAACGGCAACGCCATGACGAAAGCGCATTAATTCTGCCAACATTTGTGCCCGTTGTACCACCGGGATCCGCAACGCTTTAGCGGCCACCAATTCGGGGTTATTACCATCAATGGCCGTTGACACGACAACGACACTAGCGGCTTCAACATGACTACTTTGATGACCAATAAATATAGTGGCCCCAAGCTTAGCTAAACGCTCAGTGACTGGGTTCGTCGCCAAGTCAGAACCGGTTATTTCATAGCCTTCATTAGCGAGTACTTCTGCGATACCGCCCATACCCGCTCCGCCAATACCAACAAAATGAATACGTTTAACCCGACGCATTTCAGGAACACGCTGGCGTAGTTGGCTTAATTTATCGGCTGTCACTTTTTTCATTATTTACTACTCATTCTCTTCTAATTGCCCCAAGGCAAAGGTTGTTTCAATTTCGGCTTCGGTTAACCCGGCCAGCTTGGCACAGGCAATGGCCACCTGTTGACCCGCATTATTTTCACCTAAGGATCTTGCCGAATTAATCATCTCTTGTAAAATTTGTGGATGATTAAGTTGATTAATCATTTCTGCCAACACCGAAGCGGTCATCCGGTGTTGTGGTAATAGGGTTGCGGCACCCAGATCGGCTAACACTTGAGCATTTTTAGTCTGGTGGTCATCAACCGCGTAAGGCAAAGGTACAAAAACAGCCGGTAGCCCGAGCGCCGCTATTTCTGACACGGTTAATGCCCCCGCGCGACAAACCACTAAGTTAGCCCATTGGTAAGCGTCAGCCATGTCATCAATAAAGTCACTAACCTCGACATTTGAAGCGTACTGGTAAGCTTGCTGCACCAGTTCAGTGTTACCTTTTCCAACCTGATGACGAATCGATATACCGTGTCTTGCTTCAAGTAGAGGCAAGACCTGAGGCAACGTCTCATTAAGCACCTTAGCGCCTAGACTACCGCCAACAATCAATAAATTAAGCGGCTGACTCTGACCTATTTTTCGATGATTTACCTGAGCCAATATATCTGCTCGGATCGGATTACCGACCACTTGTTTCTTAACGCCGGGCAACGCATTGTCAAATGCGACCATCACCGTAGTTGCTATTTTAGCTAGCACCCGATTGGTCAGCCCTGCCACGGCATTTTGTTCGTGTAACACCAATGGTACACGTAATAACCAAGCAGCTATTCCGCCGGGTCCGCTGGCAAAACCGCCCATCCCTAATACAACATCGGGTTTAAACGATTTGATCACTTGGCGTGCCTGATGCACTGCCTTAATGAGTTTAAACGGCGCTTTAAGTAAACGTAAAAAACCATTACCCCGAACACCTTCAACATCAATAAATGATATATCAAAGCCATGTTGTGGGACTAAATTAGCTTCCATCCGCTTATGGGTACCTAACCAATGGATTTCCCAGCCATGACTTTGTAATAATTTTGCCACTGCGATGCCAGGAAAAACGTGCCCCCCCGTACCACCGGCCATCACCAATAATCGTTTTGCCATTATTGATTTCCTCGCTGGGTTGCTTGCACCGAAGAGAGACGACGCTCATGGTCAATACGCAGTAATGCTACCATCGCTAACATCATGACCCATAAACTACTGCCACCATAACTAATCAGTGGTAGTGTTAATCCTTTAGTCGGTAGCATGCCACTAGCCGCCCCGGTGTTAACCGCCGTTTGAAAACTAATCCAAATGCCAATGCCCAACGCCAGATAACCGCCATAGGCTTGACCTGCGGTTAATGCTTTGCTGCCAATATAGAGCGCTCGTAATGCTAAACATAATTGCAATAATAGTAAAATTGTCACGCCAACTAAACCCATTTCTTCGGCCCAGATAGCAAAAATAAAATCGGTGTGAGCTTCTGGTAAATACTCTAACTTTTGAATTGAATTACCTAAGCCTTGTCCGAGCCAGTCGCCCCGACCAAAGGCCATTAATGACTGGGTTAATTGGTAACCATCACCAAAAGGGTCTTTCCACGGATCTAAAAACGAGGTCACGCGTTTCATCCGATAAGGTGACACAATGATTAAGCCAACAATTAACGCGACGCCACCAAGGATCAACACAAAAAAGTCTCGTAGCTTAGCGCCAGCTAAAAATAACATCCCAACGGTCGCCACGAACATCACTATCACAGTGCCTAAATCAGGCTGACTCAAAATCATTCCAGCCAAAATCAGAAAGACTCCTAATGGCTTATAAAAGCCCTTAGCATGTTCAACAACTTCGGCATGACGCCGGACAATATAGGCGGCGAGATAACTGAAAAAACCTAATTTAGCGAGTTCTGACACTTGAATATTAATCGGCCCAAATGACAACCAGCGCGTGCTGCCATTGACCGTTTTACCAACAAACATCACCAAGACTAAAGCAACAAAGGTCGCCAACAGCAACAATGAACTATGTTTTTGCCATTTTTCCATCGGTATTTGTAAACCAATCACTAAAATAGCCACACAACCCATCAGGTAAAAAGCATGGCGTTGAATAAAATGAAACGGATTGCCCGTTAAACGCTGGCCTTCAGGCATCGACGCTGAAGCCACAATCACAAAGCCAATGAGTAACAACGTAATAACTAACGTAAATAACACCCGATCATACAATAGGGTATCATTTGGCTTGTTACTGCCAGTGATCTCTTGCCATACAGCGGCGAGTGAGGTTGGGAATAAGTTAACTGACTGGGTCATAATTTTTCCACCGCGCTGATGAAACATTGACCCCGTTCAATATAGTTTTTAAACATGTCGAGACTGGCGCAAGCGGGTGACAATAAAACAGTATCACCGGTTTGTGCCAATTGATTTGCTTGAATAACCGCTTGGGTTAGATCATCACAGCGAATGGCCTGCGGATAAATCGCCACAAATAGCTCTTTATCGCGGCCGATCACCATTAACTGATCGACATATTGCGAAAATGGCTGTTTTAAACCATTAATGTTAGCACCTTTGGCATCACCACCAACAATCACAATGAGCTTTCCTTGTTGATTTGATAGCCCTTCCAATGCTGCTAAGGTCGCGCCAACATTAGTCGCCTTCGAGTCATTTAGCCAAGTGATCCCACGATGCTCAGAAATCTGCTGGCAACGGTGTGCTAGTCCTGAAAATTGCTTTAATGTTGTCAGCATTGCATTGATTGGTAACCCAGCAAGTTGCCCCAATGCTAAGGCGGCTAATGCATTCATTTGATTATGTTGACCTACCATTGCCAATTTTTCGACATTAAGTAGAGCCTCAGCACCTTGATATAACGAACCACTGACTAAACCAAAATTTTCACCGACAGGCGCATTAGCACCGAAACTAATAATCTTTTTAGTCTGACTAGGCGCACTTAACCGATCATCTCGATTCACTACTATGGTATCAGCTAATTCAAAAATACGATGTTTCGCGGCAACATAACCTGAAAAATCATCATAACGATCAAGATGATCATCGGTAACATTAAGGACCGTTGCCGCAATTAGCTTTAACTGATGCGTTGTTTCAAGTTGAAAGCTCGATAATTCTAAAATGAATAATTCAATACTCTGATCAAGAACAAGATCAAGCACTGGAATACCAATGTTGCCACCAATCGCTGCATCAATACCCGCTTGATTAGCCATTTCACCGAGCAGAGTTGTGACGGTTGTTTTACCGTTAGAGCCCGTAATTGCAATCACTGGTACTTGCACAAAATGACCAAACAATTCGATGTCGCCCCAAATCAAACAGCCGCTTTTTGCTGCCGCTTTAATGGCTGGATGACTAATCGCAATACCGGGGCTAACCAGCAGAATTTCAAATTGGCTGAAATCTACACCATCAAACGTTCCTAAATTGAGCGCAACGCTGCCGAATTGTTCAGTAATCGTTGAAACGTTAAACGCTGTACGGGTATCAAATAAGGTTGGAGTAATGCCTTGTTGCAATAAAAAACGCACGCAAGACTGCCCTGTTAAGCCTAAGCCTAACACTGCAATCTTTGAATAATGTTGTGCGTTTATGATCATGTTATTTGTTCCAAACTCTATTATCTAATTTTCAATGTGGCTAAACCAATCAGCACTAAGACCAGCGATATAATCCAAAAACGGACAATAACCCGAGGCTCAGGCCAACCTTTTAATTCATAATGATGGTGAATCGGTGCCATTCTAAAAATACGCTGGCCCCGTAATTTAAAGCTACCCACTTGCAGAATCACCGACACGGTTTCCATCACAAAAACACCGCCCATGATCACTAATAATATTTCTTGACGCACTAATACCGCAATAACGCCTAATGCCGCCCCTAACGCTAATGAACCAACATCGCCCATAAAGACTTGCGCTGGATAAGTGTTAAACCATAAAAAGCCTAATCCGGCACCAAAAATAGCTAAACAGAACACCGTTAATTCACTGGCGAGCGGTAAATGAGGTAAATGTAAGTATTGAGAAAAGTTAACGTTACCCGTTAAATAAGCAACTAAGCCAAAAGCACCGGCAACCATTAACGTTGGCACAATGGCTAAGCCATCGAGACCATCGGTCAAGTTCACCGCATTACTGGCACCCACTAGGGTAAAATATACGAGTGCGATATATAGCAGGCCTAATTGCGGTAAAACATCTTTAAAGAATGGCACCACTAAGACTGTTTCATTCGCTGAGCTAGCATTAACATATAAAAATATCGCGACACCTAAGGCAATAACCGATTGCCAAAAATATTTCCAACGCGCGATCAGCCCTTTAGGATCTTTGCGCACCACTTTACGATAGTCATCAATAAACCCGATCAAGCCGAAACCACTCAGTACAAAAAGCACCACTAACACATAGTAATTACTTAAATCAGCCCACAGTAATGTACTTAAAATTATCGCGCCTAAAATCAAGATCCCGCCCATGGTTGGCGTCCCTGATTTACTTAAATGAGATTGCGGGCCATCACTTCTTACGGTCTGGCCAATTTGCATCCGTTGTAAATAACGGATCAATTTTGGTCCCATCCATAAAGAGAAAGACAACGCGGTTAACGCCGACAAAATACTGCGTAGGGTTAAATATGAAAAAACATTAAAACCCGAAATATACTGGGTTAAATATTCAGCTAACCAAACTAACATGTTTCAATACCTCCAACAGTTGCCGGTAACGCTTTAATATAGCCAATGACTTGTTCCATTTTGGCACTTCTTGAACCCTTCACTAACACGGTAGTTGTGTCTTCTCTCTTGGTTGAGCGCAATTGCTGCTCGATATATAGGTTCAAACTTTCTTTATCCTCAAAATGCTGATGATGCCCAGTAAATCCACTGGCATAATATTGGCTAAAAGTACCAATAGTTAATAATAATTCTATTTGTTGTTGTTCGATAATTGGACCTAAATTTTGATGGCACGCTATTGCATGCTCACCTAGCTCCCCCATATCCCCCAGGACTAAAATCCGTTGCCCTGAATATCGACCTAATAATTTAATGGCTGCAGCGACCGAGGTATTATTGGCATTGTAGGTATCATCAATCACCGTTAATTTTTGAGTTAACTGGGTGACATTAAGACGCCCCGAAACATCATCCATTAATCGTAAGCCCGCCTCAATTTGCTCCAATGTTGCGCCAACGGCAAATGAAGCAGCGGCAGCAGCCAATGCATTAGCGACATTATGCAGGCCAGGTAAAGCCAATATAATGGACTGCTCACCACCCTCATTACATAAAATAAAGCTGACGCGTCCTTGAGTATCCATGGTGATATTGTAAGCATAAAATTTAGCCGTTTTATCACCTTCACTAGAGAAAGTCGTCACTTTTCTAAAATGATTTAACTGGTATAGATCTTTCACATAATCACTGTGATGATCAAAGATAGCCTCTCCTGATTGACCCAAATGATTAAATATTTCTGATTTAGCCTGTGCCACACCGTCAATACTGCCAAACCCTTCTAAATGCGCGGCACCAATGTTAGTAATTAACGCGACATCGGGCTTAACTAACGCACTGCTGTAATCAATTTCACCAAGATGGTTAGCCCCGAGTTCAATCACCGCAAACTCATCATCTTTGGTTAATCGTAATAAGGTCAATGGCACGCCAATGTCGTTATTAAAATTGCCTAACGTCGCTAACACTTGGCCCCGTTGCGCTAAAATGGCGGCGATCATTTCTTTGACCGTGGTTTTACCACAACTGCCAGTAACAGCAATAAGTTTGGCGCCGCATAACTGGCGATTTAATCCAGCCAATTGTCCTAATGCAGCACGGGTATCGTTAACCACCAACTGTGAAACATTGGTGTCGCGGATTGATTGCGCTTGGCTAACAATTAAAACGGCCGCCCCTTGTGCAACCACTTGTTCAACAAACTGATGGGCGTCAAAATTATCGCCATAAAGCGCAATAAAACAATCACCAGATTGAACCAATCGGGAATCAGTAACTAATTGTGTTATAACTTGATCTGGTCCCAGCAGGCGCCATCCTAATTGCTGGGCTATGTACGAAAGCTTAACCGCGATCATAATGGTTTCCCTTTCTCTAACACGTCACGAGCCCAAGCTCTTTCATCATAATTAATTCTTTGTTGACCAATAATTTGATAATCTTCGTGGCCTTTACCTGCTAACAAAACAATATCTTGTTCATTGGCATGGTTAATGGCCAATTCGACCGCTTTAGTGCGTTCTAATTCAATCTTTATTGCTGACCTATTATTCAGACCTGTCAACATTTGTTCAATAATCACCTTGGGATCTTCGGAGCGGGAATTATCCTGAGTAAAAATAATTTGGTCAGCGTATTGTTCTGCTGCCGCGGCCATTAATGGCCGTTTACCTTGGTCTCTGTCGCCACCACAACCAAACATCACAATTAATTGTCCCGAACAATGTACTCTTAGCGCTTGTAACGCTTTAGCTAAGGCATCACTGGTGTGCGCGTAATCGACGACCATGGTTGGTTTGCCCGCGCTAACAAATGCTTCCATGCGACCCGCAACAGGTTTCAGCTGTGGGGCGAACCCAACCAACTCAGCCAAATCAAAGCCAGCACTGGTTAAGGCCGTTAACGCCGCTAAAATATTTTCTAAATTAAAAGCACCAAGTAATTTACTCTTTAGCTGTAATGCTTGCTGCTGATTTTTAATGGTGGTTTCAATACCATTTGAATGATATATCGTCTCATTGGCTACAATAAAAGCATGTACACTGTCCTGTCGGCTAAAGCAACTGACATTAACGTGCGAGTCCCAGTTTGCTAGCCACTGACTGCTAATAGGATCATCGCCATTAAGCACCGCTCGCTTGCAATGTTTGGCACTGAATAAGCTTTGCTTAGCGGCGGCATAACTGACCATATCACCATGAAAATCAAGATGGTCGCGCGATAAATTGGTGAACACCGCGACATCAAACTGGATATCCGCCACGCGATGTAATGCCAAACCATGGGATGACACTTCCATCACGACATGACTAGCATTTAGCGCCACGGCCTGCGCCAAGTGTTTTTGTAAATCAATGGCATTGAGTGTGGTATTGGGACTCGGCACTAATTGTGCTAGCAAGCCATTACCAAGCGTCCCTAATGTGTAGGTTTGATGACCGAGTAGTTCCAGCCATTGCGCAATTAAGTGCGTTACGGTGGTTTTACCGTTAGTGCCAGTCACAGCAATCATGGTTACCTTTTGACTTGGCTGTTGGTAAAACTCTCCAGCAAGCGCTGACAATTTAGCGGGCAAGTCTGCCAGATGAATAATTGTTCCCTGTGGGGTTACTTCAACAAAATTGGCTTGTGCACTATTTTCACCACCAGTAAGTTCACTTAATATCGCCGTGGCGCCAGCCGCTAATGCGGAATCGATATATTGGCGACCATCGGTTACACTGCCCTTTAAGGCAACGAACAAGCTGCCGATTGTTACTTCACGGCTGTCCAGTGTCATGGCGTTAATATGTAAATCAGCCAACTTACTCAATTCGTTAGCGGGTAAATAGATTGCCAATAACTGCGTTAATGATTGTGGGATCATTTTATGCCCCCTTGCGATCCAAAGTGATTGGATGATGATGCTACTGACACTGGTAATACAACCGTTTTGCTCGGGGCAATATTTAGTAATTGTAAGGCCGCGGTGGTCACTTTAGCAAACACTGGTGCTGCAACATCACCGCCATAATATTTATCGCCCTGTGGTTCATTAATAAAGACCACGGTCACTAAACGAGGATTATCAATCGGCGCAATCCCGGCGAACGAGACTAGATATTCATCACCATAACCGCCAGCAACCGCTTTTTGTGCCGTACCCGTTTTACCCGCTACTCGATAGCCGCCAATGCGAGCCTTAGTTGCGGTGCCACCTTCTTTGGTCACCCCTTCCATCATTTGCAATACCGCATTAGCTACCGCAGGCTCTATCACTTGGGTGCCAATAGGTTGCTTGTCTAACTTGAGAATTGAGACGGGGTTGAGTTTGCCTTTGTTGGCAATCACAGAATAAGCACGGGCTAATTGCAACGGCGTTACGGTTAAACCGTAACCAAAGGATAATGTCGCTAATTCAAAATCAGACCAACGGCGTCGATCCGGTAAAATACCTGAACTTTCACTCGGTAGACTCACGTTGGTATGAGCGCCAAAACCTAAGGAAGAAAATGCCCCAAGATATTGTTGCTTCGGCACTGATAACGCTAACTTACTCACCCCAACATTTGATGATTTAGCAATAATAGTAGCGACATCAATTTTACCATAGTTGTGACTGTCTTTAATTCGACTACCACCAATTCGATACCAACCCGGCGACGTATCAATCACCGAATCAACTTTGTATTCACCAAAATCTAATGCCGTCATCACCGCTAATGGTTTCATGGTGGAGCCAGGTTCAAAGGTGTCGGCAATCGCGCGATTGCGTAATTTATGTGATGCCATAGTACGGCGATTATTTGGATTAAACGATGGCGTATTAGCCAAAGCCAAAATTTCACCGGTGGTGACATCTAACACCACCACAGAGCCGGAGGTGGCTCGATAATATTCAGTGGCAATTTTTAACTCGCGATAAGCAATGGCTTGAATCCGCTGATCGATACTTAACACGACATCGTTAGCGTGCTCGCCTTCTTCCACAATATTAAGACGTTCAACGACCATGCCATCCCGCGATTTCCGGACTTTGCGCTTAACCGGTGATCCCGTTAGCCAATCATTAAAACTACGCTCGATACCGTCTTGACCTTTATCGTCAATATTGGTGTAACCAACAACGTGAGCCACCACTTCCCCGGTGGGGTAGTAACGCCGTGATGATGGTTTTAAATTGATGCCTGGGATCTTAAGCTGTTTAATATAGTTGGCTTGAGCCGGAGAAACTTGACGTTTAAGGTAGTCGAAACGACGAGTTTTACTTTTGACCGTTGCTAAAATATCTTTGAGCGGACGCTCTAATACATCCGCCAGCGCTTGCCAGCGGCGCATATCCTCTAGGCCGTTGTTATCATGAACTATTTTCGGATCAACCCACACGGTTTCAACCGGAACACTGACCGCTAGCGCAATACCATGACGGTCGACAATATTACCTCGGTGTTCTTGCGAAACGGTGGTTCGCAATGAACGCATATCTCCTTGATGGCGTAAATGCTCAGAGTCGATAATTTGTAAAAACGAAACACGGGCAATGATCCCCATGAAAACCAGCACAATAATCCCTACAATGACATAAAGACGCCAATTGATTAGGTTTGGTTGTATTTTCGCTTTTGCTTGTTTTTTCATTTTGATGATACCGCTATCTCTTTTTGGGTTTGCGGACGCTTCATCTGCAGCTGTTCCATCGCAATGCGTTCAATGCGACTGTGTTCAGCTAACGCCATTTCTTCAACCAACAAATGACGAGCTTCAAGTTTTAGCTCATCACGTTGCTGCCTTAACTCTTCCCAGTGACCGATATATAAACGATTTTGATGGCTACTATAAACGACAAAAATCGCAGTCACTAATACTGATAACACCAACATCACCAACCAAAAATGAGCAATCAGATCAGAGCAGATTACTTTAGATAAATTGATGGTGCGTTGTTGGGCGACCATTGTTGCTATAACTTTTCAGCAATTCGTAACACCGAGCTACGCGCTCGGGGATTTTCATCAACTTCATCTTTCGATGGTTTAATTGCTTTACCAATGGCTTTAAACGTTCTGGTTTTATTCAATTGTTCTTCGGTCATTGGAATACCAAAAGGAACATCTTCTCCTTTTGATTGCTTACGAATAAAACGCTTAACAATCCGATCTTCTAATGAATGAAAACTAATCACTGACAATCGTCCTTCGGGCTTTAGCACCTCAATTGAAGCTAGTAATGCCTGTTCTATTTCTTCTAATTCACTGTTGATATAAATACGGATTGCTTGGAATGTTCGGGTCGCAGGATGTTTGTTACGATCTTTTTTCGGCACCACTCGTGCAACAAAATCGGCTAACTGCTTGGTGGTTTCAAAAGGTTTTTCTTGGCGATCTGCAACGATAGAACGTGCAATATGAGTCGCCCAATTTTCTTCACCAAAAGTTTTTATCACGTAAGCAATTTCATCGACTTCAGCCTGTGCTAGCCATTGCGCAGCACTGCGACCTGAAGTTGGATCCATTCTCATATCAAGGGGTCCATCGCGCATAAAGCTAAAGCCACGGGCAGCATCATCTAATTGCGGCGAAGAAACCCCCAAATCCATTAGCACACCGTCTAATTGACCAGTGAGTCCTAACTCTTCAACATATTGAGCAAGCCCAGAAAAAGGACCCGCCAAAATTTTGAATCGTGGATCTTCTTGCTCGAGCTCTTTAGCCACGGCAATCGCACTAGGATCGCGATCGATACCGTACAAACGACCATTAGGTCCAAGCTTAGCGAGTAATTGTCTTGAATGACCGCCGCGTCCGAAGGTTGCATCAACATAGATACCAGCTGGATTGATTGCTAAACCATCCAACGCTTCGCCGAGCAAAACGGTGACGTGTGAAAATTCTTGAGTCATAATTTACAGTGATAAATCCTTTAATCGAGTCGTATTACTAAAATCAATTGTTTGCACTAATGCTAAATCTTTTTGCATTTGTGCTAACCATTGAGTTTCATCCCACAATTCAAATTTATTAACTTGCCCTATTAGCATTAGCTTTTTGTCTAGGGTCGCATGTTGTCGCAATGGTGCTGATAACAAAATTCTGCCATTTTTATCCATTTCACAATCGTTAGCATTACCAAGAATTAACCGTTTAATCGGTGCTTCTTGCGGATCGAAATCAGATAACAGCATTAATTTTTGTTCCACCAATTGCCATTGGTTTAGTGGATAGAGCAGTAAACAAGGGCGAGTGATATCAATAGTACAGACCAATTTACCTTCACCTTGCATCCGCACGAGCTCACGATAGCCGGTAGGCATCGTTAATCGTCCTTTAACATCAAGGTTGATGGATGTTGTTCCGCGAAACATTATTGAATATCCCTCATAATCCCCAAAAAAACCACTTTATGACACTTTTTGCCACTAAACTAATTCTAGGGGTATGGTCAAGCCTCGTCAAGGCTCTATTGCAGACTTTTCGTTTAATCGGTACAAGACTTTGAAGTTACTCAAAATGTAGTTGCTTTTTTTTTAACCGATTTGATTAAAGAAAAATAGATTGCGGTCGATAGTAAGATGAAGAAAAAAAATAAGGAAGTATAATGTCAAGTGTTAGCGCAACAAATTCAGGCAGTGGTCAACAGATATTAACGGCCGCTTTAAGTAAAAGTCTTCAGGAAGCAGAAGGGAAAATGGCATTACAACTATTGGAAGCTGCTGCCGCAACCACTCAAGTGATGGCAACACCAGCAAGCTCCAGTGCCAATTTAGGTAGTCATATCAATATTAAAGCTTAGCTCGTTATTGGTAATACACGATTTCGCCCTAGCCGTTTAGCTTCATAAAGTTGCTCATCGGCACGGGTGATAAAACTTGTGAGCGTATCACCGGTTCGAAACTCTGAAACGCCAAATGATGCGCTAATGTTATCAACTGACTTAGCGGTTCTTTTATCCCGTACCGATAATTTTTCGATCAGCTTACGGGTGGTCTCAGCAAACTGACGCGCGCGACCCAACCCACTTTGGGGCAATAAAATTGCAAACTCTTCACCACCAAATCGATAAGCTTGTGACCCATCTCGGGCACTATCGTTGAGTCGTCGACCAAAGGATTTTAAAACCTGATCACCCAATAAATGACCATACTGATCGTTAAATCGCTTGAAGTGATCAATATCGGCTAAAATCAGACATAATCCTTGGTTATTTTTGGCCATTAACGAGGTTAACTCAGCATCAAACGAATGGCGATTTAGCAAACCAGTTAGGGAATCATAGAGCGCAAGTTTTTCAGTAGCGGCTAATTGCTTTTTCAGTGATTCTATTTCCTGTTGAGATTTCTCTAACGTGTGATTAAAAAATTTAGCGGCATTACTAATACGTTTAGTGTCACCGGCCAAGTTACGGATCAATACCATCACTTCTTCAATCGACCAACCTTCATCTTCCACCCGGTGCAAATCTTCGAAGGATTTTTCAATCGCCCGTTGAAATTTACCGCTATCGACTCGAGTATCTTTAACCGATTGCGTCAACTCACAAAGCATAGCGTCAACACTTTGTCTTAATTGCCACGTTTGTGAATCCGTTTTATCGGCAACATGATGTCGATATATCAACTCGGCACGCATTGGAGGACAAATTTTATTACCATCGAGCAAGGCATCAAGCTCTTGGTTAAGCTGTGGGATCTCTTCGGAAACATAGGCATACCACAGCGCATAATTAGTGGGTGTGGTTGGCACCTGATATTTGATCATTAAAGGTACCGCTTTTTTTAAATAGCCAGCCGATTGATTAAAAATATCTTG
>SPKZ01010746.1_pt1 | contig 19306 bp, 19 predicted proteins | sample 2456571 | NCBI WGS metagenome assembly SPKZ01 (sample SAMN11192286, study PRJNA482655) | marine metagenome | biome: ENVO:00000447; feature: ENVO:00000244|ENVO:00000211|ENVO:00000569|ENVO:00002023; material: ENVO:00002151; isolation source: ocean water from marine abyssalpelagic zone ... | reverse complement strand
TTCATTGTGCCGTAGTGACGTCGACCGTCACTGAGTCGTATTTCGTAGTTGTACTTGCTTTCCAGGCGCGCGATCTCTTGCCACTCGATTTTTAGGGTGCCCATGGCATCCGTGGACAGTTCGAGAATGCCGCCGAAGAGGGATTTGATCTCACCGGTAACGGTGTCACCGTTGTAGAGCGTAACGACATCTGTTTTGCGGCTAACGGCCTGTGCGGGCATGGCCAATGGCACGAGTAACAGGCCGGCCAGCAGAATTCTGATTATTTTCACCGAGTGCTCCAGCTTTGCCTCACAGCAGTTGATACAACGATCGCCCTAGCAGGATTTATAGCTACCGTGCAGCGTTGTGTCCTTGCAGTATAAGCCAGCCTGAGTGCTTCCAAAATGAGAGTAGCAGGCATTGGATAACACGTGACGAAACCTGTGCGACGTTGTATCGCCGGGAACTTGCGTGCTGGTTGAGGGGGGCGGACTTTACGCCAGCGCCGAAACAGCATCATGGTTATCGATTGCGGCCCAATTTTTCGTGCGCGTCTACCCACTCATTAGTGCCCGTCTCTTTGTCGGTCCGCGTGGCGGACACAAGAGAAAGTTCGCCAGCAACCACCAGGCCAGCGGCAATCTCCAGCAGCTTGTAAGCCTTGCCCTTGCCATAACACCCCATGAGTTCCAGACATTCGCGCTGCGTGGCAAGGCCGGTGCCGCCGCCAAAGGTCGCCATGATGAGGGCGGGCAAGGTAATGGAATAGTACAGATCCCCCGCCTTGGTGACGTAGCTATAAACGCTGCATTGATTGGCCTCGCCAATATTGGCCATGTCCTGCCCAGTGGCCATGAACAGTGCGGCCAAACCATTCGCTGGGTGTGCGGCATTATTCGAGGCGCCACTCATGTAGGCCGCGAGGGTGTTAATGCCATGGCTGTTGCGTAATTGCTCGGGTGTGGTTCGAAGTACGTTCTCGAGCACGGTCTTCGGCAGGGTTATCTCGGCAGTCACTTTCCGGCCGCGTCCCTTGAGCGAGTTGACGAAGGAGGTTTTCTTCTCCGTGTCCAGACCACCGGACAAGCCATAAGTGCGCAGCTTGGGATAGTTGGCTCGAATCCACTCGCATACAACAAACGTCGCCTTGCCAGTCATGTTCTGACCTGCAGCGTCGCCGGTGGAGTAATCGAAGCGCGTAAACACCATGTTGTGGTTGGGGTAGATCTCGATCTCCAGCAGCTTGCCGACCGAGGTTGTCGATTCAGCTTTCGCCTTCAACCGTTCGAAGTTGTCTCGCAGCCACTGGGCGAAATCACGACCGTCCCGGGCATTCTTAAACATGAAAACAGGGGCGCGCTGCATCGCTTCGCTCACCACGGTGGTTGTTACGCCGCCGGCTTCGCGGATCACGCGCATGCCGCGGTTATAACTGGCAACCAAAGTGCCTTCTATCGTAGCCATGGGTACGTAGAACTCGCCCTGTGCGTGTTCGCCATTCACCACCAATGGGCCGGCAACCCCGATGGGAAGTTGCGCCACGCCAAACAGGTGCTCACAGTTACCTTCCATTGAAGCCGGGTCGAAGGAAAAGTGTTTGGTGTGCTTGAGTTGAGCGCCGGACTTCCCTTCCAGGAAACGCTGGCGTTCCTCGATCATGGCGTCGGTGTAGTCGTTGTCGCTGCTGCGGGGTATTTTCGAGCTCATGGGAGTTTCCATTGATACGGTTGAGTCCAACACACCATAGCGACCCCGCTGAATGCAGTAAACCGCAGAACTGCGGCGTGCCCCCCGACAAAGGAGTTTAGTCGGCTTGGCGATAGATGAGGCAGATGCGACGCTGGCACCCGGTGGACTCGATCGTTTGCCGCTTGCCGCACGGTTCTGCCAGTTGAACCTGAGAGGGCAAACTCACGACTGCAGCACCGTATAAAAGCTAATTGCCGTTGCTGATGTTGTGGCGCCAGTGGCAGCGGTCTAGTCTCGACAGTTTTACGGAGACGGGGAAAGGCGTGACACTGGTCGTAGAAGAGCTACTGGCAGCAGCCCGTGATGAGACGGGCTTATCGAATTTTGGCGATAACGGCTTTGTGGAGCCGCTGCAGCGCCTGGTCGATGCACTGAACACTGAGGCCCGAATGAATGATTTTGGTCGCATGCGTGCACAGATGACCCTCAATGCTGGCCTCACAAACCGTCTCAAGATTGAAGACTATATCGACGCCCATCCGCAGGTGCTCGAGCAGTCGATAGAGCGGCCGGTATTTATTGTGGGTTTACCGCGCACGGGCACTACTGCGCTGCATCATATGCTCAATGCGGATAGATCGAACCTCACCCTACGCCTGTGGGCGGCCCAGAACCCGGTCCCCCCGCCCGAAGCGGCCACCTATGAGACTGACCCGCGTATCGAGCAGCAGCGTCAGGGCGTGGCCCTCACGGAACAGTTCCTACCGGGCTTCCTGACCACGCACTTGCTTGAGGCAGAGGCCCCCGACGAGTGCTACATGCTGCTCAACCGTAATTTTATGTCGGTGGAGTATTCTGCCCTCTATCACATCCCCAGCTATGCCGATTGGCTCTACGCCAACCTGGTGAAGGCGGGCAGTTACGACTATCACAAGCGCCAGCTTCAGCTGCTGCAGTCGGCCAATCCGGGCAAGTGGGTACTCAAGGCGCCTTACCACCAGTTGGGTCTGCGTGAGATTCTTCGTCTGTACCCGGATGCCATCATTGTGCAGACCCACCGAGCGCCCGAAAGCTTCGTCGCCTCGGGGTGCAGTTTCAGTGAGCTGCTGCGCCGCAGCGGCAGCGACGCTATTGATAAGCATGAGATTGGCCGGGACTGGATGACCATGCTGCGCATTTATACGCAAACGTTTGAGTCGGATAGGGCGGAACTGGAGCCCCAGCACTCCGGTCAGTTCCTCGACATCCGCCATGATGATTTTGTTGCAGATCCGTGGCCGCACATTGACGCGGTGTATGGCGCGCGCGGCGATCAACTGACATCTGAAGCTCGCGCTGGTATGCAGGCGTGGCTGGACGGGAATCCCAAAGGTAAACACGGCAAGCATGAGTATACGCTGGCAGAGTACGGTATCAGTGAGGATGAGGTGGATGAGCTGTTTGCCAGTTACAGTGAGCGCTATGGGCTCTAGAAGACGCGTGAGGAAAAAGTGATGAGTGATACAACGTCAGAACAACGAGTGATGGATGGGCGCGCCTGGGAGGAGTTTTGTGACGGCCTCAAGGAAGCGGGACAGCTGGTGTTCAGGGAGCAGGCGCCGGCCAATGCGTTTGACCGTGCGGAGGGTTATCGCTACCTGGCGCGGATGACGCGTGCAGGCCTTGAAAGCTTTCTAGAGGCAGGCGACCCCGGTTTCCCTGACCTGCGTTGCCCGGTTCACGAGACGATCAAGATGGGCGCCGACAATCCCGACAACTACTACCAGAGTGCGCCCATTGATCCCGAATACGATTACAAAATAACGGGAACGCGCGGCACCGTGGACTACCTGGGATTTGGGACCGTGATTAACCGCTACAGCTCGGGTGGCGGCATGAAGACTGACGGTTTCCTCGACTCTCGCGAGATAGATCTGGGTGAGGGGGGTGAGATTGAGATCATCGTCAGCCAACAAGAGCAGCCCGGGAACTGGTTGCGTATGGGGCCGGAAACCAACGCCATCAATGTCCGGCAAACCTTTCAGGACAGACGCAAGGAGCGTCGTGCGGAGATCAAGATTCAACGCATAGGTGCTGAAAATGAGCGCCCGGCGCCACTTACGCCTGAGAAGCTCGACAAGGCGTTGCAGGGCACTGTGCAGTTCCTGAAAAACACAACCGGGTTGTTCGCGGGTTGGGCAGAAGGCTTTTTGCCGACAACTAACGAAGTGGCACCGGCAGATCAGGGCTTTTGCCAGGCTATCGGTGGCGATCCCAACATTTACTACTTCCACAGTGCATGGTCACTGGCTGATGACGAAGCGCTGGTGATCGACGCGCCTGACATCCCCGATTGTCAGACCTGGAATTTCGTGCTGCAGAACTGGTGGATGGAGTCGCTGGATTATCGACACCACACCGTGCATTACAACACGCACACGGCCAAGTATCGCCAGGACGGTGCCGTGCGCATTGTGGTTGCCCATCAGCAGCCGCCTGGCGACGATAACTGGGTGGAAACAGCGGGTCATAATCGCGGTACCCTGTGCTGGCGATGGATAGGCGCTGAGCGTCATCCGCCGGTGAACGCCAAGGTGGTGAAGTTCAGTGAGCTTTGATCCGCCGGGTAAGTTGGCGGCGTATTGATCATCGCTACCAAACCCTGCCCAGAGGACTGTATGAATAAGCAACACTACGCCGCACTGAGCCTGGTCGCGGCCTTTGCCATGAACCCGATAATCTCGCTGGCCGAAGAGGACGAGGCCAGCACTTCCGAGGAGGAATCCAAACCCGCCGCTGAAGCCAAGGTGGGCTATTTTCCCTTGGAGGTGGACCCTCGGGAATACCTCTCGACGATTCAGTTGCCTGAGGGCTTCAACATCAGCATTTATCGCGACGGTATTGAAGCCGCCCGCTCGCTCGCCGTCAGCGACAGCGGCGCCGTGTTTGTGGGTAGTCGCACAAACAGGAAGCGGGAGCGTATCGGTAAAGTCTACGCCGTAACGCCCGGCGAAACTCCCGCCGTAGGCGGAGACGTGAAGGTGATAGCCTCAGACTTGAACGTGCCCAATGGCGTTGCATTGCGCAACGGCGATCTGTACGTGGCAGAGATACACCGCGTTATCCGAATGGATGCCATCGAGAACAATCTGGATTCGCCACCCGAGCCCGTGGTGATCAATAACAGCTTCCCGGAAGAGTTTCACCACGGCTGGAAGTACCTGCGTTTTGGTCCTGATGACAGATTGTATGTGCCCATCGGTGCGCCCTGTAACATCTGCGAGCCCGAAGCCCGTCAGGGCACCATCGTCTCACTGGCCGCCGATGGCACGGATGAACAAGTACATGCCTATGGCGTGCGTAACTCGGTCGGTTTCGACTGGGACCCGGCAACCGGAGACTTCTGGTTTACCGATAACGGCAGGGATCTCTGGGGGGACGACACACCGCCGGAAGAGTTGAACCACGCCCCGGTGGCTGGCGCGCACTTTGGTTATCCCTACCGCTATGGCGCGGCGCTTGTCGATGACAGCTTTGATACGGAGCTGACTGACGAGGCGTTCACCGGTGCCGCACTGGAGTTTCCGGCACACAATGCGTTATTGGGCATGCACTTCTACACCGCACAGCAGTTCCCCGCTGACTATCACGGCGACATTTTCATCGCCTCGCACGGCTCCTGGAACCGCGAGCAGCCCGATGGTTACAAGCTGTTCAGGGTGCGTATGGCTGACGGTGAAGCGGTTGCTTGGGAAGAGTTCGCCACCGGTTGGCTGACCGAAGAGGGCAAGTTTTGGGGCCGTCCCACGGATGTGGCCATCGCAGCGGACGGCGCCCTGTTGGTGTCAGACGATTTCAATAATTTGATCTATCGCATCAGCTACGGGGATTCGTAACAGGCGGGAACGCCTTGACCACCTCGCGCAGCAAATCCCAGCGGTCAAACCCCTGTTTGCCGTAGTCTAGGCCCCGTCGCACGATCACCAGGTCGTGTGACGGGGCCACGATCACGAACTGCCCGCGGTTGCCCGCAGTGCTGTAGGCGTCGCCGGGTACCTCAGCCTTGCGCTCATCAGGCACCAGCCACCACTGGCCGCCATAGTCGTTGCCGCGCACCGCAGATGCGGGTGCTGGTGTGCGTGAGAATTCGATCCATTCCTCGGATATTAGCTGCTCTCCCTGCCATTTACCCTGGTTGAGATAGAGCAGGCCGAAGCGCGCCAGATCGCGCGCATTGGTATACACCTGGCTGGAAAAAATAAAGTCGCCGAATCGGTCTGTGCTGGCCAGCGTATTGTGCATGCCGATCTTGTCGAAAAGCGCCATACGCGGATAGTCGAGATACGCCTGGCCTGAGCCCAGCGCGCGCTTTAGTGCGCCCACGGCCAGCAGCGTGTCGTAATTCTCATAGTCCCAGAAGGTACCGGGCTGCGTGATAAGCCCTCTGTCGCGCATGTCTTTCTCAGAGCTGGCACCGGCCCAGTAGGAAAGGCCGGATCCGGTGGCGTACTCCATGTTAAAGCTGTCGATAGGGTATAAGCCGCTGCTCATGTTCAGGGCATGGCGCAGGGTGATGGCATCACGGGGGTCCGGTGCGTCGTGAGGTAGCGCGGGCAGCCATGTCTCGCCCAGCGACTCATCCAGTGCCAGGTTGCCTGCGTCTACCTGCATACCGATCAAGGTCGCCACTATGCTTTTGGCAGTGGACCAGGTGCGCGTGCGTGTCGTCATATCGACGCCGTCGGCATAGCGCTCGTACACCAGTTTGCCCCGGTGCACGATCAGCAGACTGAGGGTGTCTTGCTCATCGGTGTCGCGCTCAAAGGCCCAGTCCGCTGCGGCGGAAAGCGCCTGGGCTGATACATCGGCATCCGGCGCGATATCGCCGGTGAGGTCACCCTCGGGCCAGGGAATGCTTGCGGCTGCGGGCGATGTCGCTGGTACCACCAGTTCTGGCAACGAGCCGATGTCGGCCTCGCTCATGTCCGGTGCCATAACGACACAGCCGATGCCTTCTCTGAATGCTGCACCGATGGCAACACCATCGTCGCCACCACCTACGTTGACGTAGCCTAGCTTTGTGTCCACCCGGTAGTTGCCGCCCTTGGCAGTGCCGACTACCTTGCCCGTCAGGTAGGCCAACTCCTGCGCAAATACCTGATCCAGTGAACGCTTGGACGTGAACAAGCCGTTGCAGGTCAGCACCGCCTGCATCCCGTTGCGAATCATTTGCCGGTTGGCGCCGAAGTAGTCGTAATCCTCGGCGTGTGCGAGCGGCACGCCAATCGTCAGGGCGCAGAGTAGGGGAGCGACGAGGCGCATGCGAGTCTCCTTGACAGTGAGGTGTTGGCTGGAAGCACCCTACCATGCGGGTGGGGGCGCGCCCGGCGATACGATGTTGGTTCTAGTGAGTGGCGTCCTCGCCCCAGATGGCTTTGAGGCGCTGATCGCGACCGCAATTCCAGCGGTAGTATTTGTAGCGAACAGGGTTCTTCAGGTAGTAGTCCTGGTGGTATTCCTCCACCGGCCAGAACCGGCTGGCAGGTAGAATCTCTGTGACCACGGCCTGGTCCGGGAAGCGTGTTTTAACCGCTTCAAGTGACTGCTTAGCCAGATCGGCCTGGGATTCGCCCTCGACGAAAATAGCCGCCTTGTACTCAAAACCTTTATCGCAGAACTGTCCGCGATCGTCGAAGGGATCGATATTGACCCAGTAATGATCCAGCAGTTGCTGGTAGGTAACTACCGCGGGATCGTAGGTGATCAGTACGGCCTCGTAGTGGCCCTGGTGATTGCCGTTATAGGTCGGGTTCGCGAGTGCGCCGCCTGTGAAGCCCGAAATAACATCGATCACGCCGTCCATGTCCTGGTAGTCACTCTCCATACACCAGAAGCAACCGCCGGCGAAGACCGCCGTTGCCTGCTCTGCCTGCGTTTGGCCGCAAAGCAGCAGTGCGGTCACGAGAACAAGGATTTTTTGCATGTGTCTGTGTCCTGGTTAAGTGGGTCTGTGAGACCACGTCGGTTCGCAACGGTTCACCGCGGCGTGCCAGATGACTGACTATACTGCCATCAATACAAAGCAGATCAGGCCTGTGGTATGGCAAACATTATCATTTGCGCCGATGGCACATGGAACCGTCCGGCAGAAGATCTGGAGCGCGACTTTCCCACCAATGTACTCAAGTTATCCCGCGCCGTCAGACCGGCCAAGGCCTTGTGGCAGCAACAGGTGTTTTATGACTGGGGACTGGGCTCCTATCACGCTCAAGCCGTGGCGGGAGCGACCGGGCGGGGCATTCATAAGAACATTCTGGATGGCTACCGGTATCTGGTGCAGAACTACGCGCCCGGGGACCGCATTTTCCTGGTTGGCTTCAGTCGCGGCGCATACACCGTGCGCGCCCTGTGCGGGCTGATTAATAACTGCGGCATTCTCAAGCGCACCGAGGCCCGGCGTGTCGAGCAGGCCTTCGCGCTCTACAAGAGCCCCTCCCAGGCCAACCACCCAGAAGGTGAGCGCGCAGTGGAGTTTCGCCGCCAGTACGCGCATCGAAGCCGCAATGTCGCCTTTGTCGGGGTTTGGGATACTGTCGGCGCATTGGGCATACCCTTTAGCCTTATGGGGCTGCTGGATCGGCACGATGAGTTCTATTACACCAAACTCGGTCGCAACGTTGAGGTTGCCAGGCATGCACTGGCTATAGATGAGCAGCGCGAAGACTTTGAGCCGACGCTGTGGAGCGCACGCAGCGGCATGGACATCAAGCAAATGTGGTTCGCTGGCGTACACAGCGATGTTGGAGGCTCATACGGCCCCGATGATTCCGGCAATGAGGCCTCAGATGCACCGCTGGCCTGGATGCTGGATGAGGCCAGGGCACAGGGCTTGCAGTTGGAATCACACATTCGGGACGGCTTGACCGATGGGGCCGCCGGCGCCTTGCATCGCTCCAGGCGACACGTATACCGATTGCGCAAACCCCTGCACAGGCCGCTGCAGGTCCAAGGTTGTGAACTGTTGATTCATCCCAGTGTGCGCGCCCGCTACGAGCAGGACCCCGGTTACCGCCCCAAGAAACTGAAGGCGCTACTGGAGCAGGCCAGTTGGTCTGAATTGCCCGTGAGGGGTTAGTGAGCGCTGCTCCTGAATGAGCCGGAATTGCTGCCCAATTGAGCAAGAGCGAGCAAAATGATGCGCTTTGCTGTATGATAGTGGGTTTTCACCAGCAGTAAGGCAGTTTTATGGCCGCAAAGCCACAACGAGCTCCGCTCACCCGCAAGTCCTCTTCCAAGAAGAAACAGCCCGCCGCAGTAGAAACCTCAGAATCGATTGATGAGCAGGTTCAGGCGTTCCTGAAGTCCGGCAAGAAAATTGAAGTGATTGAGTCAGGCATCAGCGCTCAACCGACTCTTGCTAAGCCCAAGTCGGCCCCTGTTCGCGAAGGCCGCTAACACCCTAACTCACTGTTCAAGTGCATCGGCACGGGAGGCGAAAGCGCTCCCGTGACCGAGTGTGCGCGCCCTTAACCGAACTGGTAGAAGGCGATCTTGTTGCCGTCTGCGTCGCGCACATAGGCGCCGTAGAACATGTCCGGGATACGTTGTCCGGGTTCGCCATCGCAGCTGGCGCCCAGCGCTATCGCCTTGTGGTAAAGCGTATCGACCATCTCCTTTGAACCCGGGTTGATGGCGACCATATTGCCGTTACCCGGGTGCGGCGCATCCTCGTCGTAGGGAACGCAAACGGCCAGCATGGGGCTATCCATTCCTGCACCGATGAATGCGATGCGGTCCATGTCGATCACTACCGACGCCCCCAGATCTGCCAACAGGTCCGAATAAAAGGCTTTCGCCTTCTCCATATCCGTAACGCCCAATGTCACGTATCCAATCATGTGTGTGTCCTTAGTACAGGGTTGTGGTTGAACGCCCGGCCGTATGGCGGGCGATGGGTTATCTTAGAGTCAGTTGAAATTGCCGATTACCAGTGGTTGGTGTCTGGCTCGCCTTTAAAGGGGCCGGCTATGGCATCGGTGACCCACCCGCCATAGAAGCCGCCCGGTTGCGCTCTCACCGTTTCGCCATTGACCGTGCAGTGTAGCCTGCTGGGGTAAAAGGAGAGGTAGCCCGCCAGGTCCGAAAAAGCGGGTGTGGGATCGATGTAGGTCCAGGCAATCACTTCACCATCGCCGTCCGTCAGTGCGAAATAACTGGCGGCCCCTTTCCATTCGCACCAGGAGCTCCCGGCGACCTCTGTGAGCGCGGTCATGACAATATCATCGGGTGGAATGTAGAAGGTAGGGGGCGAAGCAGTTTCGAGCACACGCACACTGCGGCCGGTGTCGGCGATGAGGGTGTGCGCACTCATCACGCGAACCCTGTGGTCACTGGCAACCAATGCAGGTGGGCGCGGGTAGTCCCAAACAGATTCCTGATGGGGCTTTGGCTCGTCGGCAAAAGCCGGCCGCTGCTGCCCATGGTATCGCCACATACGATTATCTCCTATGCGCAAGCATCACCTTGCAATTCAAGCTGTCGTACCAGACCGCTCTGCGGCCGCACGATCGCTTGCAGTGCCGCTCGTGTGTTAGAGAATACGCATACGACCACCGCGGGAGATCAGTAGGATGATCACAGACAGCACAGTGAGCTCGGACGAGATTCTTATTCATGCACCTATTAAACTGGTTTGGGAAATCCTCGTTGATTTTGGCAACTATGGCGCCTGGAATGATTTCTGCCCGAAGTGTGAAGCCGAATTGACGCTGGGATCGCCCATTACCATGCAGGTGGATCTGGGTTTTGGGCTGCAGAAACAGGTGGAATACATCTGCCGAATCGAGCCACCGAGGGCCATTGCCTGGAAGATGAACACCCAGCCGGGCGACCCCGTGCACGCCCTGAGAACGCAGACACTGGAAGCTGTGGATGATGCGACTACCCGCTATGTGTCCATCGATGAGTTTTCCGGTGAGGGCGTACCTATGATGATGGAGACGCTGGGTGCTGCCGTTGAAACGGGTTTCAACCAGTGCGGCTATGGGCTCAAGAAGTACAGCGAACAGCGGTACGCGGCACAGGCCGCTGAAAGCTCAGCGAAGACACCGGAAGGGGAGAAGCAATGAGTGCGCAAACCACACACCAAGATGAGGTGCTGTTGATAGAGGCCCACGATGATGTTGAGTGGGTAACCATGAATCGTCCCCAGGCCGCGAATGCCATGAACGAGGCGCTGATTGTGGCCTTGTTAGAATACTTCGAGGGGTTGCGACACCGTCAAGGCGTTCGCATTGTTGTGTTGCGCGCCAATGGAAAACACTTCTGCGCCGGCGCGGATCTGAGCGGCGGTGCCTTCGACGATGAGAGCCGCAGTCCTCACAACGTGTGGCGGGCCCAGCGGCAGATTAGCGATATTTATCGCGCAATGCGCCGATGCCCACAACCCATTATCGCATTGGTGCAGGGCGCTGCCTGCGGCGGGGGGTTCAGCCTGGCGCTGGCATCGGATATCCGCATCGCTGCTGAGAGCGCGAAGATGAATGCGGCCTTCATCAAGATTGGTCTTACCGGCGCCGACATGGGCAGCAGTTATTTTTTGCCGCGACTGGTGGGCAGCGCCGTCGCCTCTGAACTGTTGCTGACCGGGCGTTTCATACATGCCCCGCGCGCACTGGCAACAGGACTGGTGTCGGAAGTAGTCCCGGCTGATACGCTGGCGCACGCGGCACAGTCCTATATTGATGACATGCGACGCACATCCCCCATGGGGCTGCGCCTCACCAAAGAGGCGATTAATACCGCACTGGATGCCCCAGGCCTAGATGCGGCACTGGCGATGGAAGACCGCCACCAAACTTTGTTGATGATGACGGAAGACAGTCAGGAAGCTGCGCTGGCTTTCCTGGAGCAGCGAGAGCCTGCTTACCAGGAGAAGTAGCGCTAGTGGCAGGTAAAGCCGCCGTCGATCACCAGTTCTGAGCCGGTCATGTACTTCGATTCAGCGCTGGCAAGGAACAGGCAGCCGTTGGCGATATCCACGGGTTCACCCATGCCACCCAGTGGAACCTGCTCATCCAAGGCCTTTGCCATGGCGAGCTGCTCCTCTTCAGACACTTCGGCGAGTCCGTTTTCAAGCATCGGTGTCAGTATGAATCCCGGGTGCACCGAATTGACGCGGATGTTGTAGCCCTCGCGGGCGCAGTGCAGTGCGGCGGATTTGGTGAAAATACGTACGCCACCTTTACTGGCGTTATAGGCGGCAATGTTAGGTTCGCCAACGATGCCCTCTATGGATGAAATATTGATGATGGAGCCACCGGTGGATTTCATGCTGCGCACCGCGGCCTGTGTTCCCAGAAAAACCGCATCCAGGTTAACCGCCTGTGTTCGACGCCAGCTGGTCAGGTCGGCCTCTTCAACATTCCCGCGCTCCACAATGCCGGCATTGTTCACCAGCACATCCAACTTGCCATGGGCTTCGAGCATTTTTACCCGCAAGGCCTCCCATGCGGTCTCATCAGTCACGTCCTGATAGTGATGCTCGGCACTGTGTCCTGTCTGCACAATGTGCTCAGCTACAGATTTGGCGGCGTCCGCATTGATGTCAGTAACAATGACGTGTGCGCCTTCTTCGGCGAAGCGGATACAGGTGGCTTCCCCGAGGCCGGAGCCGCCGCCGGTGACCCAGGCGACCTTGCCTTGCAATCTACTGCCCATGACTTACTTTCCTTGTTGCAGAGTGTGATAACCGGTCAGCGTTGCTGCTAACCATTCCCTTGCTGACTCCCACAGCCAGCGATCCAGCAAGCTCCAGACGCGTGACTGGGCATCCATGAAGTATCCGGTGCCCCGTCCTGCGACAATTCGATCGATAGTGCCAGCCACATCCTCTGGCAGCACGGGAATATCGCCACTGCCACCCAATCCCAAAGCCGCTGCTTCGCCCATAGACGTTTTCACAATGGGCGGTTTAATGCAGCTGACCCGAATGCCGTGTTTGCGCCACTCCAGAGCCAGCGCCTCGGTGAAGCCGTTGACGTAAAACTTGCTGGCGCTGTACACCGCCAGCGTCGGTATGCCGTGTACGCTGGATACGGAGCAGAGGTTTACCAGCACCGAACCTGGCGTGGTTTTTAGTGCAGAGAATCCAGCTTGGGCAACCCGCGTGAGCCCCAATACGTTGATATTAATCATTCGCTGGCAGTCTGCGTCCGCCATATCGGCAAACTCGCCTGAGCTAAGCACCCCCGCATTGTTGATCAGTGCATCCATCCGACCGCCGCTGTTTTGCATGAAGTGCTCAATCATGGCGCTTACCGAGTCAGTCTCTGTGACATCGCAATGCGCACCAAAACAATGGGACAGCGCCGGATCTTCAAGTGCCGCAGCTACGGCTACCTGGTCGATATCGTAAAGGCCGACTCGCCACCCCAAGAGTGCAAAATGTTTCGCCGTTGCCAGGCCGATGCCGCCCACCGCGCCGGTGATTAATAGGGTTTTCATGCAAGCTGCTCCTGTGCTTTCTGTGCCGCCTGAGTGTAGCCCAGCCCGCGTTGCGTCACATCGTCCGCCAAAGAGGCAGATGCGGTTTGTCTGCGCCGGGTTTATGCTGCTGACCCGAGCCAATGATGGAGCACCGATGATGTTTGAAACGCTGCTGTATGCCGTGGAGGCGCGCGTCGCAACGATCACGCTTAACCGACCCGAACGCTTGAATGCGATCAATGATCAGCTCCCTGGCGAACTACGTTATGCAGTGGAGATGGCCGACGTCGATCCGGATGTCCACGTCAGTGTGCTCACCGGTTCTGGCAAAGGGTTTTGCGGGGGCTACGACCTGGCACATTACGCCCAGCGTGAGGGTGAGATACCGGGCAGCCAGTCAATGCCATGGGATCCCACACTGGATTACCGCATGATGTCCCGCAACACCGAGGATTTCATGAGTCTGTGGCGCTGCCACACACCGACGGTGTGTAAGATTCATGGAGCGGCATCCGCCGGTGGCAGCGACATAGCCTGTGCTGTGATTTGATTTGATTGTGATGGCCGATGATGCACGCATCGGCTACCCACCTGCGCGCGTGTGGGGCATTCCACCACGATGATGTGGGTGTCTCGACTGGGTCTGGAGAAGGCCAAACGCATGCTATTCACTGGTGACCTTGTTACCGGAAAAGAAGCTGCCGAGATGTGGCTTGTGCTCAAATCGGTACCCCGCGATGAACTGGACGCGGAAGTGGCTGCCCTCTGTGATCGCATCAAGGGCGTGCCGCGCAATCAATTGATGATGAGTAAGCTCAGCGTCAACCAGGCCTATGAGAATATGGGGCTGTCCAATGCGCAGATGATGGCGAATCTATTCGACGGCGTTGCGCGCCACTCTCCAGAGGGTCTGTGGTTCAGAGAGCGGGCGCAGGAAGTCGGGTTCAAGCAAGCGGTGGCTGAGCGGGATTCCGGGGAACCCATTGCGCCGGAGGCCAGCACGCGCCCGCTGCCCCCCGAATAACGCCGCAGCGTCAAGGTCGCTTATTGCGACCCTAACAGCGCTTCGCTGACGCCTGGCACCTCGCCGCTACCGGCCATCACTTTCAGGCTGGAGGCCGTGAAGGCATTGCCAATTGGCTGCGAGCGGCCGCCCAGGCACTGGGCCAGGAAGCTCTCGGTAATCGCATTGAAGGCCATATTGTTCTCTGGCTTCTGGAAGCCGTGACCCTCATCCGGGAACAGCACATACGTCACAGGAATGCCCTTGCCCTGCATCGCTTCAACAATCTGGTCGGACTCGGCCTGCTTCACCCGCGGATCATTGGCGCCCTGTCCGATCAGCAGGGGTTTGCTGATGGCATCCACGTAGTTGATGGGTGAGCGCTCGTTCAACAGTGCCGCGCCTTCCGGTGTCTCCGGATCACCCACCGCCGCGATCAAAGTACGACGGAAGCCTTCCCAGTAAGGGGGAATGGAAGCGAGCAGGGTGTTCAGGTTGGAAGGGCCGACGATGTCCACCCCGCAGGCAAAGGTATCGGGGGTGAAGGTCAGGCCCACCAGGGTGGCATAACCCCCGTAGCTGCCTCCCATGATGGCGACCTGGGATTTACGCGTGATGCGGCGCTTGGTTGCCCATTCAACGGCATCAATCAGGTCGTCATGCATCTTGCCAGCCCATTCCAGATTGCCGGCATTGGTAAATGCCTTGCCAAAGCCGGTAGAGCCTCGAAAGTTCACCTGTAGAACAGCGTAACCCCGGTTTGCCAGCCACTGTACGGTGGGCGAATAGCCCGCGCCGTCCCGTGCCCAGGGGCCACCATGTACCAGCAGGACCATGGGCACTGGCTGCTCAGGTCGACCATTGCCGTCCGGGTCCGTGCCCAGGGGTAGTGTCAGGTATGACACCAGGTTTTTGCCGTCCCGACTCTCTATAAACACATTGCGCTTGGCCGCCAGAGGCAAGCCTTCAAGGTCTTCGTAGGTTGTGAACAAGTCGGTCAGGGTTTGGGTGTCGCGGTCATACACGGCGTAGCGCGCCGCGGCATCGGAGGCCCCTACGTAGACGGTCCACTTCTCGCCATCCAGCGTTGTGGACAATATGTCCACATCACCGCCGGCGGCGTCTTGCAGGATCTGGAAGTCGCGAATGTAGCGTCCGTCCTGCACCTCCCACTGGCGCTGGTGAATGGTCGCCGCCACAGCGATCAGTTCATGAGTGCGCGGGTGAATCAGCGCATCGCTGATATCGGCATTGTCGGACATCGCCAGTGTGTTGGCTTCGCCGGTCTCAATATTGATGCGCACCAGTGCTCCAGTGTCGCGGCCCCGACTGTCCAGGGCGTAAAAGCTGTTGTTATCAGCGCCAAAACCAACAATGCCTGTGGTGTAGTAGTCCTCGGCGGCAATCTCCATCAGGGGTTCCCAATCCTCGCCCTCGCGGGTGTAGAGGTTGGCCCCGCCGCTCTCGGTCTGCTCCTGGGCCAGACGCACCTGAAGGTCATTGTCGACGTAAACGGCGCTGAACCCTTCGTTCTGTAGCAGCAGTTCCCGCTTTCCAGACTGCAAGTCGACGCGGTAAATGTCGTGCCAGCGTTGGTCGCGGTCGTTCATGCCCACAATGACCACACCCGGGTGGTCCTCACTCTGCGCGATGACCTCCGCGCGCACACCGGGGTAGGGCGTGAGGTCCTTGATCTGGTTGGTTGCCAGGTTAATGCGGTACAGGTGAAAGTTCTCGTCGCCATTCTGGTCCTCGATGTACAGCACACTTTCGCTGTCCAGTGCCCAGAAGTGGCTGGGAACGCCGCGGCCTGTGTTGCGAGTGACCGGCCGGGCTGCGTTGATGTCGCCGGCCGGTGCGACCCAAATGTTCATCACACCGTCCAGGGGTGCCCGAAAGCTCATCATTTCACCGTTAGGGCTGAGTCTGCCCTGGAAACGGGTGGGGTTGCCGAACAGTATCTGGCGGTCGATCAATTCGATCTCGGGGGTGGTGGCAATCTCTTGTTCGGGCGGTGCGCTGGTACAAGCTGCACCGAGAATGGCGATGGCGGCTATCAGGCCCGCCAGGGCTGAGCGTTGATTGAGCATGCGTCGATCCTTATGGGAGTCGTATGTGGTCTGCGATAGGGCGAGATCTTTCGCCCACCGCCACTCATCATAGACCACCATCGAATCGCTGGCAGCACAGTGTGGGGCGATATTTCCCCAAAGCCGGTTCAACTAATCGTCGACAGTGCGTTGACCTGTTGTGTTGGCGCTTTTAGGGTCACTCTCTTGCCGCAGAATATTAGAGAAATAGAGATTTGCCATGAATGAGTTACAGGGAAAGACCGCCGTCATTACTGGTGCCGGTTCAGGTATCGGTGCGGGCATTGCTCAGGCTACTGCGGCCGCGGGTATGCGCGTTGTGGTTGCCGATATCGACACTGAACGCGCCCAGTCGGTGGCTGATGAGTTGAGTGCTGGTGGTGCAGAGGCAATTGCCGTGCAGGTGGATGTCAGTGATCTAGCATCAGTGACGGCACTGCGCGAGCAAGCCTATGAGGCGTTTAATGAAGTCCATCTGCTGTGTAACAACGCAGGTGTCTGGGTGGGCGCGATGATGGCGGACGCGGACATCAAGGACTGGCAATACCAGATCAACGTCAACCTCTATGGCGTTATTCACGGGGTTAAGACCTTTCTCCCCGATATGCTTGCCCGTGGCGAAGGTCACATCGTTAACACGGCCTCTTTGGGCGGGTTGATATCGGGACCGCCCGAAGGCCTCTACTGCACGACCAAGTTCGCAATTGTCGGCCTGTCCGAATCGCTGCTGATGGAGGTCGCTGATAGGGGTGTTGGGGTTTCGGTGCTGTGTCCCGGACTGGTGAACACCGATCTCATCACCCAGTCAGAAAAGGTTCGTCCGGCGGCGGTAGACCCCGGAGTGCGCCATGATCAGCCCGCGCCCGACGTGGCGGCGGGCTTGTCGCCGGCAGTCGTGGGCGAGCGTGTAGTGGACAGCGTAAAAGACAATAATTTCTACATCATTACCCACGATGATTACCTTGAAGTGATCGAGATGCGACACGCGGGCATCTTAGCTGCCGTGGATGATCATGCACGGCGCTACGGTTCTACCAGCGGCAGGACCTTCTGAATACCATTGCCTCGCTGCCCGGTTCGAACCGGGCTAGGGCTCAGTTGCTGCTGGCGTGGGCTCTGAGAGCTTCCTGGGCGACAAGCAAGGCAGCACCGGAATCTACGCGTGAAGAGTAGGCTTCAATGAACAGCTTTCCGACCACGGTGCCATCGGGCGCGATAACTATCATGCCTGGATGTGGAATCCCGTATTGGCTGTCTCCCTGCGAGTAGTCCTCATTGAGGATGCCCAGGGTTTTGAAAGACAGCGCATTCAGATCAGACAGCACGGGAATCGTGATGCCGTGCTTCTCAGTGAAGGCCAGCTGTAGTTCGGGGGCATCATAGGTAATTGCCACTAGGCCAATGCCGGCGGCATCGTAGGCTTCCTTTGTTTCCTGCAATTGCACCAGTTGGCGCATGCAGTAGGGGCACCAGTCGAACGAACGGCTGGCAACCAGTACCGTGCCGCGATCACCGGCAAACTCATCCAGCAGCGTGATCACTCTGCCCTGATAGCTGGCCTGTAAACCGGGGAATCGAGAGCCAACGGCTGGACCCGGGTCGAAATCATCGGTGTCTGCCGGCACGAACATGTTTTCTGTGATGGTGTCGTAGGCGGCGTCCTTCAGCGGTGCCTGGAACAGGTACAGTGCGACGCCTGCCACCAGCACAATTAGCGCCAGTGCAATGAGAACTTTTTTCATCCGGGCTTTCCCGCTTCGATCGTTTGCGCCAGTGTAAACAGGCAGGGCTGTAACGTCAGTAGCGGTAGCCATAGGCGCGGGCTTAACAGTATGCTTGGCACTGGTTTCTGGGCCATCGGGTGCCATGTACGAACAACTGCTGATCTCAGCGCTCTTTATCTGGCTACTGTGCAGTCTGATATTCACCGATTGGCCGGCAGTCTGGGTGTTTGTTGCAGCCATGCTGGGTAGCTACTTCCTCGGCCTTGTCTCCACCGGTGAAGTGTTGGACAAGGTGTCTAACACCGGGCTGATTACGTTAGTGCTGTTACTGCTGGTGTCCATTGGTCTGGAGAAGCTGTCCTGGTTGGACAAGTTGTCCGGTCGGCTGATCACGCCGGGCTATGTGGCCAGTCTTCTGAGGCTGGGTTCGGTGACCGCGGTGTTTTCGGCCTTCGTGAATAACACGGCGGTCGTAGCCACACTTGCTCACACGGTGCGCAGCAACAAGTACCATGCGCCGTCCAGGCTGCTCATTCCCTTGTCCTACGCCGCGATTCTCGGCGGCACCATGACATTGATCGGTACCTCCACCAATCTGATCGTGAGCAGTTTCCTTGAAGATGCCACGGGTATGGGTCTGGCATTCTTCGACTTTCTCCTGATCGGCGCCTGCGCCACCGTGCTTGGTATGCTGACGCTGTTGCTCAGCGCGCGCCTGTTACCCGAGCACGGCAATGGGCGTATCGATATCAATGAGTACCTGATTGAGGCTGAGGTGTCAGAGGACTCCCAGCTAGTGGGTAAGAGCATCACTGCTAATCAGTTGCGCGACCTGGAAGATCTGTTCCTGGTGGAGATTGTTCGGGGCAATCGCCTGATCTCCCCGGTGGCTCCTCAGGAGATTCTTCAGCCCGGTGACAAGTTGATCTTCTCTGGTGACATCAAGCGCCTGGCGGTGCTGGACGATTTCGATGGCCTAAAATTGTTTGCCATGGATGAAGGGCTCCTCAGCGAAAACATGACCGAAGTGATAGTGATGCCCAATGCCGCGGTTGAGGGTCAATCGATTAAGGACAGTGGCTTCCGCTCCCTGTTTGATGCGGCGGTCGTTGGCATGCGTCGCGGCGGTAAGCGTCTATCGGGAAAGTTAGGCAGCATTACACTCCAGGCGGGTGACAACCTGGTTCTCGCGGTGGGCCCTGATTTCAATAACCGCAAGAACCTCGACAAAAACTTTGTCGTCGTCAACGAATCTGTTGGTGATATAAAGACCACGCCTTTCCAGAATTACGCTATTACGATTACTCTGCTGGCCGTGATTTCCCTGGCTGTTATGGAAGTCGTACCACTGA
>SPKZ01006986.1_pt1 | contig 19363 bp, 14 predicted proteins | sample 2456571 | NCBI WGS metagenome assembly SPKZ01 (sample SAMN11192286, study PRJNA482655) | marine metagenome | biome: ENVO:00000447; feature: ENVO:00000244|ENVO:00000211|ENVO:00000569|ENVO:00002023; material: ENVO:00002151; isolation source: ocean water from marine abyssalpelagic zone ... | reverse complement strand
GGGCACATTAGGGCACTTCTTACGGTTTCCAGTAGGCGCGGGCAGGATTGAACTGCCGACCCCTACCGTGTCAAGGTAATGCTCTCCCACTGAGCTACGCGCCTGGATCGTCTGCAGAGACAGGTCCGAGCGTGTACGATGCGATTTACGGCATGTCAAGGGCGCGCTTGCGCGGGATGAGGAAACCCGGTATAGCCCCGCGCCTTGGAGGACCCCTTGAATTACGCGGGTTTCGCTTATCAAGCAGTCCCTCCGGCGCCCGGACGTCCGGCCGCGCCAGGGGAGGCTGCAGCACCACAAACGACAACCACCACATCGGCGAGCGAAGGCACGTCAGGCGGAGCTCCGCCTGAAGGACCAGGCCTCATCGGCATGATGCCAATGGTGATCATGATGATTGGCTTGCTCATGTTCATGACATGGCAGACCAGCTCTCAACGCAAGAAGCAGGACGCGACGATCGATGCCTTGAAGGTCGGCGATCGGGTGCTGACGTCTTCTGGACTGGTGGGGCGTCTTAAAGAAATTGGACCGCGCTACGCGAAGCTGGAGCTCACGCCAGGCGTGAAGGTCGAAGTACTGCGCTCCAGCTTGTCCGGACGGGATGAAAAATCCGACTCGGATAAGGACCCCAAAAAGTGAGTACGAGCCCGTCGGCTCGGTGAGGCAATTGTGGATTCTCAGGTAATTACTTATGGAATCGGTGGCGCGGGTGCGTTGATGTTGGTGCTCGGTTGGGTCAACCGAGCGCAGCGCAGCACTCTGTGGGTGGGCGGACTCGCGGCGGGTTGTTCCGCTGCGTGTGCGCACAACGATGCCTTCTGGCCGATGATTACGTTCGGTTTGATGGCCTACGTAGGGGCTCTCGGCGCGGTCAAGTTGGGCGATCACAACTGGCGGATGCGATTCGGCTTCGTGAGTTCGGTTTGCGTGATTGCGGCTCTCTGTCTCCTGCCGACCGTGAGTGCGGCTACCGGTGGCAGGGTGCCGTGCCCCGAGTTCATCAAAACTCGCGTCGATGCGCGGCTAGTTGCCGGACTCGATCTGCGGGGTGGTCTCCGCCTTGTCTATACGGTGGATGTCGACGAGGCCATCAAGGACAAGCGCGACCGCTACTACGAAGAGATGCAGGCTGAGCTAGCCCGTCTGCTCGAACTGCATGAGGGCGATGACCGCCCGAGTGAAGAGACCTACGTCAAGCTGCGCAAGCGAATTGATATCGCTGCGCCGCGCATGAAGCCGGACACAATTACCCTGAAGTTCCATGACGCAGGTGACGCTGCGAAGTTGGACCAACGTTTCATGGATCTGTTCAGCGGCGACCTGACATTTGCCAAAGCGGCAGATGAGAAGGAGTTCGCGTTCGTCATCCGTCAGGCTGCAGCGACGGAAATTCGCGGGCGCGCAGTTTCTCAAGCCAAGGAAATCATCCTTCGCCGAGTCGATGAGCTCGGTCTCCGGGAAGCCACCGTCTCCAGTCGTGACGAGGACATCATCGTGGAGGTCCCCGGCGAGAACGAGGCGTCTTTCAAGGAGATCCGCGACATCATCAGTCAGACGGCCCGCTTGGAGTTCAAGCTGCTGGATGACGAAACCGACTTCTTCGGACCCATCTCTACTTCGGCGGTTCCTGAGTCATTGCCGGACGGGCTTGAGTTTTCTCGCGAGAACGCGCCCGTGGGCATGGACGATTCGGGCGACCCGATCAACAAATCCACTACATACGCCCGCATCAGCAAAGTGGAGGGTGAAACTTCGAAAGACACGCTCACCCGGTTTCGAGCTTGGGTCGAAACTCTGGAGATCCCTCCCGATCGCGAAATAGGTTTTCAGATGACCTACGACGTGGACGACGTCACGCAGAAGCAAACGGAAAGCGGCTGGCGAACCTACTTCCTCCGAAGTCGCGCCGACATTACCGGCGACTTGATTCGGGACGCCCAGGCCGCGCCGGATCAGCAGCAAGGCCTCGGTGGTTGGTACGTCTCCATCACCTTTACCGACCAGGGTGGCGCTATCTTCGAGCGAATCACTGGGGCGAATATCAAGCGGCGCTTCGCCATCATTCTCGATGAGCGCATCGAAAGTGCGCCGGTCATCCAGAGCCGAATCGCCGGTGGTCGGGCCTCAATCACCCTCGGTGGCTCGGACCCCGAGACCCAGCTGCGGGATGCAAAAGCCTTGGAATTAGTGCTGCGCTCCGGTGCTCTACCGGCTCCCATCACCCCCTCTAATGAGCAGCACATCGGGCCCTCCTTGGGAGCCGACGCCATTCGCTTGGGCGTCAAGGGCGCCTTGTTCAGCAGCGCACTCGTGCTGATGTTCATGCTCATCTACTACAGCCGCGCCGGAATCATCGCGAACATCGCGGTCTCGATGAACATGTTCTTGCAGCTGGCCATTCTGGCGTCCTTCGGGGCGTCGATGACCCTACCGGGCATCGCCGGTCTGGCGCTCATCGTGGGCATGAGCGTCGACAGCAACGTGCTGATCAACGAGCGAATTCGCGAGGAACTGCGAGAGGGCCGGAGTCCCCGTGCCGCGGTGGAGCTTGGTTACGAAAAGGCGACCAGCGCGATCATCGACGGCCACTTAACGACGCTGATATCCGCGGTGGTTTTGGCCCAATACGGCACTGGCCCCATCAAAGGCTTCGCCGTCACTCTCTTTGTGGGCGTGCTCACCAGCATGTTCTGCGGGATCATCGTTTCCCGTTTGCTTTTTGACTTCTGGGTGCGTGGCAAAGACCGCGACTCGAAGCTTTCGATGGGTTGAGTCATGCAGCTATTTCCCGAAGGCAAAACCTATGACTTTATGGCGCGTCGCGGCGCGCTGGCTTGGTTGAGCGTCTTTATGGTGCTCGGCTCCATCGGCTTAATGTTCGTTCCCGGCCCGAAACTCGGAACAGACTTCAAGGGTGGTACCGAACTGGAATTGGCGTTCAAGTCCAAGGTGGGAGACGTCCAAATCCGGGACGCCGTATCCGCCAGCGGTTTTTCTCAGCCCCAGGTCATCCAGGTAACTGACGAGAACAACCCCTACCGATTCTTGATCCGTGTCCAAGAAGTCTCGACCTTTCCCGACGAGCTGAAGCGCAAAGTTCAGGACGTGGTGTGTTTTGGAGACAACCTACCGGCGGACCGCTGCCCCGAGGCCAAGCAGGCCAAAGAAGTGAAGTTCAGCCCCGGCGGTGAGAAAATAACCGTGCGCTTCAGTGAAGAGCCGGATCTCGAGAAGGTGCGTACGGACATGCTCGCCCTTTCCCTCGCCCTTCGCGAAGGCGACGCGGGCGTCACGATGCAGAACGCTCGTGACAACCGAGTTGAGATTTTGATTAAGAGCAAGGGCGACCAGTTGCTGGACGGCTTGAGGCAGCAGCTCGGCGATAACGTTGTGCCGGTGTCACCACTCCGGGTGGAGTGGGTGGGCCCCAAGGCGGGCGCTCAGCTCCGCGACTCGGCCCTCAAGAGTCTGGCTATATCACTTGTGTTTGTGATGCTCTACATCGCCTTCCGCTTCGACCTGCGCTTCTCACCGGGCGCGGTACTGGCGTTGATGCATGACGCTATCGTGACCGTGGGTGTGCTCACGTTGATGCAGCGTGAGTTAAACCTAGCGACCGTGGCGGCGATTCTGACCATTGTCGGCTACTCAGTGAACGATACGGTGGTGGTGTACGACCGCGTGCGTGAAAACCTCGGCAAACTCCGAGGCAGCACCTTCACCACGATCATCAATCGCAGCCTTTCCGAAATGCTCAATCGGACGATGGTCACCAGTATGACGACCATCTTGAGTTTGCTGATGTTCTTCCTTTGGGGAACCGGCGCGCTGAAGGACTTCTCCCTTACGCTGATTATCGGCATCGGTCTCGGAACCTACTCGTCGATTTACGTGGCCCTGCCTCTGACGGACTACCTGGACCGAAAGTTTTTCGCCAAGGTGGCCGCGAACAAGACGGCTCGCACCGGCCCCATGAAGAAGAAGGCCTCGGCGGTAGTCTGATAGGTGTCTGGACTGCCTCAGGGATTGCCGGAGCCGGTGGGCGATGCCGCTCGCGCTCTGGCGCAGTCCACGGGCCTGGCACTGACGGTAGCCGATTGGCTGAACCGCCGAGGGCACGAAGCCGGCGAGCAGCTGAACGGATTTTTGCAACCCAAACTGACGGATCTCACCCAGCCCGATCAGATGGCGGACCGGGATGCCGCGGCAGAACGCATCGCCCGTGCCATTAAAGATCGCGAGCGGATCGCGGTCTTTGGCGACTACGATTGTGACGGCATTACGTCTGCGTCCATCATGACGGAGGTATTGCGGGCCCTGGGCGGCGATGCCGTGCCGTTCTTGGCGAGCCGTTTCGAGGGTGGTTACGGAGTTTCGGCCCCGGCTGTCGACAAGATTCTGAAGTCGGAGCCCGGCGTGCTCGTGACCTGCGATTGTGGTTCGTCCGATCACGCCAGCCTGCAGCGCACGCAAGACGCCGGTGTCGACAACGTGGTCATCGACCACCACCTGGTGCCGGCTCAGCCGCTGCCCGCTGTGGCCTTTTTGAACCCACACCGGGACATCTGCGACTTTCCGTACAAGGGCATGGCGTCTTGCGGGCTGGCTCTGAGCATGGCCGCAGCATTGCGCTCCAAGCTAGATCAGAAACTCGACATTCGCAGTTGGTTGGATCTCGTGGCCATCGGTACCATCGCTGATGTGGCGCCGCTGGATGGGGACAACCGTGTGTTGGTCCGCGCCGGCTTGAAGCGACTCAGCCAAGCGGAGCGACCTGGCATCCGTGCCCTCTTCGAACTGGCGAAAATCACTCCCGGCGAAGAGCTCGGCGGTCGAGATGTCGCCTTCCGTATCGCTCCGCGGCTCAACGCGCCCGGACGCTTGGGCTCTCCGGACATTGTGCTCGAGTTACTGACCGCCAAGGATATTACCCAGGCTCGGGGCATCGCAGCTGAGATCGAACAATTGACGATCCGTCGGCGCCGCATTCAAGACGAGATGATTGAAGCGGCCTACGAGGATATTGCCAGCGGACAGTTGTCGGAGCGCGCCGGCATCGTCATTGGCCGTGAGGGTTGGAACTCCGGCATCGTGGGAATTGTTGCTGGACGCCTGGCCGACAAATACAAGGTCCCGGTGGCGGTGATCGGATTCGAGGACGGCCACGGTCGCGGCAGTGTCCGAGGTCCCGACGGCGTACGCTTGCACGACATGCTGTCTTCCATCGAGGGCGTGATGGACCGTTTTGGTGGGCACCAAGCAGCAGCCGGCTTGGAAGTAAATTGGGAAAAGTTTTCGGAACTCGCTGAGGCTTTTGATGCCGCGGCCAAAGAGTTCCCCCCGACAGTGCCGGCCGGGAGTCGCTTTGACGATGTGGTGTGGCTCGATCCCGGGGACGATCCCGCCTCGGTGATTCGCGATCTCTACCGAGTGGAGCCCTGCGGTGAGAAAAACCCGAGACCTCGCATCGCGGTACGAGCCCGCGTGACCCAAGCGAGAAGCGTTAAGGGCGGACACCTGAAACTCTCTCTCGCGGTGGGGGATGCCCGGCTATCCGGCTTTGCCCCTACGCGCGGTGATTTGGCGAAGGAGCTGGGGGGATCGGCTTTGATAATCGGCGATCTGAAATTCGATACCTACCGGGGGAATGGGGCCGTGGAGATCTACGTCGATGAAATCTTCCCGCTTCCGGCCGACTGAGGCGCAGGGCCCCGAAAAGCCCGGATGCTGTGGGATTGGCGATCCGGTCGAGTAGCCCTCTCGGCAGCGAGTCCGGGAATGCCGGCGATTTGCCATGTTTTTCTCGGGGACCACACGGATCTTGAGTCCTGAGGGAGACCCCAGCGATACTGCGAAAGTTATGTCATTTCCCGAGCGTGTGATGCGTATAGGCGTGGTTCTCGCGCTGTTCTCCATCTCGTCCTATTTTGCGTTGGAGTTTGGCACCGGTGGTCTGTGGAAAGGCCTCGCGGCTGCCCACGCCGTCACCCAGAGCTCCAACGACAACTACGATCTGACCCATCTGACGGCGGTTCGCGAAACGCTGAAGAAGATCCAACGGCGCTACGTGGATCCTGAGCGCATGCAACCGCGTCAAATGTTCTTGAGCGCGCTCAACCAAGTGCAGCGAGAAGTGGCCCAGGTCATTGTCTTGCACGAGGCTCAGTCGACGCAGGTCACGGTGCAAGTCGACACCGAACGAAAAGAGTTCCGGGTCGACAACGTCCAGGGCCCTTGGGACGTCGCGGCTCGACTGCGAGAAGTGTTCGCATTCCTTCAGAAGCATCTAAAGAACACGGACGTTGAACTACGAGAAGTGGAGTACGCTGCTTGCAACGGACTGTTGCGTACGCTTGATCCTCACAGTGTGTTCTTGAGCCCTGAGGCCTACGGCGAGATGACGCTCTCGACCTCGGGGCATTTTGGTGGTCTCGGTATTGTGATTTCGATCCGGGATCAGATGCTGACGATCATGCGCCCCATGCCTGGCACGCCTGCCGGGCGCGCGGGACTGCAGCGTCTCGACCGGATTCTGAAGATCGACAATGAGTCGACCATGAATATGCCATTGGACGACGCGGTGAAGCGGCTCCGGGGCAAGGCCGATTCTAAGGTCACCATTTGGATCCACCGCGATGGCAAGAAGGGTTGGAGTGGCATTCGCCCCTTCGAGCTGCGTCGCGAACAAATTCGCATTCGCTCGGTCACATCCAAAGTGCTGTCCCCGGGCATTGGGTATGTTCGGCTCAAGCAGTTTCAGTCCAGTTCTTCCGATGAGCTCGACGAGGCCCTGCAGCGCTTCAAGAGTCAGGGCAAGCTGAAGGGATTGGTCTTGGATCTTCGAGGCAACCCCGGCGGGCTCTTGGATCAAGCAGCGAAGGTAACGGACCGCTTCATCTCACGAGGGGTCATCGTCTCGACAGTGGGCGGTGCGGAGTCCCGTGAGGAGAAGCGCGCGCATCAGAACGGCACCGAGCCGCCGTACCCCATCGTCGTATTGGTGAACCCCTCCTCGGCTAGCGCTAGCGAGATTGTCTCGGGTGCACTCAAGAATCATGACCGTGCCGTACTGGTGGGGCAGACCACCTTCGGTAAAGGGACGGTACAACTCGTATTTCCACGGGTCGCCGAGGGCGCGGCGCTCAAGCTGACCATCGCGCAGTATCTGACGCCGGGAGATGTATCGATTCAGGGCGTTGGCGTGACTCCAGACATCGAACTCGCTCCGATCACAGCCGACACGCTGGAGATGAATCTGTTTCGCTCCGAGCACCGCCCGCGGGAACGGGATCTGAGCAAGAGCCTCTCCTACCACTCGATTCGCAACACTGACCGACCTTGGCGCGTGGTTCGTTACAATCTGCCCGAGAGCGAACGCAAAACCCTGCGCGCCCTCGGCGGAGATGTGGACGACAAGTTCCGACTCGACTTCCCCATTCGCTTCGCCCGCGACTTGGTGGGGCGCATGCCCCGGGGCCGCCGGACCGATCAGCTTGAGAAGGTCGCCGCCTTCATTGAGGAAGAACAAGCGGCGCAAACCAAAGCGGTCAGTGCGGAGCTGAAGGCACTGGGTATCGACTGGAGTCCCGCACCCAAGGGCGTCAGCGATGGCCCCAAGGCAGGGCAATATACGGTCAAGGTAGGCACCAACAGGGCGAAGGACGAAGTCATCGCTGGCGATTCCATGGATCTTGAGGTGTCGGTTACTAACACCAGCGATAAAGCGGTGTACCGGCTTCGAGCCATCACCAAGAGCGACAACGCCTCCTATGACGAACAGGAGCTGATTTTCGGTCGAGTCGCTCCCGGTGAGACACGCTCTGCCAAGGTCGCCCTGGGGCGCTGTTACACCAAAGGTCGAAAGCCGGGCTCCACCAAGCCGTTGCCGCTCGACGCCAAACGCGTCTGTTCGATGCCGAAGAATTCGATCCTCCGTCAGGACGTCGTGAAGATCCGCTTCAGTGCCGGTCTCGGTGAGGCCCCGCCGGATGCCGAAATCCGACCGACGGTGAAGGCCCTGAGCCCGCCGAGCTTCGCTTATACCTACCAGATCTCGGACAACCGACCTGGTAACGGTGACGGCCAAATCGAACGAGGTGAGGGCGTGACGCTGTACCTATCGATCAAGAATGCCGGCAAAGGGCCGAGTCAGGAAACCCAGGCGTTGATCCGAAACCTGACCGGTAACGGCTTGTATCTTCGGGATGGTCGTTTCGACGTCTCTCATATGAAGCCGGGTGAAACCCGCGAAGTGGCGTTCACCTTCGACGTGCTGCCGGCGCTCAAGGAAGATACGGTTAAGGTGGAGATCAGCGTCGTGGATCGCGATCTCGGAGTTGTCTCCAACGAAAAAATCCGTATTCCCATCAGCGAGGCGAGTTTCTTCGTCAAGAAGGCGAAGGGACGCGTCGAAGTGACGGCTGCGGCCCTGGTACGGCCCCAGCCCCAAAAAGTGAGTCAGGCTTTCGGCAAGATGAGCGCCGGGAGTGTGGCCGAAAGCCTGGGGACCTTCGCCGAGTTCACGAAGGTGAGCCTCGGCAATGAGCGATTCGGTTTCGTCGAGACTGCGCGGCTCAAGCCCTCGATCCGGCCGGCAGCCCCGTTGCTGGAGCTGAGCATGAGCCGCTCGCCCCCGGCTTTGGAGGTTGCAGCTGCCGCCCTGTCGACGCGCCAGAACAGCATTCGCATCCACGGTGTGGCCTCGGATGGCGACCAGGTACTGGATATGTACATGTTCGTGGGTCCGCGAAAGGTCTTCTATCATTCCAACCGCAAGGCGACCGATCCTCGGCGCATGAGCTTCGACGAAACGGTTCCGCTGCGACCGGGGACCAACATCATCACCGTGGTTACCCGCGAGAACGAAGACATCGCGACCGCCCACACCCTGGTGGTTCGCCGTGACGGCGCCAAGGGCGGCGCACTGCCGACTCCTCGTCGGGAGCTGTTCGGCGCTGACTGGGAATTCACTACTCCCTAGGCTCGCGTCCCTAGCGCTGCTGGGTCGACCTCGGCCGGTGGCGCGGCTGATATATTGAATGCTGTCGGTTTGCCAGGCTGGCGTAGCTGGACGCCCTCGGGCGTCGATGTGTCGCTGTGAATTCTGGGCGTGGTTGTTACGCCACGCCGCTGTGTTGCGCTAACCACCCGGGCTGGTCACATGTGCCGGTCCGCGCCGACAAATCGCGATTGTTGGGGGATTTTGGAGATGCGCTGGAGGGACGCCGAGTTGGCCCATTGCTTGCTCAGTCAGATATTAGCAGCCGAGTTGGCTGCGGAGACGTGCGCTTCGGGCCGGGGGAATCATTCCCCTGCTGCGGGGGTTGGAGAAAATAATGAGAGTTCTTGAGGATGAGTTGGTGCTGACACGGGTGTGCCTGGGCGTTTCGATGCTCGCTTTTGCGATTTTGGCGTTTGCTGGATGTCAGCACTCTGCGGGCTCCCACGACCATTCCCATTCCAGCTCTGGCGAGACCGCCGCCGCGAGCGCGAGTGTAACAGCATCGGGAGGTAGCAGCGCTTTGAGTCCCGCCGTGACGGTCGTGACCGTGGGGGAATCGGAGCCGAGCCCGAAAAAGATCGACGCTCCGGCTGTGCCGAAGACTCGGCCTACCGCGCCGGCGAGTGTGACGGAGTTGGGAGCCACCGACACTCTGAAGGTGCGTCGATTTGTCGTGACGGAAAAAATCGAAGAGCGGGAGCCCCTGTTGGCGACTCCCCTGAATTTGGGGGGCGGGCCCATCTACGCATTCGTCGAACTCGAGAACTCCGGCGATGACCCGCAGCAGATCGAAATCACATTTGAGCACGAGTCGGGCCATACGGTGGGTCATGTACAGCTGAGCATTCCGGGCGACGTAGCCCGCTGGCGCACCTGGGGACGGACCGCGAATATTCGTAAGACCGGCCGCTGGCGCGCCATTGTTCATGACGCAGCCGGCGAAGAATTGGGGAGTACAGAGTTCCACGTCGGCGAAGCATCCAGCTGAACCCACCCGGGTCGGCCGGATGCGCTCCGCGGCCGCGAGTCGTTCCGAAAGGCCCAAACCGTGTGCCGCTGGGTCCTCAGACCGCAAAAAGCGTTCGTGATGGGTGTGACGAATGCACTCAGGCACTACAGTGCTTGGATGATTCGTCTTCATATCAATGTGGACCACGTCGCAACGGTTCGTAACGCCCGCGGCACTCGCTATCCTGATCCCATATTTGCAGCTCAGCAATGCGAGCTCGCCGGCGCTGATGGCATCACGATTCATTTGCGCGAGGACCGGCGTCACATTCTTGATCGGGATGTGGAGCGTATGCGCGAGGCGATTCAGACGACGCTCAATCTTGAAATGGCCGCGACGGACGAGATGATCGAGATAGCCGAACGCGTCGGTCCAGATGTCATCACTCTGGTCCCCGAGCGCCGGGAGGAACGGACGACCGAGGGCGGATTGGATGCGATGGGTCACCGCGAGGCCATCCGAAAAGTCAGCTCGATGTGTGAGCGCCGGGGCATTCGGCTCAGCCTGTTCCTCGCCGCCGATGCCGATCAGATCCGCGCGAGCCGCAATCTAGGCGCCGGCCAAATCGAGCTACACACGGGGGACTACTGCGAGTTGTCCGGTTCCGGGCGAACTACAGAATGGGAGCGCCTGGCTCGGGGCAGCGAATTGGCAGCTGAATTGGGCCTAGAAGTGGCGGCGGGCCACGGCCTCACCCGCGCGAACGTGATCGGTATCGCCGCGATACCGGCTGTCGAAGAACTGAACATAGGCCATGCGGTGATCGCTGATGCGCTTTTTGTCGGAATGGGCGAGGCGGTGAAGGGATTTCGAGAAGCGGTCGCCCGGGGCGAAGCCCAGCGTTCCACCGATACCCATTCCATAAAAATTCAGTCGGTGAGTTCAGAGGGCTCCTCGCGGGATGAGTAGGTTCAGGCGCTGATGATTCCGGTGTTGTCCCGAGAGCAGATGCGCGATTTTGATCGCCACGCCATCGACGAATGTGGTGTGCCCGGCGTGTTGCTCATGGAGAACGCGGGGCGGGCTGCCGCGGATGTTATTGCCGAGCGATACGATCCGGGCGGCTTGGATTTGCTCGTTCTCTGCGGCAGCGGCAACAACGGCGGTGACGGTTTCGTTGTCGCCCGCCATCTGCTCGCCCGAGGCGCGGACGTCACCGTGTTGTTAACCACCGAAATCGCGAAACTCTCGGGAGACGCGGCGGTGATGGCGGCCGCGTGGGTGGGAGTCGGGGGCACGACTTTCGAGAAGCTGGAGGGCAGCGAGCGCGCGTTGAAGCAGGCGTTGCTGATTGTGGACGCTCTGTTCGGTACCGGATTGTCCCGGGACCTGTCGGGCAGCGTGGCCAAACTCGTGAAAGCTGCTAACCAAGCGGCGGCGCCCATCGTCGCCCTCGATATCCCGTCGGGTCTCGACTCTAATACGGGGGCGGTTCTCGGCGTGAGCGTGCAAGCCGCGTTGACCGTGACCTTCGCCTTTCCGCTTATGGGTGCCTTCAGCACCGCGGCTGTGGGACTCTCGGGGGAGCTGGTGGTGGTCGACATTGGAGTGCCATCCAGTCTCGGGGGCATGCCTATCGCGTCCGCTCGATGGCAGGGAAGCCATGATGTCGCAGCCTTATTGCCGGCGCGGGCCCCGGATACCCACAAGGGCAGTGCCGGGCGGGTGGTTGCCTTCGCCGGTAGTGCTGGAATGACGGGAGCCGCGCTCTTGGTGGGCGCAGGTGCCTTGCGCTGTGGGGCGGGTCTCGTGACCTTGTGCAGCAGCCCTGAGGCGATGCCGAGCTTGGAGCGTCGGGTACTCGAGCTCATGACCGCGGCTTACGATTCCGAAGACATTGCGGGATCCGTGGATAAAATCTTGGACCGGGCGGCGGCGGTAGTAGTCGGCCCGGGGTTGGGTCAATCGGATACCGCGCGGGAACTGAGCCACTACGTCACCTTGAACTTTCCAGGTCCGGTTGTATTGGACGCCGATGGCATCACGCATTTTTGTGACGAGCCCCAGCGCCTTCGGGAGGCGAAGGGCCCCATCATCCTCACGCCCCACTCGGGCGAGATGGCGCGGCTGCTCGGGGTGAGCATCGCCGAGGTCGAGGCGGATCGAATGGCAGCCCTGCAAAAGGCCGTGGAGCTCACCGCTAGCGTAGTGCTGCTTAAAGGACCGCGCACTCTCATCGGCGTCAGCGGGAGTCTGCCGGTCGTCAATTCGAGTGGCTGCGCGGCGCTGGCGACGGCGGGTTCGGGGGATGTATTGGCTGGGATTATTGCGGCGTTGGCCACGAAGCTTTCGCCCGTAGAAGCGGCGCGGGTGGGCGCGCACCTTCACGGTCTCTGCGGCGAGGCGTGGGCTACCGGTGGACAGCCTGGGGGCATGTTAGCCCACGAGATCGCCGATTGGCTTCCGCGGGTCTGGGCAGATCTCACCCGCTGAGAGTTTCTGCGCTGCTTGCCAGAATGACACGAGCCTGTGTCCGCTGAGCCGCGATGGCATTGCCCGCTAGGTTGCGACGCCGCGTTTTACCGCGGATTGCGACCTTTTGTGCAGATCGCACCCTTGGCACGCCCCTTGCGATGTCCCTGGGTATCGGAGGAAATTATGACGACTTCAGCATCACTTGCCCTCGCCACCCAGTCGGCGACACTCGAACTTTTCTCAGCGGATCTTAGCCGCCTCTACCCGAGTTTACGGGCGCACGCGCTCAAGCTTTGCCGGAATCTCAGCCAGGCGGAAGATCTTGTTCACGATACCTTCATTCGAGCGATTCGTTTTGAGTCGAGCTTTGTTCGGGGAACGAACCTCAAGGCGTGGGCGCATCAGATCCTTCGCAGCATCTTCATTACTGGGTGTCGGCGGCGGACTCGCGAGATCAAGGCGCTGGCGAAATTGACGGGCGATCCCTGTGCCTGGACGCGTCCGGAAAACGTGCCGGTGATGCAGTCACTATCGCGTGGCGCGAAGGCCGCCCTGCTCAGCCTGCCGGAGAACTATCGGGATGTTGTGATCCTGGTCGACCTGCAAGGGCAGTCCTACCAAGAGACCGCGGACATTCTCGGCATCCCGACGGGAACGGTGATGAGCCGACTGTTTCGCGGGCGACGATTGCTGCGGGCGCAGTTTCCTGCCGATCACGCAGCATCGCGCTCTGGGAGCGAGCCGGTGGCTCGGCCCGAGGCGAGGGCGCAACCCGCGACGGTGGTTCGTCGCCGATCGAAGAAAGTCGCGCCCCCCGTCGAGTTGGCGATTCCCGCTCTGGCGGACCCCACCCTGAGTCGACGGTCTTGCGAATCTATCCCGAAGTCGGCAACTATGAAGGAACTACAACGATCGGCTGCCGCCTAGGGGGCGGCTAGCTGTCGCGGCCGTCGGGGAGGTCGAGGGAGCCCTCTGCGTACTCCACCGTTCCGCTGACAATGGCGTGCTGCTTCCCGGAGCTGTCCCGGAGGAGCAGGGCGCCGTTTTCGTTGATCCCGTCGGCGACGCCGCTGAGTCCCTCGATACGCACCGTCGTTCCCAACAGTGCGTCGTGTTGGCGTAGGTCCGGAAGAGCGGAGGACAGTCCCTTTTGTTGGAAGGCTGTTAGGCGGGCCTCAACCTCGAGCAGCACATTCGCCAACACGGTTTCGCGGTCGATAGGATCGGCGCCGAGAGCGACTAAAGATGTGGGCGCGCCTTGGATGTTGCTGGGGAAATCGGTCTGGTGCAGGTTGATGCCGAAGCCCGCGATGACAGCTCCCATCTGGTCCCCGGCAAACGAGCTTTCCACCAATATGCCGCAGAGCTTTTTCCCCTGAGCCAATACATCGTTCGGCCATTTGATCTGGAGGGGCACGTTGACGCACGGGGCGAGGGCGTCCCGAATGCTCAACCCCACGAGTAAACTCAGGCAGCCGAGTTGCTCAGCGGTCACCTGGGGCCGCAAGAGGATGGAACACAGCAAGTTCTCGGCAGGTGCGGACTCCCACTGACGCCCGCGTCGCCCGCGGCCCCGGCTTTGATAATCCGTCAGGAAACAGCTTCCGTGTTTCGCGCCGGCGGTGCCGGCAGTGCGGGCGTCGTCATTGGTGGACCCAGTGCTTTCGGTGACCTCCAGAGGTTGCCCCAGGCCTTGCCCGCGTTCGCGCATGAGCTTCAAAAATCGGGCGGTGTCGAAGCTCATGGCAGATAGCTCATTTCAAATGGCTCGTGTCAGCTTGGCTCATCTCAGACCTGAATGTTGAACGAGATGTCGGCGGCACTGACTGAATGGGTCAAGGCGCCCACACTGATCACATCGACACCCTGGGTGGCGAGGGTCGCGATTCGCTCCAAGGTAATGCCTCCGGAGACCTCTACGATGGCGCGCTCGCGGCAACGGGCGACCGCCTCTTCGATTTGATTGCCATCAAAATTGTCGAGCATGACGATCTCAGCGCCCGCGGTCAGGGCTTCCTCCAGCCCTTCGAGAGATTCGACCTCCACTTCGATCTTGCTGGTGTGGGGAGCGCGTGCCTTCGCGCCGCGGACTGCCGCTGAGATGCCGCCGGCTGCCTTGATGTGGTTGTCCTTGATCATTACGGCGGAGCCCAGGCAATCCCGGTGGTTGTAAGCGCCGCCTGTACGTACAGCGTAGCGTTCGAGCGCCCGCAGTAGCGGTGTGGTCTTGCGAGTGTCGGCGACCCGGGTGGTTGAGCCTTTGGGAACGGCGCCTTGGTAGCGCCGGCTTTCCGTTGCGATTCCGCTCATGCGCTGAACAAAATTGAGCGCCGTGCGTTCGGCAGCGAGCAGGCTCTGGGTATTGCCCTGGACCGTCCAGATCTTCGTCCCGGTTGTGGCGAGCGTGCCGTCGGGGGTGAGGGTGGTGACGCTGAGACTAGCGTCCACCGCCAGCATGACTTCACGGAACACCTGTTCGCCGCAAACCACCAGCTCGCTCTTGGCTGTGGCTGTGGCTGTGCTGGTCTGATCTTTCGGGACCGTCAGTGCGCTGGTGATGTCGCCGCCGTTCAGATCTTCTTCCAGGGCAGCGTCGATCAAGCGACGGAGAATGGCTCGGTGAATCATGGGATCAGACCGTAGCCGCGCTCGATGGACGTCGCAAAGAGGTTGCAAAAGGCGTGAAATATCACGGCTGCCCCGATGCCCCCGGTTCGCGCGCGCATCCACCCGAAGAGCAATGCCGGGAAGAAAACGGCGAGCCGGTTCGGGTGTGGCTCCGTGATCACATGACCCAAGGCGAAGATCGCGCTGGCGATGAGCAGACTCGGACCGATTTGAGCGCCGAAGATTCTCCATCGGGGCGGGTGCAGTTTGTCTAGGGCGCCGTGAAGGTAGCCCCGGTAAAACATCTCTTCTGGCACCGCGACGACGAGCAACTGACCGAGCAGCGCCTCGGCGGGTGCCGGGCCCCAGGTCCAGTGAAAATCGCGCTCTGGAGTCCACCAAAGCTGCCACGCAAAAAAGAACGCAGGAAAAATAAGTACGCTCAAGGCCAGGGCCACGGTCAGGGCACGGCCAGACTCCTGCAGTAGGCGCTTCCATTGGAGCGGGGCGTCGCCAAACAGGCCCCCCATGGCCAGCCCTGATTCGCTAATCTCTGCGGAGCTCCGCCGGAGCACCAGCGCATAAGTGCAGCCGAAAAAGCCCAAACTGACGAGAGTGGCGGAGTATTCGGGCGGGGTCAGGTAGCTAAGCGCGCTGACTAGGGCCGTGGTTCCGATAGCTGCGCCGTAGATCCGGGACGCCGAACTACTTGCGCTAGCCAGCCCCTGGGTCGTTTCTGGTTGGGGCGGAGCGTTGGACAATGCCCGGCTATCCTAGCACCTGGGCTGTGCAGTCAGCCGGCACTTTTCCGCTGAGGGTCAGCCTGCTCCGTCTCGGGTCGTTGCTCGACACGAGGGCCTTAGATACTGTGCCCGTTCCACGACCTGTGTCGTGGGGGAGCGAAGATGAACAACCCGATTGAACGCCCAGGAAACCTTCACCCGTCTACGGAGACCCCAGGCGCGATAGTAAATGCTGCCAAGTGGCCACCGGACGACGCTGACTTACCGGACGATCCCCCCGATGGCGGCGGTGCACCGATGGGTGGCGGCGGTGGCGAGTTTGACGGAAATTTCAAGAAGGGTCGCGGCGGGATGATCGCTATCGGGCTGCTGCTCTTTGGTGGCCTCGCCGCCTTTGCTGCGATGGGTATGCAGCAGGACGAGGAGCGACTCTCCATCGATGAGGCGATCCCCGAAAAAGCAAAGCTGTTGCTGTTGCCGGAAGCCGAGCAGGTTCCCAAGTGGAAAGATTGGGCCGCCAACGGCAAGAGCCCCTACCTGACCCAGGAAGCTCTCAAGCAATTGGCTTGGGCCCGTGACCCTGATGGCGTGGGTCTAGCGATTCAAGCGCTCAAGGATCCCGACGCCAGTGTTCAGGCGATGGCGGCATTGGTGCTCGGATACTACGGCAGTCCCATGGCGGATGCGGCTCGCGAACCCTTGCGTGCGATGTTGTCGGAGGCGGAGTCGGCCACCAGGCCCCAGATTGCCTACGCGTTGATCGAGTTGGGCGACAAGCCCTCCTTCGCCGAAATCATGAAGGTGTACCGGACGGGCCACCTCGGCGAAGTGCACCGTATCGACGGCATTCGAGCCTTCAACCCGCAGCATCTAGTGAACCTGGTGTCCCTGGATGAGCTGGTGGGCATGGCGGATGACGAGAGCATGGCGGTGCGAAGTCTGGTCGCCACGGTCCTCAGCGCGAATGCCGCGCCGAAGTTTTCCGATGTGTTGATCAAGCTTGTTCAAGACAAAGAGTTCGAGGTCTCTCGGAAAGCGGCGCCGGGTATCGGGAAGCTAGGTGAGCAGCGCGCTCGCGACGCACTGTTGGCGAAAATTCGCGCCACGGGCCTCGAAGATCGCCGGGCCTACCTGGAGGCTTTGCGTAATGGCTCCGGTACGCGGGGCTTGGTTGTTGCTTTTGCCAGTGTGGACACCAGCACGCCCACCAAGGCGTGGCAGCAGACGCAGCAGATCATGAACATGATCCGCAAGCAGGCAGATCCCAGCGGCGGTGACGCACTGGTCGATTACATCGCGACGAAACCCAATGTTCACTGGCAGACGGAAGCCGCCTTTGCCCTCGCCGAGATCGGCGATCTGCGAGGCGTGCCAACCTTGGCTCGACGCCTGCGCATGTCGGCGAACAAGATCTATAGCGAAGAGACGCTGTTTGAAAAGAAGCTAAAGAACATCAATACCGAGCGCGTCGTCGCGGCTCGTATGATTGCGGATCTTGCGACCATCCATCCGGATCAGGGTGCCCGGATCCGAGACGAAGCGGAAGATGCTGTCATCTTCTGGATCCACGACACCTTGCAGCCCCACGCCAACGGGTTGCGCGCATTGGTTCGTATGGGATCCGAGAAAGATCGCTCGGCCCTACGCAAGTGGGCAAATCCCGGAGCTCAGCTGCCGCTCAAGGGTCAGCGCCCGCCGGTGCCGGCCGAGTGGTCCATCGCTCAGAGCGCCATGCGCTACCTGGGCATGATGAAGGATGCGACGGCCGCGAAGATCTTCACGACAGCGTTAACCAAGCGCCCGCACGGTATGGACGCTACGGCCAGTGGCCTGATGGGATCGAGCGCCGAAGTGCTCGGCATGACCCTGCGTGCCATGGGGACGGGAGCGGCCCACGGTTTTGCCGAGCTGCAGGATCCGAAGGCCTTCAAGTCACTCTTCAAGTACGTCCAGACCTACAAAGAGAACGACCAAGCTCGGCTACACGCCTGCGCGGCGCTTGCCTGGGTGGCGGATGCTGACAAGCTGGTCGTCGTAGCCGAGAAGATCGACGAGTACAGCAGTGAGAGTCGGGAAGATCAGTCCCGGAGGGCCTGCCTACTCGAAACCCTCATCACCCGGCCCATCGAGGGCACGGCGGGGGCGTTGATCGGAATGCTCAAGCCCGAGTCGAGCTTTGACGTTCGACACCAGGTGGCGCGTGCCATCGGCAAGGCCGGTTTTGACGATGAAGTGAAGGCGCGTCTGTTTGAGCTGCTAAAGGACGAAGCTCTGATGAACGACGCGGCCTTAGCGCTCATGCTCGGTGGCGACAGCAAGACCGCCGCTCGAGCGGTTCAAGGTCTCGCCGGCGCGCCCAAGGAGGCTCTCGAGGAGCTGCAGGAGTTGTGGTTCCGGACATTCGGTTACTGGTCGACCAACGATCTGGATGAAGGACACCTCTTCCGCTTCGTCGAGAACTCGAAGTCGGTTTCTCGCGTCGAGCTTAACGAGACCCCGCAGATTTGGGCCAAGGCTCTGTTGGTGAAACAGCTCGACCGTTTGCAGAAGGACAACGGCCCCCACTCCTTTACCCGAGTGGTACTGCGGTCCCGCCTGATGAAGATGGCGAATGGCGATGACGAAAAACTGCGTACCGGGGCGGTCCGTACCCTCGAGTTCATGCGCGAGTTGGGAGTGCTGCTCAGCTTGCGGGACGGTGGCGGACCCACTGCCAAGCAGGCCGGCGAGGCGTACCATGCGTTGCTGAATCCGGCGTCCTTGCAAGGGGTCAAAGCCTTCGAGGTCGATTGAGCATCACCCCCGAGCCGCATCTTTGGCAGTAACCGATTCAGCCGTGTTTAGGGCCCCTCAGCGTAGCTGGCGGGGCCCTCGATGCTTGGCAGTGGGCGTGGTTCTGGCGTTGGCAGCCGAAGGCTGCGCGCCCTCCGCTGCCAGCCCGGGTCCCGCGGAAGTGAAGGTCGTTCCGCTGGCGGGAGCGCAGTTGGAACGGGCATGCGTGGCCGGCGCTCATGAGCTGTGTTTTAATGCTCGGGACGACAATTGCAACGGGCTCTTGGACGAGGGCTGCGGGGTACATACCGGGCTGGTGCAATTTTCGATCGCTTGGAACGAAGCTTCCGCGGACGTGGATCTGAACGTGACGGATCCCAATGGCGAGCTGGTAAGTACGCTCCGTCCGACCGAGGCTGGCCTTGTCAAAGAGCGTGATTGTCCGGGGGCGACCGATGACTGTCACGGCCAGAACATGGAGAACGTGTTCTTGGACGGCGGCAAACCGCTGTTGCGGGGCACCTATCGTGTGGCGGTGAGACTCGAAAAACTGGGGGGCAGCCCCGGTCCGATCGAAGTGACCCTCGGAGCACGAATTGGCCCGAAGAGCTATGCTGCCACTTTTCGACTCAAGCGCCCCGAGCAAGAGGGTGTGATTCGCTTTGAACTGTAGACCGCTGATCGAGCGGTTGACGTTCGCTGCTCCAGTCCCCACCCCAAGGGGCTCATGATCATACAGAAGTAGTAATTGCCGATCAGGCATGATCTACCGTTGTTCATGAATTCCGGGGAGTGGCTGGCGGGGGATGTGGC
>SPKZ01016335.1_pt1 | contig 19402 bp, 30 predicted proteins | sample 2456571 | NCBI WGS metagenome assembly SPKZ01 (sample SAMN11192286, study PRJNA482655) | marine metagenome | biome: ENVO:00000447; feature: ENVO:00000244|ENVO:00000211|ENVO:00000569|ENVO:00002023; material: ENVO:00002151; isolation source: ocean water from marine abyssalpelagic zone ... | reverse complement strand
TAGCCCTTATGAAAAGTTCAGGTCAAAGGAGGGGTGCGAAGAGTACGTAAAGAGGCAAGTGCTAAAAACATGTAAAAGAATACTTAAGGAGCAAGGCGATGAGCTTTGAAAAATGGGATAATCTATGCAGAGGAACTTTTTCCGGTGTAAATGAGTGCCAAGAAAGTGCTACTGATATTATAATAGACCTCGAACGCCAGCTTGAGGAGGCTATTGAGTACATGGAAGAGCATGATTGTTTAGAAGATTTTAACGAATGGAAAAACAGATAAAGGAGAAAGGCGATGAGTGAATGTTTTAAAGTAAAAGTCGGCCAAAGATTTAAGCATGAATCGGAAAACGGATATTATGAAGCACAGGAGATAACTATAAAGTGATTTGCTATTATTTAAAAGACTTACAAGGGGATCCATTAGAGGTAGAGTATGATGGAGAAGAACATGTATGTATTACTAATACGTACCCTGATCTCGATCAAGCCGTAACTATCTTCTTAGATAAGTCTGCTGCGATCAAACTGAAGAATGTACTTGACGATGTAATTAAACAAATGATACATGAGGAAAAAGAATGAAATGGTTTAGATTAACTTGCTACGCTTACCCTCAGATAAGAGAAGTGAATGTAATTAAAGAGACTGCTAAGCAACTTGTTATACTTACAGAAAGAGGCAGGGAGCAACGTGTAGCTAAGAACTCTGAATATGAGAATTACTTCCGTACGAAGAACGATGCTAAAGTTTTCTTTCTAGTGTCTGTAGATAATAAAATACAGCAAGAGAAAGAAAGACATCAAAGAGCGTTGGACAGACTCAATGAGTTAAAAGGACAAGGAGAATCACTATGATCAATCACTTGAAAGCCCTATGGAATATGCCCAAGGTAATTGAAGGATTCAATCAACTGGCGTACGCTATCAATGATGTACAAGAGCAGATTGAATTACATGAGATGGACCCGGATAACCTGGACAGCATTATTGCCGGTAGCGAGTTCCTTGCTGCATGGTAGAGAATAGATCATACTCGTATCGGGTATACAGTTAAGCAAGTAATTAAAGTAATTGATATACACGATGACATAGTAATGTTTGAGTGCGCTGAATAACTAATCGGTTACTTGAAACAGACTAATGAGGAATCACATAATGGATCTGAAGAACAAGACAATTCCTGAACTATGTAACCTGTACTCACATGAGAAATCAAAAGAGTACAGAGCCAAGGAACAGGTTACAAGAATCTTGGAAGAGATACAAAGGAAGAATAGAGGGGAGATCTTACTCGCAGACAAGCCTCTTGAATTTACTAAAGGTGCCATCATTCTAGATGATCCTAAGTATGTCGATTTATCTCTTACATGTCAGACCAAGGATACAAGAGTCCAGAAGACTATGGATCAAATGTCTGAGGAAGTATTAGATACGTACAACGAAGCTATGAGTATTCCTAAGACTATTCCAGAGATACTCAAAAAAGGTATGAAGTTTCGGCTGAAGACTAAGGAAGAAGCTAAAGAAGCTGGATGGTACTGGGACGATGCACATCTAGCGTTCAGTCATTCCGACACTACTGTAGGATTCACCGAAGAAATGTTCGGAGTCTACGGAAAAATAACTACAGAAGATGGACATGCAGAGACTGACACAGGTCACTGGTTCATTATTCCTGAAATGATTGCAGAGATACTCTAATGAATATCCCGACAATAGAAGAGTACATCGACTCATGCTACAAGAGATGTCAGGAGATCGAGGCTGCTATTGAATCGGGAGACTTGTCTATGGATGATGAGATTGTAGATGCAGAATATAAAGCCAATAAACATAATTGCATGTTTATGGATACTAAAAGAAAGTTCCAGGAAGATTACCATAGAGTAAGGAAAGCATTAGATGATTGTACGGACTGATAAATCCATTCGAGGCTTCATGCTACATAAGAAGTATGAAGTGTACGGATGGACACATAAGAACTTATGCCATTAGGATGCGTAATAGTAATGTCCTATTTAATTTATATAACAAGAGATTAATAATGTATGAATACATTATAGCGGCTGCGATATGGGGAACCATATTTTACGTATGCCTTAAATAATAATAAAAAAAAAAATACCCCACGACGATGGTACATTATGTACTACCGTCGTGGGGTATTTTTTTTTTATTATTATTTTACTTTCTCCAGTACTAGTTCTATTACGAGTTTGAGATCTTGTAAGGCTTCTGTATTCTTTTCAAGGACTCTTCCATATCTGTCTGAATCCTTCTCTAATACTGCTAAGCGGGAATGGGTATTGAACGCCCATCCACACGATACTATACTAACTGTCAATAAAGTACCTACTAAGGTATTCTTTAAGTCTTTCATTATGGCACCGGGATTCCTGCGTCAGCTTCGACATCACTGCCTTCCTGGATAACGTTTACTTCAATATTCTCTGCGCCTTCTGGAGCAGATACATAGATGTTTGATGTTTTGCAACCTGCTACAAGTAGCAAGAAGCATGCGAATAATACGAGTTTCATTTGCTCATTCCTTTATATCTTTTAGTTCCTTTTTCCCAGTATCTGAATCCCATAAGACGAACTGATCTATACCACGCTTGAGCGCGTAGCCAGAACATGCCGTTCTTTCTGAGTGTACGATACATGAGTAAGTCAGCTTTCTTCTTGACACATTTAGAATGTTCTCCTAAGAATGCGCCGTGATTAGCTAATTCGTAGAGTGCGTCATGGTAACATGATGCTTCTCTTGTATTAAGTGTATCAATAGTAGGGCCAGATGCATTCCATCTGAAACCTGCTTTCATTGTTAATACACCTTCCTTTGTTAAAGATACGAACTCCGTTTCGATCTCGTAACCGAGAATGTCTACCTGAATAGAGATTGTGGTTATTAATCTAAAATCTTCGTCAGTCTCTAAATACTTTTCGTGGAAATCTTTCATAGTGTGCTCCACTACTGTGCGCCCCCCTCTTAGTTGAGGGGCTATTTTTTCTTAAGGCTCAAGTGCCACGAGTCTTGCTTCGAAGTCAGTGTTAATAGCTGCTTGATCTGCAATTGTCTGCTCTGCTGCAATGAGTCTTGTTTCAAGGTCCTGAATAGAGTCATGACACCACTGAATGTAGTTGTGTACACGGTGATTGTATTCATTCCATACTTGGTACGGCGGGAATTCACCAAAATGCCATCCCTCTAACTGGTAGCGGGACTCTTCGCCTACATATTCTCTGTTAGGAGTATTAGCAGGTGAGTTTAGTATTAGGTTCATTGCCCATTCCGTAGTCTCTGTTGGAGGTACTGGAATAGCCATTCGTTATCTCCTATGCTTCGATTTCGTCGAAGTGAGCATCCCAAATAGCATTACCTTGAGCAATACCGATAGTGTATGCTGTCTCCAGGTCTTCACGAGAAACTACAACAACTGAGTTGTCTTTAAGTTTCCAGCGAGTAGTCTCTTCGGCCTGTAGCTCAGAGAGCTTTAACTGGAAGTTACCCATGTCACCTGGACGTGTCTGGAACGTGTTACCTGATACAGTTACTTCGTTGGCTGCTAGGGCATCGTCACGTTTAAGAGCAGATGCCTTTACTTCAGCTTCCTTCATTTCATCAGAAGATAGAAGTGCAAGTAGCTCGGACTTTGTAAGGCCCATAACAGAACCGCGTTCTACGATTCCAGTTTCAGGATCGATTACCTGTTCTGGCTTCGTAGCGTCAGGAACAATTAAACATTCCATGCCTACATAAAGGCCTGTGAGGTCTTGATCATCGGAATGAGTTGCGAAAACTTTATTATCTTTGATTACTACTTTCATGTTGTTTTCCTTAGTAGATTAATGAGTCGTTGTTACCTGCTACTCCGAAAGCTGGAGAGTAAGATACACCTGCTACATTTGAGGTATTAATAACAGATTTACCAGTAGCCACGATATCAATACCTGCTACTATTTTATCTACAGATATAGACATGTATGAATCATCGAACGCCTCAAAATCATCACTAGTGTTGTTCCCAGTACCTACTCTGCTTCCTGTCGCTATTAAAGTAGAGTTATACTGAGCGACGAATCCTCTGTAATTATCTTTGGAGCACGTATCATGTCCTCTAAAGTAGCTATGATTAGCTGCTACTACTCCGTTACCTGCGTTACCTACAAATACCGACTCCTCTTCGAGTCTTACCTGTGAAGCTCCAGTCGATATTACGCCGTTACTAGATGAATTAGTGCTAGATACATGAGAACGAGCCAACAGACTAGAGACGTTATCTATTTGTATATTTGTACCAGTTCCTCCGTGAAAAGCACAAGGACCTAGTACCCTGATATTGGAGGCATCTGTTACAGATAGAAGAGCACCTGAGTCTGCGCCAGTTTGTATTACGGCTATGTTAGATATTCTAGCAGCTTTACTTCCTATGACGCTTATTCTGGCGAGCCCTGCAGCTAATCCATTAAATTCGAATACAGTTGCGTAACGTCCACGAATGAATGCCTCATTGGCTGCGGCACCTGCAGCAAAGTCAGTATTCACTGGAGTAGCTCCCGTTAGAGCAGCTCCTTGTAGAGTTATTCTGTCGCCGTCGTTGTGGCTCAGGTTTAACTGAGTACTAAACGCATAAGTTCCAGCTGCACAGCTAATAGTTACTGCTGCGTTTTCCTTAACTCTGAAATCTCTAAGATAGTCATAAGCCTTATGAGGAGTAGCCCATGGATTTCCTACTGTACCGTCACCTGTAGTATCGTTACCTGTAGGGTCAACGTACAGTGTAAGTCCTGTACCGATGACCTGGACACCAGCAATTACTTGTCTTGAATTTGCTCTAGCCATTATAGACTCCTTACGCGCTCTTTGTGAGCGTCATGTATAATTTTACCTTGAGCTGTACCTACAGCAAGGATCATGCTAAGATCTGCTTTAGTTACAGGGATGATTTCAAGATCCTGGTAGATCTCTTCAGTATCTTCGTCGCCCATTGAATCATGAAGCATCTGCAAGTTACTGAAAGCAGCAGGAGCTGCCCATACATCATACTCACCGAATTTAACTACGTTCGCTTCAAGTTCCATGTTACGTGTTTCTTTGGAAGCATTCAGTTGGACCTGTTTCTTTTCGTCGTCTGACAAGAGGTCCAGGACCTCCTGTTTAGTTAAGTCAAGAATGTCTTTTAATCCTTCAGGAACAATTAAACATTCCACATCCTCATAGAGTCCAGTAATGTCTACGTTGTTCTTATGAGATGAAAAGACCTTGCCGTCTTTAATAATTACTTTCATGTTAATTGTCCTTAGTTAATTATAGAGTCATTATTTCCGATAGTACCGAAAGCAGGAGAATAAGTAACACCTGCTATACTTCCGGAGTTTATGTAAGAGCCTGTATTAGCTCTCATTTCGTCTCCAGAAGCTAGGATAGAATCGCTTATTACTGCCATAGATCCATTGTTTATCTCGAAGTCTCTATTGCTGTTGTTGTGGGCTCCTGCAACAGTAGCGTTTCCGCTTATATAAAGGGCTGAGTTAGTAACCACGTAAAACCCGTATTTATTGAGCTTAGAGTAGCTATCGTTCATGAAAGCGTGAGACCCCTGCTGGATCGATATTCCCGAATCTGAGTTTCCTACTGCTATGATGCTAGATTCTGCAGTTGATCCCTCCTCGATAACAATACCGTTTGCTCCTGCATTTGTTACCGAGATCGGCTCTGAAGCAGACGATTCTCTTATGTTAGATGAACCAGAGACAACTACACAATTTGAATTACTTCCGTGAAATGCTAAAGGGCCATTAGTGCGTAAATGAGAATTATCTCTAACGTGGATTAGTTGGCCTCCGTTAGCATTTGTGGTAGTAATCATTAGATTAGATAACACAAAATGACTGGCTCCGTTTACTGTTATCCTTGTGCTAGATCCATCGAACTCAAAAATAGTTGAGTATCTTCCTCTAAGGAAAGTATCGTTAGTTGCTGCAGATGCTACGAAGTCGCCTTCTACAGGAGTGACACCATTTAATGCATCACCTGTCAAGAATATGTTACCTGATCTAGGATGATTAATTATCAAACCTTCAGTGAAGTTATAAGTGCCTGCAGCTGCCTGTATAGTTACAGTAACTTCTCCGCCAATTCTATAGTCATCTAGATATCTGTAAGCCTTATGAGGAGAGTACCAAGGATTAGCTAATGTACCGTCTCCAGTAGTGTCACTACCTGAAGGATCTAAATAAAGAGTCATGTCAGCGTCAATGAGCTGAACTACTTTAGTATCATCGGATGCGCTTACTTCCTGACCCAAGTCAATGTTTACAAGTAGACCTGACACAAGAGCCTCACCTACATACTGTCTTACCTGACCCACGTCGAGTGAAGGCTCAGTGTCTACAACTAGACCTGCAGTATTCTGACTTAACCATAAGTCGTTACCTGCTACACGGTCCGGGGTATTTGCTACATCCCACGGAATTAATCCACCGTAAGTAATTGAAAATGTGTTACCATCTATTAATTCATCTACGATACCTACTACCGATGAATTGTCTGCAGTGTCTGCTTGCGCTTTCACATAAGATGTACCATTAAATGCTAAGGCGTCATATTTAACAAATCCGTGAGCAGATTGTGTTATTTCTTCTTTGTTGCTTGAGCTGCCACCTATAAGCGCAGTCAAGTCACTTACAAGTGATCTGCCTTCCTGGGTCCCGGCATTGTTGATAGCATAGATGTAATCATCTGCCTGAAGTATACGTACACTTCTCGATGTTATGTTAGCCATGTTTGTTTTCCTATTTTCTTTATTCTGTAATACCTTCCGTTACCTCTTCTCGGAGAGGTAACACCGGAGAGCTTATAAGTAATTTATATGTCTATGTCAGGTAACTGATGAAGTGCATATCCGTACCATCTAGTAACGTGAAGTCATCTGTATTTAAAAATTCTACTTTATCTCCGTTAGGTCTAGGTCCTGTTATATAACGTGCAACCATGTGTCCATTATTGTATCCAGGAGAAGAGAGACCTGCTCCTCCTGATCCTTCAAGACCAAAAGGAAGAGTATCTTCTTCGTTAAAAACGTTAACGGAAGTTCCTACTCCTGCAGGAAGTAATGTATCTATCCCTGCTGCTCCTCCTAGAGCTTCTATGTTGTCTGCTTCTTGAACAGTAACGGTTACGTGAGCAGGAAAGACCTCAGTAAGATAAACTACTTTGTCTTCCACTTCTTTTTGTAATTTCTTAGAGATAACTATTAATACTTCGTCCAGTGTGCCGTGGTTACTGTTCTCCAACACCTGAGCGAATATTAATTCTTTGAATACTTCATCTTCTTGGTCAATCTGACGAGAGATTCCTAATCCTTTACCTATAAGGTCAAGCATGTTTCCCTTCGCACCTGATGTGCCATTCTCTATGCCTAAAGAGGACTGAATCGCTAGAATGTCTCTATGTACATCATCTATAGGATTCAAAAGTAACTCTAACAATAACGCTATATTAGATGCATCTTTAAATTGCCACAGGTTGTTTTTCTTTGCCTGCTCTGCGTGAGGGACTATCGACTGTACTATAGAGTAAGGTGAATCGTATGTAGGAGGTATCATAATACTCTCCCTACGTTCTTACTAATGTAATGTTGTCTTCAGTTAGTGTTACCTTCTCGAAAGATGCTATTGCCTGACTTCCTGGAAAATACCCTGTACCTTCAAATGCTACTTCTACCTGAACACTGTGAATGCCTCTAACAGTATCGTGTACTTTTCCGATGATTCTTTGCTCAAGAATATCTTTACCTAATACATATTCCTCTGATGCGAATTCTACTAGTGCTTCTTTAATTAATTCCTCTCCGTTATAAGGGAATAGTTCCTCATTGTATAAGTTGTAAGTAAGACGTAGCCTTACGTCTAAAGTAACTGCTCTTGTAAATCCTATAGCCCTTACTGCACCTAACTCACTTTCACTTGATACTACGGTCTCTCCGAAGGCTTGAATGCCTGCGGGCTTTGTAAGCCTGATTATTCTCGCGATCTCTAAATCGTCTCCTCCTTCAACAGCCACTTCAAAACAACTTGGAGGTCTAGTGAGGAGATCTGGATTAGGAGTCCTTCCTCCTCTAGACACTTCGACTTTCGTGTCATTCTCTTCGATGTTTACATCTATTACTCCATCAATATTAGATATCTGAGCATACATAGCCTGCACTGTAGAGTTGCCCCCTGCTGATAAGAACCTCTTCACTCTGATGCGAAGCTGGTCATCGGTCTCTCCGTCCTTACGAATAAGTCCGTTTCTCCATGCAAGTACGTCTAGAGCCTTGCCTTCTGCTGTGTCTGGATCTAAGCTAGAATGTATTTCCGCTATGTGTTGATATTGTTGGGCTAACTGAGTTGAAATCAATCCCAATACAATACCCATCAACGCGTTTGAGGAAGGATCGAGATTAGCGTTCAAGGCAACTGCCTCTGCGGACATAGCTTCTAATATGTCTTGCTGCGTTTCTGGCGTGTAGCCTGTTTCGTCGAAAGCCATAACGTCTCCTTATTTAATTTTTTATTGTTTACGAACTGAATCCTGTAAAACCTAAGAACTCTAGATCGGTAGTGTCTAAAAATTCGAAATTGTCTGATAAGAATTCGAAAGATACTGGAATAAATTCTATAATGTATTCTTCTGTCTCAGGTCTTACTGATTCGATGTAATCAAGGAAAGAGTATTCTCCTCTCACGTCTAGTGAATGATCTATTTCTTCTTTTGGGACGTATACTAAGATGATATCTTTGCTAAGTGTTCGAAGAGTAACAGGATTTTCTGAGTCTGTCTTAGACAGACATACCAACTCTCCAGGAAAAGTATCATGATGTGCAGTCACAGATCCCACAGTCAGTTTCTTTCCTGTAAGTATCTTGTTTCCCGCAAGGTCCGTAAAATCAATGTACCATCTATCGTATACATTGTTCCAGTATATTCTGTAATTGTAATCCTCGCCATCTAGCTCTACTTCTGTAGTGCTGTCTAGTTCAGTATTGTCTGTAAATAGTTCTATAGCCATTCTACTCTCCTTGAGTGATGTTTACTACAACATCTTCGTCTAAGTCAGTAGTGATGACTAGTCTACATGAGTAAGATCTATTTCTCTGATCAAACTCAGAAGAGAAGGAAGTAATTGCTCTCACTCCCTCAGTCTCTAATGTTCTTTTTCTTATTTCTTGATCTACTACGTAATCGGTAGCTCCTTTTCTGAGAATCTTCTCAAACCAAGCAGTTCCTATACTTTTATCTAAGTGCCATTCTCCAAGGAAGGTAAGTAGACGAATCTTTACTTTTTGAGCTATCGCTTCTCCTGATGAGGATGTGATCCTGAAATCATCAAAGTCGATGTCGTGCGTAGAGGGATCAATGAATATATCATGTAATGCCATAATCTACTCCTATATTGGCGGTCCTGTGTTGCCTGGTCCGTTTCCGTCCCCTGGGTGTTCGTGAGTCCCTAGTACTGTTCCTGTATTAGTAGCTGTTACTTGAGCTGCTGCAGCTGTTCCTGTAACCACTGCATTACCTCCTACATTCAGATTGCCTGTAACATTTACAGTACTTGAAGTAAAGGTTGTGGTAGGGGCTGTGACATTCATATTGCCAGGAGCAAGAATCGTGAGCTGTCCCGAAGGACTCATAACGATTGAGCCTGCTGCATTCTTCACAGTTATTGTTCCGTCTATTTCAAGCTTCGCAGATGCTACATCATTACTAAGTAAGCAATCTCCGTTACCTTCTAATCTTAAACGGTTCTCTTGAGTCTTCTGCCAGTTGTTCAATAGGTGGACTGAGTCGTCTGTTCCGATAGCTGAATTCTCGTCATTGAATCCAACGTATCCTATACAGAAACTGTAGTCTTTAAATTTATTATCTAACGGATCGATCTGATCCGGGATGTCTAAACCTGATAAATCAGATTCTAACAACTCATCCAAGCTTCTCATAGTGAAGATAAGAGTGACCTTATCTCCTGCTTTGACAGGTAGCTTGAGTCCTGAGTATGCAGTGCGCGGAGTTACTATTGGTACACCGTGGATCTGTGGAAGATCTTCTGTAGTACCGTCTCGGTAGATCTGTTTAATTAACGGAACTACTGTAGCAATCTCCGTACCTGCTTCATATTCTAATATAACTGCTGGAAGGGGTGTTGATTCTTCAGCAGACTCTTGTCTGTATGCGCGTGCAAATTCCTCTGCTGATATCATGTTAATTTCCTTGAGTTAATTTCTGCTTGTGATTTAAATCCGAAGTCTTAGTCTTAGCTTCTGCAATACTATTCTCTTCTTTTAAAGGAGCTGCGATCAGTCCCTCTACAATAGAGAACCATTCATTTGCTTCATATCCACCAGTGTGACTTACCTTATCTACAATAAGAGTTACCGGATCTTCTCCAAGGACAGGGTGAGTAATCTCTACGTAAGACGTAGGAACTAGCTCAGGAGTCAATAAGACTCGAAACTTGTATCCTTTTGTGGGAAGAGGATTTGATTGAGGCTGAGAGGCTTTCTGAGCTAATGGCTTAGGTGCATCTAAGAGACCTGTTGTTCTGTCAAACTTATACGTTCTTCTCTGTATTGATTTACCTTGTCTAAGTACTCTCAATATTCCTTGAGCGATTGTAGACTTTAGATTATGAGTAATAAGAAGTTTATCTAATACTTTGTCAGCTACTCCTGAAAGAGAATGTCCTTTCTTATATGTCTGAGTTATATTCAGATCATTTAATTCAGTAGAGTCGAATGTTACCATTCCACCTGAAGCATTCACTACATCTTTCATTAGATCTTCGATTACTTCTACATGAGTCGTGCCAGGAGGGAATGAAGACTGGATTTTAATCTCACTCATTTCATATCCTTCAGATGCTGATATCTTAGTATCATGATCTGCTCCCTTAGTATTAGTAACTAAGTCTTGATCCACTGTTCCCAGGAACAATGTCTTAAGGTCCACTTGTCCGGGCTTTTCTGTATCTCGGAAGCCTACACGTAGTAGTATCTTAACATCGTCTGATTGAAGAATGTTTCTGGATTCAGGGGACATGTTAGCTATGTTCAATGATAACTTAGATTTCTTATCTCCATAGTTTACTTTGAACTTGACATGTAAGGGTCTTTCAATATCTATTGAAGTATATTCAAGTGTCCTGTTTCCGTCAACTAAGAATCGAATATGGTAGTCTCTAATGTAACGTGCCATATTATTCTCCTAACGTGTCTACTAATTTAGTGAATTTGTTTAGTAAATTTCTGCTTGCGTCATCTAATTGAAAGTCTTTACCTTGATTCTTTCCGTTGTTTTTCTGAGTGACAATATCATTATCACTTGCAGAAGTAGGTACAGTGGTTGTTTCTGATTCAAATGCTGAGACGAAACTCTGCTGCTCGAACGTGGCTCTAATTTCTAGTGCCTGTCCTGCTCCCATAGCGCGAGGTAAACTTAGGTTTGACATTACCATATTTTCATATAGTCTGTGACTTGTAAGTAGATCTACTAAAAGTCTTCCATAATAGATACCTTCAAGTAATTCAAAAGCATCTAACTGTTTCCTGGAAGAGTCCGTAGGATAAATAATTCTAAGGTTCTTCTCTTCGAGTACTTCTTTTCTGTCTGCTTCAATTGTTTCTGTAGCTGTTCTTTTAGCTACGAGAGAGTCTAATGATTCGTTTACATTATAAGAAGCTATACCTTTCTCGACATCGCTTACGACTTGTCCTTCCGTGTAGGGATCTAATCCTTCAGGAAAAACTGTATGTGCATTCATTGCTTCAGCCTGCTCTGATGTAAGAGGAGTGCCTACACTTACTGATTCGATAGCGTCTACCTGGATCAGGTTATTGTCGATGGTTTCCTGCATTGTAGTAATGTAAGCATTGTCTTCTCTTGCTTCAGCATAAGGCTGATAACTTTCTGTCTCTGTTTGAGGAGTTATTCCTACTGCATCTGACACGTGACCTGAAATAGTTATCTTAATGTTACTTAGATAAGAATGATCAGATACTGCAGAGGCAGCACCCTCAATGGGATGCTTTGCTACTGCTGTATTATACGTAGGAGTAACACCTCTGCTAAGGTCGAGAACCAAAGCTCTAGCACCAAACTTCGGAGATCCTTCCTTCGTATAGATAGTAATCTTTTTATCTATCGCCATAATTTATTCCTTGTTTAATGGTTTCCTTTTGATTCTATGAATGTATCTAACTCTTCTGCGCTCATATTTGTAGCGTCTACATTTATGATCGTATCTCCTGATGTAGAACTGTTGTCTATAGTACTCGAAGAATTATTATTATTATTGTTTACATTCTTTTCTACGCCACCCGCTGCCTGAGTTTTCAGTTTCTCTATACGGGCCATATTAGCTCTCATCTTCTGTATATGGGCAGTAGCTTCAGGAGAAGGTCCGTCGTCTTCTGCTGTATCCATGCCTACTAGTGCTTTGACTGTGTTGGCTGCATTCTTAAGTGTCTGAGTTACTCCTTTAAATCTGGTAGTCATTCTATCAAAGATCTCTTTAGTCTTCTTCTCTACTGCAGAGAATCCTCCAGTAATGAAAGAAAATACCAATTGGAAAGGAGCGGTTATTCCGTCTGCTATTCCCAACAGAACGTCGCCTATTGTCTTGAAGAAAGTTAAGATACCTTCTCCTAATACTTTAAGTCCTTTCCATGCTTCTTCAGAGTTTTCGTACAAATGTATTAATGCGGTTATGAGTGCATAAACTAATATTACTTTAGCTGCCAGTGGAGCGAATGCCCATAGTACTGCTGACCCGAATTTCATTAAAAATACTTTACCTGCGACTAGTGCCACTAGTAAGAACTTGAACACATCGTGTAATTGACTTAAACCGTCAATAGCAAACAGTACGGGTTTTATAATAAACGAGAAAGCTGCGCCTATTGCCTTGACTGTAGTAATTATCATTGTCTTATTTCTAGCGATTATTAACATCATGTCTAGAAGTAAATCTGCAACGTAGTATATTACTTTTCCAAAATTACCTGAAAGCTCTTTACCTATAGCTACGAAAGCTTCTCTATTTTCTGTAGCATAGTCTGTGACCGCTCCCAATAGAGCTCCTGTCTCTTCGAATGTAGGTCGGAGTGACTCAATAAACAACGATTGAACTACTTTACCTATTAGCTCAAATTGTCTTGAGAAATTATTAGCTGCGGTTGTGGCTTCTTTACTTTTACCTACCATCTTCGAGTACATGTCTATCTGAGCAGATCCAAGTTTCCCTGTCTCTTTTTGCATTCTTACGAAGGTGGCTAACATTCTGTTACCTTCTCCGCCGAACAGCTCATCGCCTGCTCTAACTTTTAAAGCGTCAGTTAGGTCACTTCTTAAGATCGAATCAATAACTTTCTTATAAGTTGCTTCTCTTCCAAGTTCTTGTAAATCATCCTTTAACTGTAATGCATCTAATCCGATACGAGAGAACATAGTTCCGCTCTTACCTCCTGGATCTTCTATGGCATCACCTACTCTATTTACGAGTTCTTCTAATTGGTCTGAGGCGTTCTCCATTGAGAGGCCAGCGTCTTCTGCGACTACTGTAAGTCCAGAAAGGAAGTTTGAGGACACGTCAACGGCCTGTGCTGCCGATTGGAGGTGTCTCTCTGTATCACTTACCGTTTTAAGGAAGTAAGTCCATCCTGCGACGATTCCTGCAGGTACAGCCATGGTAGCTATTAATCCACCTACAGCATATGATGTGAGTCCTGCTGCTACTCGTATCTGAGCCAGCTTTGCTGTTACTCCTCCGAATGCGGCAGCTGTCTTTCCTGTTGACTTATACTGATTTTTCGAAGCTTTGTCGTTCGCTTTCTTCGCCCGTGTGTTCTTCTTCTGTTCTTTCGTATTCCTTTGGAGGGCGTTCTCTTCGTTTTTTAATTCCCTTACAGTTTTTTTCAATACCTTCTCTACTTGGTTAGCTTGAGGTATCCCTTTTAAAAAGTCTTTAGCTGCACCTTCCACAGCATTCATTTTCTTCAATACACCAGAGAGTAATTCTTCGAAGTTTTGTAAAGCTTCGTCTACTACCTCTACGGCTACTTTTGCTGTTAATTTCATATCATCAGCCATGAGGTTCTCCCTTAGTTAATAATTGGTGGCTCGGTTTCTATTGGACAGTTCACACACACGAGCCACCAACATTATCTTTGTCTTGCTTGTGCTTGTGCGTCTGCTTTTATTTGTTCTCTTTCACGGTATGCATTCTTGATGTCTATGTATTTAAGACACTCTGCAACCATGTCGTAGGTCCAGCGTTCTCCGATGTTATATACACTGTCGTATCCTTCCTCGGATATTCTGAACGCTATCAAGTTTTCTTGTTCTAGCTTATGTATCTTCTCAGTAAGAGGATCTACATATTCTTTTGCGTTAGCTGCTCTTTCGAAGTCTTCTTCTGTAGGAGTTGCTACTTCTGGATCAATTCCGAGTTCTCGCATTTTTCGGATGAACTCTTCGTTTCCTCCTTCATTACTTCCTGGGTCTTCTCTTCTATCTTCGCGAGGACTGAGGCCGGAATCATTGACTTCAGCTTCGCTAGAAGCTTTCCCAAAGAACTGTAGTTTAATTTAATTGCTTCTTGGATTAGTTCTACGGCTAACTCATAGTCAAGTTCTTCGAGATCCATTTTCTCGCCGTCCTTGAGAGTGCCTTCTAATAAAGTTTTAACAATGTCCTCAAATAGATCCGGGTCTATTAAAGGTACGATCTGAGACAGTAGACTGTCTTCTGATGATCTATCTATTCCTGTGAGTATCGGAGTAAGTGGTCCGATTAATTTAAACAGTAATCTGTTTGCTTTGAAGAATCCTAATGACTTTAATTTATAAGTCACGTCTTCATGTTTTACAATTGCTTCTTTCATTTCTATTTGTCCTAATAGTTTTTATTGTGTGAGGTGTCGCCCCTCCCGAAGGAGAGGCTATGATGTTAACCGATTGCGTTTGCAGCTTTGTCTACAAATGTACCGATACCGGAAACAGCACCGGAAGCACCCGCGAGGATGTTACCGCCTTTATTACCACCGATGTACATGTATAGGTTAGCTACATCAATAGTCCATACTCTGTCTGTGATCTCTTTGTTAAGAGGAGTAGCAGGAGGACCCATCAACCAGCAATCTGCACCGATGATGTTTGTAGTACCGTTCAAGTCAGTGATAGTCACTGCGAACTGACCAGCAAGTGTTGCTTCATCTGTAGCTAGTAGCTGAGATAGGAAGTCATTTGCTTCTGATGTCTGTTGTAGTGTTACCTGGATCTGACCAGCATTGTCACAGTTGTGACTACGTGATACGCGACCATCTGCACCTGTGACTTTGATGAATTTAGCACTGTCACGTTCAACGTTAATCATGTCGGACTCACCGAATCCTTGAAGACGTTTACCTGCAACAGTCATTACTACTTTACATGCGCTGTATGTGTTAGACATAATTTATCTCCCTTATACGCTTAAGACGCCACGAATAACAACTTTGTGGATAGCACCCGCAAGTACTGCCGCAAATTTGATATCAGGGGATTGTCTGTTTGCACGTTGATTAGTAGGTAGTGAAGAAACAAGAGATGCTTCGACAGTATAACCTGGAATAGTAGTCTCGCGACCTGCGTCATCAAGAACTTTGATAGTCCCTTTGATGAAGTCATTCTCGACACTTCTGCGAAGTTCTGCATCAACAATGTTGACAAGAGAAGCTACGCCTTCGTCGTCCAGAGCGATCTTGCTACCTGCGTTAGCAGTAACAACAAGCTCACGGAATACTTCGAGCTGAATACGGTTACGAAGCTCATCTGCACCCCGCATAACATCGATGTACTCGCCAGAAGTTACTTTGCCTTCACGGAGCATGTTAACACCTGAGATATTCTCATAAGTGTTACCGTTCTTGTTTCTAACAATAAGCGACTCAGAAGTAGACAGGTTGTCTGCTTTCTGTCCATTTAGAGTAGTGTACATCCAAGTAGTAGCACCTGGGACAGATGTAAGTTTCTTACCACAGACAGCTACTTCAATGAATAGGTCATCAGCGTCGTCTTTAGGAATCATTACGGTTCTGTCATAGTTCAGCTCACTAAGTTTACCTAAAGTGTCATTAGCTGGAGCCGATTGTCCTTCAGGAATAGTTACTTTGTTTTCTGAATTAGAAGAAGATGTGGCATATAGCTTGTATTCTGACTCAATCAACTGAGCGATAGTAAGAATGTCTGCTTCTTCATGAGTGTATGCAGTCATTACATACCATTTACTGTCGTATGCCTCTTGAGCAGCTTTGTGGTCTGCCCATGTCTCATATGCGCCGCCTGTGACGTTATACACTAGTCCTTCTACTGATAGTAGGCGGTCATTTAGTGTTACTTCTAGACTGTCTGTAGGATTCTCTGAGATTCCTGAGATTGTCTCAGTAGCGATGTCTGCAAGCAATCCTGCAATGATTGCAGTTCTTGCACTTGCTAGATCATCCTCTGCAGTACCACTAGCAGTGAAAGAAGCAGTCTCTACGACTCCTTCGGTATCTGTAAGTGTAAGAGAATAAGTTCCGAAGTTTTTGATGTCCTCATCAGCAATATCTAACTGTACTACAGTAGCTTTGCGAATACTCACGATCATCTGAGATGGTCTAGGAGACTGACTGAAGAATGCTAATGCAGCTCTATAAGCCGCACCACTCTCACTGAATCCGTCTGCAACTAGATCGTCAGCGTCTAGATATGTACGTGAACGTTCTGAGAACACTTGTTCGTCTGTAACGAACATAAGTGTGTTGAAGTCAGCCTCATCGAGAGCTAATGTCTCTCTTGAAATCTGTACATCAACGATTTCATTAATGGGATTAGCCATATTAATCGTCCTTGGTTATTGTCATTGTATCTTCTAGATCTTGCTCCGCGAAGGAGACAATATCTACTTTTTCTACAGGATCTATATCGAAGAATACTCCAACTCCTGCTTTGCCTTTGTCCTCAGGTTCTGTTGCAACGAACTGATCAAGATCACCAGCTGCTACGTAAAGACGAAGATCCATTCTTGCTCTTTCTTCATACCTTGTGGTATTAAGTCCGGTTATGTCCTGTACATTTGATGTATCAACGAACCCGAAACCGTTTTCTGAAAGATGAGATTGAACTAGTCCGTTCTTAAGTTTAGACCTAAGAAGGTTCATTCTGTAATTTGCATCTTCTTTAAAGGTGTTGATGCGAATAGTCATATCATAATGTTCTTTGAACTGTTGGCCTACGTCTGAGATAACCTGTCCTTTCTCTGTCATTCCTACAGTGTCAGAGTAAATAATTTGAAGTGTACCGAAAGGTAGACTTTCTTTACTTGCATCTGTAGGTGCTTTAACTAATTTGAAAGTAGTTAGCTCTGAGTCGTCAAGAAGTAAGTTAGGTCGTAGTACTGGGGCCAATTGTCTTATTATCATTTTTGGATTAAGCATTGTTCTCTCCTGCTACATCTGGACCTAAGTCTCCTTCTCTTGACATAACGTACATGAAGTGAGGTATCGGGCTGGAGTATTGATTCCAGTCATCTACTTCTTCTATTTCGTACCTAACTCCTTTGAATAGTACAATAGATCTTAGGTTCATAGGTTCATGCGCCCATAGAGACATTTTTGCTTTATGTCTAGATCCTTCAGGTAAACGTTCTAATACTTTGCCTGGGATTGGTTGGATGCTACCTGTAACGGTTCCTGCCGTTTCTGTAGAGTCTCCATATTCACATGTGCCGAAGTCAAAAGCTCCTTCCGTGACAGTAAGTATGTCTATAGTTTCTTCGCGAACGAATGTGCTTCTTCTAGGCATTCTTACCTCCTTTCTTAGTTACTTTTGTTTTTATACTTTTATACATGCGACCTGAGTCTCTACCGATGTCCTCAGCAGGTCCTACCGACTGTCTCTTCCTTCCTGTGTCAGGTCTCTTTAAGAGTCCTGCTTTATATAGTAGTGTTATTTCTTTGAGTGCCGCTAGACTATCATCATCAAGCCCTTCTCTACAATATTCTGTGAGAAGTTTCCCGAACTGTGCATTAGTCATTTGTCCGTTGTATATAGCAATCAAGCTGTGTTTTACGAAATACTGTAGTTCTTTCTTATGTGGGGCCATGTTTACGGAGAACCACGGACGAGCTACTTGATTGTTACCCGGATCTCCTTCATCGAGGAGTCTTCCTTTCTCTGCGTTCACCGCGTCAAATATTCCTGTCTCAAATTCATATGAAGCAAGTTTTTTAATTCGTCTAATCTTCTTGTTGAATTCTTTACGTTCTATCTTAGCCATAAGAATTAAAGAATGTTAAGAGAATCTCCAATACATCCTATCTCAACTCCATTATTAGAGTTAGTGGGATCTACTCCTCTATCTTGAGTAGTGAATCCTTGATATACTGAAGAGTCATTGTTTCTTGCTTCAAATTCTTCAGAGTCTATTCCTCCGAAATGTATACATACTGGAGCAGATATACCATCAATCAGTAATGCATCGTGTAATAGATCTTTGAGTTGCTGATATCTTTTAGAGTGTGCTTCTGAAGTCTGTCCTGTAGTTTTATCTACTTGTTGAGCAGCTTCTCTCACTAAATTCTTCAGTACATCGATGGCAGTTTTTGAAACGCTTTGAGAGTTGTTGTCTAACAGATATTGAATGACCTCATCGTCCATTGCTCCGTCATCGACAGTGAGTCCTGTAGCTAACCTAACTTGAGCAATTAAATCAGTTGCAATATTGTCTATGTCATAGGTGAACGACATAATGATTTCTCCTTTAGTTAGGCATGGATGCCTCTCGACCACATGATCGAGAGGCTATGAATTAGGCAATACAGTCTACCAAAAGAATACCCAACTTAGGAGCAGTGATCTGGTATTTGAAAGCGTGACGAGCTTCGACCCAAGTGAATTCGCCAGCTTCATCATAGTAAGTCTTGATCTTGAAGTTACCACGCTCACCTTGAGGGTATAGACCTGACCATACAAACTCTGCACAAGCACTCGTAGAACGAAGACCAAGAGATGTATCGCCTACGTGCATAAGAAGCATGTTCTTCTCACATATCCATTCCATGTTCTCAGAACCTTGAGCGATCTTCTTACCAGTGTACCCGTTCTCTAGTTCTGCAGTAGTTGCGTTACTGATTGAAGTAGTCTGGTTATTTACAACAGTATCGATAACGAAGATACGAGAAGCTTCTAGGCCGGTGTACTGAGCAATAACATTAACTGTGTACTCTTCGCCACCAGCGATACCTCCGACAGGGTTCTGTAGACCAAACTGGTTGATCTGAGGATTACGCTTCAGCTGAGTCATAACCTTACGAGGAATGATCAGTGTGTCAGGACGCAATTCAGTAGT
>SPKZ01023256.1_pt1 | contig 19412 bp, 15 predicted proteins | sample 2456571 | NCBI WGS metagenome assembly SPKZ01 (sample SAMN11192286, study PRJNA482655) | marine metagenome | biome: ENVO:00000447; feature: ENVO:00000244|ENVO:00000211|ENVO:00000569|ENVO:00002023; material: ENVO:00002151; isolation source: ocean water from marine abyssalpelagic zone ... | reverse complement strand
TTTCCTCGTTGTACAAGGAAAGGTCACTCGCAATTGCTCGGGCTAGGCGCCGTGCTGCTTCGTCTATCTCGATCAGGGCCATTCAGGGCTTCTCCTCAGGAAGGGATTATGACGTGCCGGTCACCCGCGTGTCAAAAACCGTATAAAACTCGGACTACCGGCCCGACCGACTTCGATAACTCTGCCCCGGATCAGGTTCCGGCGAGCTGGCCGGGGCCCCTAGCTAGGCCGTGGGATAGGGAAAGTCAGTCACCGCGCCGAGCTTCTGCAGATCTTTGACCAGCTCGCAGGCGGGTAGACCCACCACGGTGGTGTAGGCGCCCGCAATATTCTCCACCAAAAATGAGCCAATACCCTGAACCGCATACGCTCCCGCCTTGTCCAATCCCTCGCCCGTCGCAGCGTAGCGAGCCAGCTCCTGCTCACTGCACGGTTTCAGCGTCACGTCGGCGCGAACCGTACGCGCGAGCTCCACCCCGGGTGCGCCGCCGATCCCCGCCAGAGCATAGCGCGTGAAAACCACATGGGTTCGCCCTGCGATGAGCTGCAGAAGCCGAAGCGCATCGCGCTCGTCCGTTGGTTTGCCCAAAACTTCTTCGTCGACCACCACAATCGTGTCGGCCACTAGAATCCAAGAACTCGACTGCAACTCCGGCAGCTGTTGGCGAAGCCTGGATACGGCGCCCAGCTTCGCCTCGACGATTCTTTCGATGTAGCCAATCGGGCTCTCTCCGCTCCGTGACTCCTCGTCCACATCAGCCGCGTGAACCACGGTCGGGATTCGCAACTCCACAAGAATATCTCGCCGTCGCGGAGAGCCAGAGCCCAGCAACAGCGGTTGTGCGTGCGATATTGGGAAGAGGCATTCTGTAGGCATGATGACGGGATCCGGTCTGCTACGCTGGCGAGCGAGTGTCACCACAATGCCATAACACGCTCCTGCAAGAACTCCGGAGCAGGGGACCGGGAGTGCGCCATCGACGATCCCCCGCCTGGCTCGTCCGGCTGTTCGCGGGGCTAGGGGCGGTGGGCAGCCTGACGACCCCCGCCCATGCCTGCGAACGGGAGGCGGCGATTCCCAGCTGTATCGACTGGAACCAAATGTGGGTTCCGTCCGATATGGGCCCTTGGTTTAGTCTGAGTTCGGCTCAACCGGTGGGTCGCGGACACATCCGGAGTCACGCAATCCTTGATACGGCGAATCGCCCCCTCGTCGTCGTCGCACCGTCGCCGGATCCGGATGGCAGAGAGCTCCCCATTGTTTCGTCAGCGAAGACACTGTGGCTGGGCTACAGCGTCGGGCTGTCTCGCGACTGGGATCTTGGACTGCAATCAGCGTTCATCGTTCACCAAGAGGGAGCCGGGGCCACCGCACTGAATACCTCCGCCGCATCCAATAGCTCTGCCCCCGGAAAGCTAAGCAGCTACGCCGTCAAGAGCCCTCGCCTCACCCTGGGCTACAACGTATTGAACCAGCTCGGAAAGCGTGGGGATAACAAGCTCGCGCTCAAGCTGCGCGTCGCACTGGTGCCACCCCTGGGAGGCGATCGTAGCTATGTTTCAGAGCCGAGCGTCGTGGTGGCCCCGAGCTTGACTATCGAGCACACTCTCTCTCGACTAACCACTGCGGCCGAAATCACCGTTCGAATCCGCGACTCCATCCGCGTTTTGAACACGGAGTTATCCACCCAGCTGGTCGCCGGGGCGGGGCTCAGCATCCACCTATGGCGCGGATTGCACACAGCTGCTGAGAGTTTCGTCATCCCAAGCTTCGGCGCGATCACCCGGAGCTATCGCGAAGCTGTGATCACCAGCTCCCACCCCGTGCTCGAAGGGTTAATGTCCGTTCGTTACGACCTGGCCTCTCCACGCGGACTCACACTTCGACTGGGTGGCGGCGCGGGACTGCCATTCGCTCGCGAACGTTCCGTGGATAGTTTCGGCCGGACCCGCGAATATCAAGGCAACGCCTGGGGCTCTCCGCGTTGGCGCGGGATGCTCGGTGCCAGTTTCCGCAGCAATCTGTTCGACTGAGGGCAACGCCCGTCAGAATACGCGTTCGTGTACGTAGATGCGGTCTCCCGCTTGCAGCAGTAAATCAGGTGACCGGCCATCGGTGATGGCATCCAAAGAGACCGTCACTGTCTTGGTCCCGTCCGCGGTCTTCCGGCTGAGGTTGATTCGATCTCGATGGGCAATGGCGTTCAATCCGCCGGCGAGGGAGATCGCCTGCACCAAGGTCAATCCAGGGGTCAGCGGAAAGCTTCCCGCCTTTTGAACCTGACCCAGTAAGCTCACGCGCTTGCTTCGGTACTCTTTCACTCGAACCACTACGCTCGGGTCGCGAAGAAAGTCACCTTGAATCAGCGCTTCACGAACGCGGCGACTAATCTCTTGGGGCTCCAAACCAGCCACCTTGATATTTTGCACATAGGGTAGGTCCACGGTTCCGTCCGAGCCCACCTGATATTCGGTGGGCAAATCCTCCTCCCCCACAACGGTCAGCGAGAAACTATCGCCGGCGCCGACGGTCGTGCTCTCCACCGGCTCCGGCAGCTTGACCAGGGAGTTGTCCACCTTAGGGCCGCATGCCGCCACCCCGGCGGCGAGCCATGAAAAACAACAGAGCAGCATGACTGCTCGATAACGCCGGCAGCGGGGCTGCCGACTCGGCAAGCTATGTGACACGTGGGGATGTCCGTCGGTTGCGGAACCCCACGAGGGGTCCCTAGGAGGAGGAGGTCTCTAATAAAACCAGCGCGCCCCGAGATAGGCCTCGAAGCGAGAGAACTGAACGTTGTCTTGATCAGACCGTCCGGGGATAGCCACGATATCCGTGCTGTTGAGCGAGCCGTTGTAGCGCAAAGTCGCGTTGAGAGCGAAGGTATCGGTCGATCGGTACTCCCCGAAGGCCGTCGCATCGACGCGATTCTCGGAGAAGGCAGCGAACTGCAGCTCAGTTGCGCTGAACCGCGTCTCGGGATGGGAAATCAGACTGTATCCGGTGCTAAACGTCATCAGAAACACACCGCCCGCGAAGTAGGAGAAGTTCCCGTAAATTCGGTCTCGCTGGTAGTAGTCGCCGAGCAGGCTGTTCCTGATGTCACGCAAGTAGCCGGTGGTGATCGAGGACAAGCCGACCGACGCCCCCTTGGGTTCCAGCTTCGGTTGCGGCATCAAGAACCACGACATTTCCGCTTGTCCGATGAAACTATCGTAGTTGTTCACGGGAACGCCTGGTGAGTTCTCGTAGAACGTCGACTTCCAACCGGCCATGACGAGCAAACCGAAGTGGTCGGCCGCCAGGCCATTGAGGCCGAGGCTCGCGCTGATCGGACTCGAGCCATTTTGTCGGGACGTACTGTCTGAGTAGTTGATGAACTCCGCTTGGCCCAAGTAAATCAACGCCGTCCGAGGGAAGAAGCGCCAGCGCCCGCGAGTGCTCACGTTATGTGTGGTGCTGTTCTGCGACGAGAAATCGGAATCGTCGAAGAACTGATAGGTCATTCCGTAGCCCAGGCGCCAATCGAAGAGCCCGCCACCCGGTTTCCAGTTGACGCCGGCGCCAGCGTCCACGGTGTTGCGGTTGAAGCCCGCGGAGATACCCGGGTCGTTTCCTGGCTGAACGACCCGGCCAAAATTGGCTAATAGGTCAGCCCCCCAAGGGTCCTCCGGGAAGAGCGCCAAGACGCTTCCGATATTGCCACCTAGGTTTCGCTGATCGGAAATGTTGTCTGCATACTCCTCGTCGGCAGCCCACAGTTCGTTGTACGTGGCTGCGGCCGAGAGGCGAAATGTGGCCTTCGGTCGAGCATCGCCCCCGGCGTCGGTATTTCGCTGTTGGTTAAGCGTGGACAGACTGAGCGACGGCGTAAGCCGAAAGCGCAGAGTCGGAACGATGGGCTCGTTGTGGGTCGCGTCCTCCTGACCCGAGTTTTGAAAATAGTTTGAGTCGTAACCGACCTCCCCCGCGACGCCCGGGTGAAATTCGAGATTGCCCGTTCGGATGCCCCCACCCTCGCCAATTCGCCGATCCGATAACCAGGGTTGGGCGCTGGTCTGAGCAACCGCCGCCGCGCTCAACCCATTGAGCGAGAGGAATAGTGCCGTAATGATGAGAGTGCGACTCGTCATGCGTGAACGGAGCGGGAAGATATGAGAAGGAAAACGCAATGAAAAGACGACTAAGCTAGAGTATTTCGGAACGGGCGGAGGAGCTACTCGACGTCGCTGACGACCCGAGGAGGAGTGGGCACCGGCACGCTATCAACGGAGCCCGTGTACGGGACCACGCCATTGGAGCCGCCCGTAACCGTGGGCTCGATTTTGGCGATATTTTCGTCAATCTCGACAATAACTTCGGCTTCGCCGATGAAGCCAGTTTCGTTGCCGAGACACTGGTTGGCCTCGGCCATCACCATAGCAACGCGCTCCTTGAGCACCCCCAACATCAGCAACTCGTGGGACATGCCTGCTGGGCTGTCTGGAGCCTTGAACAAGCGCTCTAGCGAATCCCGGTGCACCGTGGCGGACGATATCGCTGTATCAACTTGGTTTAATTTGTCTTCGAGGCAGAGGGTCTTCACGACGTCGCTTCCGCTCCGGGCGTCTCTCAGCTGAGTCTTGAGAGTCTTTCTAGAGGCGTCCATCGTCGCCCCCATCGTAGCCCCTTTGGCCTTCATGTCCCCACCACTTAGCGAGACCTCCTGCTGAGCCATCAGCTCGGGGCTTCCACTTGGTGCGACCGTATTGGGCTCGTCCAAGCCTGATTGCGCCGAAGCGACGCCTGTCGCCCCGAAAGAGAACGCTGCGGCAGTCAACAACCAGGTCTTCCCATCAATGTTCATGTGCCAGCTCTCCTCAACTCCGTGAAAGTATATGAACGCGATATTTTAGTGTCAATCAGCCTAAGGCTTGAAAGTATCAACGCTTTCGTTGTCCTCATTCGCCCCTCAGCTTGCCGATACGGGCGATGCGACAAATCGCATCACTGAGCAAGCGAACATGTGTAAACAGTCCGATGCCCCGACGGCACCGAATATTCAGCTTCTGCGACCCCGATAGCGAATATTTTGCGAAATTCCCTAACAAATAGCAAATTCCCCAGGTCGGCCAACCGCAACGTCTGGGACTGGAGTCGATCCTGATTCGCCAAAATTGTTGCATCAACCCTCGAATGGCGTTTTTTCCGGTGGATCTCCCTGGAGAGCTAATCCGGCGCATTCACCATCAGCGCACGACTTCGAGCCGACCCAACGCCCATGTGCGCGCACGCACCACGCGGCTCTTACATACGAGCCGCTACGAATAACAGGGTTTGAGCAGCGCCGACTACTGCTTCACGAAGGTCACTGGGACCGCGACTACCGCGGCGCCACCTTCGGGCGGGGAGAATGTCCCGCTACGCGCACGTGACTTCACGCACGCCACCACAGACGCCGGAATGTTGCCGCTTTTGCTGGCGCTAACTCCGGTGATGTTTCCGCTCGGTCCCACCTTGATGCGCAGGTTGATTCGACCCGAAACATCCGGGTTATTCGCCAGAGCTCGGTTGTAGCAAGCTCGGAAACCCGCGCGCATTCGGGCGACCACTCGACTCGCGTTGCTAACGGAGCCACCCGCCACGTTTGCACCGCCAACCGTGGCGCGGCCTTTGGGCCCCTGTACCTTTGTGGCCTTGCCGCTACCACTGGGTCCGGTCTTACCGGTCTTGCCGATGTTCGCCAAGCCGGTGCCGGCCTGACCTGGGCGAATCGCACCGCCACCGCCGACCTTGAGACCACCTGCAGCCGACACGCCAGCGCTACTAGCAGCCGCCTGATCGAGGGAGCTGGTCGGGACCTCGGAGCTGCTCAACACGCCCGCCGTTGCCGGACCGGCACCACCCAGCGCGCCCAGAGTCGCCATCTCGAGGCTCTCTAGCTCGTTGCTCAACGCCGCTGCAGCCGCTTTCGTGATGTGGGTCTTGCCCGCAGGCGCGGCCTTTTCCGGCTTGGCTGCCTTGGGTTTCGGCTTGGGCTTGAGTGCCTCGGCTTCCTTCTTATCCTCAGCCTCGTCTGGCTTTTTTTCTTCGACGGGGGGTGGAGCGGGCAATGCCTTGATCGACTCGACCAATGCCGCCACGTTCAAATCGTAATCTACGACGGGATCCATCCAGTCCGAATAGATCAGACCGAGTCCCGTAAAATGGACCAAGAACGAAAAAGCCGCCACCATGGTGGTGCCCCAGTCGATCACGGTCGCCCCCTGGGTAACCGACACCGGCAACTGCGGCTTCGGTTGAATCGGCGGCGGTGCCACGAACTGAAAGAGAAAGGTTGTATCGCCGATGATCACCTTGCCGCGGGAATCTTCAGTGAGACGCAACTGGTAGGAGCCGTGCTGAGCGCGCTTGGTTTGCCCCTTCAGCATAGCCAGATCCGAGACACCGGTCGGCAAAGCCACACGCCCCGTCATGTTGTCGAGGAAGTTCAGGCAATAGCCGTTGTCGACCAGCTCGAAGAGCTTCAACGATGCCGGCATTCCGGTCACACCGATAACAAATATGTTTTTCTCGCTGGGGCCCACGGTAACGTGAGTCCGCTGCTTGATGATTCGTTCCTCGATGACGCGTCCTTCGCGAACGAGGCCAATACGAAGAACCTTCGGACCGGTCTGGGCGACCGCCCGCATGACGGCGGTCATCTGACCAGGGCGTCCGCCGGGTCCTGCTTGCTGGGGAGGTTGTTGCGTCATCTGAAGCTCCAGGTCACGGCACTCCCGAGGACCCATACCCGAACGTTGGATACTCGTCGTATCCCCCGAGAATGTGACCCAGGTTAGCCCGAGGGATGGCTTTGGTCCATGCGAAGTCGTGGCAATTTTTGCCTTGTCTGTCCGGCGGCCGGACAGACATCACGAACCGAATTGTGGGACGCACGACGGCGAAGCCAACCCTGGCTGCCGAGAGCGCTCGCCGGTCGGTGGCGACCGTGCGAGCGGCAGCCAGTTGTGGACAAGCTCGAACATCGATATTCGCCATATGAGCTAGGACGGGCGGCCCGGGAAAAACTTGGCCCCCCACAGGCAACTTTCCGAAAAATCCCGCAAACGCACACGAGATGCCCAGGATCGGCCGCCTATCCGGGGTCTCCGGCGTCAATCCAGCGATTGAGTTTTTGGCGCAGGCGATGGATTCGGCGGCGCTCCTCGACGGCTAGTTCCTCCGCTCGTCCTCCTAGCAGGGTGCACAGAAGGCCCCCGACCAGGCCCACTCCGAGCGCTGCCCCAATGGGCCACGTCGGGCTATCCGGCACGGCGAGATAGTTCGACAAGCCGAGCAGGCTTGCCGCACTCCCCGCACATACAGAAGCGCGAGCAGCAGCCTTCGGCACCGTGCCGCCCTGGCGAAGTCGCCCGTCCAAATCTCGGAGCGCCTCGTTGACCATCGCCTCGCGGTGAGGAAACGAACTTTCCACGCCAAGTTCGCCCAGAAATTCCGCAGTCCGAGGATCCTGGGCTGACGCTGCCGCCGCTGCCAGCGTCACATCGTTGACCGTTCCTAGCGCCTCCAACGACGCACCGACCCCAGGCAGACAAATAGCGCGAACGGATAGCAGCCGCGCGCGCGACACAGCCACACCAGCCGCGGTAAGCAACGCCGCGCAGATAGCCGCAAGCCAGCTCATGGCTCAGCGCCGGCAACTCGATTTTGAATCAGCACTCAACATGGCCATCGTGCTCAACACGGACATCGTGCTCAAAATGGAAATGCTGAGGAGGTGAAGCCTCAAAAAGGGCCTCGGTAGATCGCTCGTTCGATGCGGTCTAGAAACGGTTCCTTGAGTTCCGCGAGGGTCAACTTGGGCTGAATACGGCTCACGTCCACAGCGGCAATGGGCTTCTGAATGCGCCCCACGATGGTGACTTCACTGATGGTAACGACTCGCCCCTTTTGGGCGAGAGCGTCCGTCGGTGCCAGGGCGATCAATAGCGCGACCAATAGACCGACGCTTCCAACAATAGGTTTCACAGTCATAGGCGCTCTCAATCGAATCCGTCATCCCCACCGTCAGCCGATAAGGCCTCGATGATGGAAAGTTTTTGTTTGGCTTTCTTGATCAGGGCGTCAACGTCGTCTCCCGCACCCGGGCCCACACGATGACTCAAACCTTTGAACCTCTCGAACGCTTCCACGGCGGCGGTGAGCGATTGCTTTTCGTCCATGCCCTCAACCTTAGAAAACATGTACAGCAAGCCCAAGTTGTAGTGAGCCTGAGCGACGTTTTGGTCTTTGGCTGAGACCCATTCCAGCTGTCGTCGAGCATCCGCTATCTTGCCCAACAGGCGGTAGCCGTCCCCCAAATTGAGATGAACGAGCACGTTGGAGTTATCGTACTTCAGCGCTCCTTCGAGCAAGGGAACCGCCTCGGAAGCGTTGCCCGCCTCCAGCATGAAGGTAGACAGATTGAGTCTGGCCTCTACCAAATCCGGGCGCAGTGCGAGGGCGCGTTTGAGTTCGTCCATGGCCGGTTTGCGGAAGCCTTGCTCCTTGTAAATCAAGCCGCGCAGCAACATGGCGGACGCGTTCGATTTGTCGCGTGCCGGGTTCTCCGGACCGTAGCCATCCAAGATGGCCTTCAAGGTGTACAGAGCCAAATCCAGTCGGCGGTTTCGGTAGTGATCCCGCGCGAGGATAACCATCGCGGGTCGAAAATCTGGAACGTACTTGAGGGCCTCTTGGGCGAGCTGCTGGGCCGCGCTGCTATCGCCTTGCACAGACTTAATCTCGGCTAATGCCGCCAATACCGACGCCGATTTCGGATACTTGGCTTTCTTGCTGAGTAAGAAGCTCTCGGCGGAGTCCGACTGATCTGTGCGCGCCATCAGGGACGCGAAGCCCGCCAACGCCGGGTAGTAGTCACCGACTATTTTCAACGACGATTGATAACTGGCAAGCGCCTGACTGGCAGTTGCGGTGCGCTCCTTGACGACTCCCAAAGAGTAGTGCGACGCGTAGGCATTCGAATCGGCTGCTATGGCACGGCTAAACTGCGCTTCGGCACCCTTGAGATCGCCGGACTGAAAGGCATGAAGCCCCGCCGCGTGAGCGGAAGCAGCAGCGGCATTCATCTGCGGGCGCCCGGCAGCCGCGCCTGGCAGCTCCTGGACGGCGACTTGTTGACCCGCGGAATTGGTGAGGAGCGCTCCCGAGCCAGCCGGCCCGGGACCGGCGCCAGGCCCGCCTGTCGGAGACTCGGCGCCCACCTGAGCACCACCGCCGCAAGCGGAGCACAGGATCCAAACACTCACTAACGCAAGTCGCGAGCGCCGTAGTCGCGAAATAGACAGCGGCCAAAATCCGTCTACGCCGGCACACCGCTCCGCGGATCCCCCGAGCGCTTCGGTTGACCTGGCGTATGGCATGTTCACAATTGTTCGCATTGTCGGCGCGTCCTTACTCTGCCGCCGGTAGAGGCGCTGGCATGCCGCTCGGCTCCGGCGCCGTCACCAGACCCGGCCGGATCCGAAGGAACAATCCGTCCGTGTAATTGAGGTCCAGCACATTGCTGGTGTACTGCTTCAACTTCGCCTCACCGATGATATCCGTAAAAAACGCCAGTCGCTGGATGGCGCGTACCACTGCCGGGTTCGATACATTGTATCGACGAGCCAGGGTGACCGCCGTGCTGTAGCGGACCACCATGATCTCATCGGCAGAGTTGATCTCCTGATCGCGGGCGTCACGCCAGGCTCCTTCCACCCGCATCCGGATTGCGTCCGCCTGCTCCTGAAGTGCTTCGTTATCGCTATTTTCAGCTTTTTCGAGGAGCCTTTCCGTCTTTTTGTCGAACATGACCAGCTGCGGAGGCCGCGTGTTGTACAGGCCCGAGCGCAATGAATCGTAGAGCGTGCCCTGTCGTGCGACCGACGCGGTCGCCCATTCCGGAGACGAGTACTTGTCGATGATGTGCTGCAGCTCCTTGTTCCAGTCCGCCGCCTCGCCCGCGACATTTCGGTAGTCGTTGATGACTTCGACCGGCGTACCCTTGAATCGATGGTGGCCATTGTCGTAATCGAAGGCCTTCGATATCTTCTTGTCTAGCAAGCGATAATCGCCCTCGGCGGCCATGGACGCTTGTTTGGATCCCACTGCCACGCTGTTGCCGTTTTCGGCCTTCGGCGCGACCGCCGCATAGCGATCGTATGCGGCGATGGTCTTCTTCCACCATGTGTCTTCTTGCGGCTTCTTGCCGCCATGCTTGAGCTTGGCCACCCAGAACGCAGCTTCGACAACGAACTTCGCGGCGGCATCCTTGTTCTTGTTGCTGTCGTGATAGTCGCGCATTACGCGATCCGCACGACCCCTCGCGGTAGCATTGGCGCCAGAGTTCGGGCTGTGTTCGTCCCATTGCTTGAGCGTCGCAGAAGCAATCGTAAAATCGACTTCCGCTCGTTCTTCGGCAGAGGCGCCGAGCGCGAAAAAACGGTCCCGCGCCTTCTGCGTTGATCGCGAGTCACCCAAGCTCGCATAGAGGCCCACCGCCTGCCGAGCCGCGGAGATTCGATCTTCGCTGGTGAAGTTTTCGTTCTTGCTGATGGTTCCGAAGGTGTCGGCCGCCTTGGGATAGTTGAAGAACAACACGTAGGCGCTGGCCAAAGCATCGAAGGCCATCTTCAAGAACCTTACGCGGGCCTCGAACTTCTTTGGCTCCGCTTCCATGGGCGGAGTCGCCGAGGGGTCGCCGTCCCTGAGTGCGTTTAGATTCTTGCTATTGCCATAGCGATCGATGAAAAGGGTGTACATGGCGATCGCCTGGTCGTAGTCCCCCACCTGCTTGTAGGCGTAGGCACCGTTCATGGCGGCTTCCGGCGCTTCGTCTCGTTCCGGTGCGGCGTCCAGCGCGACCCTATAAGCCGCGGCCGCCTCCCGCCATTTCTTGTCGCGAGCGGGGCCATCGGGCATGCCCTCGGCAGCGTTGTACATTTCCCGAGCATCCAGATAGGCAACGCCCTGCTTCACCGGCTTGCGGATCGCGTCCTCCGCTGCCTGGGTCTCTTCGTCGAAGGCGCAACTCTTTCCTTCGGCCAGCTCACGGCTGCGCTTGGCGTCGTTGCTGAAGTTGCTCATACTGATGAGCTTTTCCCAGGCTTTGTAACCCCACTCATCCTTGCCGCAATGCTCTGTCATGAGAGGCTCGTAAATCGCCTTGGCCTCATCAAAATGGCCGTAGATGAAGAAATAGTCGGCGTTCTGGAAGGTGTACATCAAGCCATTTTTTTGCGGGTCGGCTTCGTAGGAAATTCGCGCGTTGTAGTCTCGGCGAGCCGCAATGGCATCGACGATGATTCGGGGAATTTCCGCCTTCACGACTCGTCGAGCGTCGCCTTCACCCGCAAACACCAGTTCTTCGCGTTTCTGAAAACCGCTCGCGCCGTCAGTCTCATCGAATACTTGGTGCTGACGCTGAACCAATTGGTCCGCCATGGTCACCAGGTAGTACGCCGACGGCTGAAGATACTTATCATCTTCGTGGGACTCGCGAACATCAATGGCTGCCTCGTTGGCGGCTGTCACTTCCTTGGGGGTAGGCGTTCGTCCGACAGCCAGTTGCAAAACGACGATCCAGTATCGGGCATCGGCCAGCCAGAAGCGCGTCTCGTAAGCGTCGAGAGCGTTGGTGTCTTGTTGGAGATAGCCAGCCCAGCCCGTCTCCGCCAGCCGATACTCGGAGATCGATTTTTCGATGAGGATGCGCAGGCCCTCTTCGTCGCTGACCTGTTGGGCCTGCGTGTAGTAGCCGCGAGCGTAGTTGGTGTGGTCGGCAGCAGCGCGCTGCAGGCCTTCGCGGACTAGTTCCTCCGCTTCGCGCAGCGCTTCCGGATCGTCCTTGTTAGCTTCCGTCCACGCGGTGCTGCCGACGTATTCAGCCAGCTTGGTTCGGGCCACGAGGGCTTTAGCGGAGTATTCCTGCTTCACGTCGGAGCCTTCGGGGGCCAGACGTGCCAGCTGATCGTACAGCTCGCTGATCTTGTTTCGCATCTTGGGCGCATCCCGGTCGAGCGGGAAACGCTCCAGAGTGATCTCCAAGGTGGCGATGGCGTTGCGGTGATGCGTGATCTCGATGAATTCCTGCGCGAGGGCCTTGTAGATCTCAACCGTCCAAGGCTTGTCCTGGGGGACGAGCGCCGGATCCTGCACTCGCTCAAGAGCGATGCGCATCTTGTCCTCGGCGACCACGGGATCGCTCTCGACGTCCAGCACGTCGTTACGCGGAATGTAAGGATCCTCCGCGGGGGGGCCATCGAAGTCGACGTAGGTCAGAGAACCCGCGATGTAGGTGTAGGCTTCTTGCCTAAAATCTGCCCCCGGATCACCGGTGAGTTCCTCTTGTTCGTCCGCGTAGTGCAGGAGATTCACGAACCATTGAACCGCCGTCCGGTACCGCTGCTGTTTGAAATAGGTCCACGAACGCTTGTACATGGCGACGCCGTAAAGCGGCGGCTTCTTGAACGCCATGGAGCGCTCGTAGGCGCTCATCGCTCGGTTTAGATTGTAGGGCCCCCCCTTCTGATCCATTTGGTCGAAGTGGTAGTTACCGATCTGCCACCAAACTTCAGCGACATAGCGAGGCTCCTCGCCTAGCGCTAGCTTCTGGGGAAGTCGCTCACAGGGATCCGCGTAGGGACTGCGGTAGCGACGTTCCTCGCTTCGCTCCGCGTAGCTCGCGGTAGTCGCGCGCTGCTCGAGCGGAATGATTTCGTCCATCGGCACAGGGTTTTGGTTGTACCAATTGTCCCAAAACTTAAAGTCGTGGTCCTGCTCCATCGGGGGGACGGAGATTTTCTCCGGATCCTTTGGATCCGCCTTGACCTGATAGCGATTGGAACAGACCAGAGACTTCCACGCATGCTGACCTTCGTCGAAGCGTCCTGAATCGGTGTACGCATGCCCGAGGTAGTAATATACCCCGGAAATCTCCTCGTAGTTCGGATACAGTTCTATGATCTCTCGATACAGGGAGATGGGTTTCTTCAGGCCATCGCTCAACTCGGCGTCATAGTCCGCACGAGTCCGCTCTTCGTAGAGAGCGGCCAGCCGGTACATAGCATCCGGTGTCGCCAACGGGTGCGCGTTGTCTCCGCTGTAGATCGCGACAAACACCTCCAAACGACGGATCGCCTCATCCCGCGCCTCATCGAGTCGCTTTCTCTCGATGCCAATCTCCGCGTCGAGCGCCGCCAGGACACGGCGCCTTCGTTCCTCGTAGTGATGCCGGACGATCATCGTCAACGTACCGCGATAATCATTGGCTCCGGCCTCATAGGCCTTCAGCTCGGCCTGCATGAGCTCCAGCCCCTTGAGCTGCTCCGCAGTCGGTGGGGGCAGCTTCTTGGATCCGATCCGAGGGCGCGCGGGTGCCGGGGTAGCAGCTGCCCATGACCGGGGCGCTGCGGCCGGGGGACTCGCCGCGGGCTGGGTCGCAGAGGGCTGAGTGCCACCACTCGGTTGGGAATGAGCGTCAGTGCTGACGCTCATTCTACCGCCGCAGAACAGCGCTCCCAATAATAGGCAGGCAGATCGCCCCGCACGACGTGGGCGAAAAGCGCCCCTCCAAGCACGATCGCGGGAAGTCATTCCTGCTCCTCGGAGTCGTCCAACACTTCCCGGAGTTCATCGTTGAGACTTTGCTCTTCACGGGCTCTTTCCCGCTGCAAATTTCGCAAGCGGGTCCGCTGCTCTTCGCGCAATTCCCATGCCTCCTGCACGATGCCAACGTCTGCGCGGAGCACGATATTTTTCAGCTTGTCGCGGACTAGGCTAAAGTTTTTCATGGCTACTTCGCCGACGAGCAATCGCGCGTGGTTGTCCAGGGCGTCCAAGCGCCCGGCGTATTCATCAATGTTCGTCATTTCTTGACGGACGACCTCAGCCAGGTTCTGGCTACCGTCCGCAACCTGGGAATCGATCCCCGATTTCACAGAGTGGAGAGTCTTCTCTACGCTGCGAGCTTGGGAAAGCAGAGGGCCAATTTGTCGGGCATAGGCCGCAGCGTCTTCGCCCGCGGCTCCGGATGCTGCGAGTTTCAGTTCCCGTTCGAACACTTTCCGGAAACGGTCGCGAATCTGAGCGTCTTGGACAAATCGTGGGTCACCCAGACCGACTTGCACTCTGCCCAGTGCGATCTGCTCCGAATACTCCTTGATGGCGCGACGATAACTAAGAAGGTCCTGCTCGTTGGCGCGGAGCCCTTCCATGAATCGTTCCCTATTGGCGGAGTCCTGAACGACGCCGTACTGGTCCGCGTCCCTCAGCACTCGGCGCAGCCCATTGATGATCGCCGCCAGTCTGTCGGCCTCGAGGTTCAGCCTCTGCAGGCCCTGGGATAAGGTTCGCCATTGTTTGCGTCCGGCGCCCTCGCGACGTGCAAAGTCACCGGCAGTCACCGGGACCCAGCCCAGACGTTTCATCAGAGAACGCCGTTCGGCGCGCACGGAAGCGATTTCCCCCGACAGCGCACTGTCGTTGGAATCCTCGAGTCCTAGCGCGAGAGTCCGTCGCGCTAGGCTGACGGAGTTCAGCGCGCCGAGGGTCGCTTCCAGTTGGTTCTTCAGCTCCGGGAAGGCTTTGGCGCGTGTGGCGGAAGACAATACCGCGCCGAGTTTGCCACCCAGAGTGCGAGCCTCTTTGATCAGTGCACGAGACCGATTGACATCGTCGACCACAGCGAAAACTCGATCGTCTTCGGATTCCTCTCGCACCCAGCGAAGTGCCAGCTCGGGTAGTTTGTTATCGACACCGGCCTCAAGCGGGTCCTCGACAAGACGGTCGTAGTACACGGCCGGATCGGTCGTGCTCTTCATGAAGTCGTCAACTTCGGCGCGCAGCGGATCAAACTGATTCCGCACGCTCTGATAAAGCTTGAGGGATTTGTCGAATTGGCCGGAACGGAGCATCAGATCCGCTCGCAGTAGCGAACCGTCCGCGATATGCATGCTCCCGGGCGACGAGATACTCACTACTTCTAAAGCACGCTGGGCGCGTTGGTAGTCGCCCAATCGAACGTACACCCACGCCAGCTCGTAGAGCATTTCGCCGAATTGTTCCGACTTACGATCGATGTGGCTGTAGGCCCGTGCCGCTTCTAGGTACTGATTAGTCTCGTACTGCAGACGACCGATGGCCATCCACGCCAAATCGATCACCTGGCGATGCTCATCGGTGTCGCTGGGCAATTTTGTCAGCAAGCCAAACTGCGCGATGGCAGCGTTGAACTTGACGGCGTTCGACGGGCTGGACGCGGTTGGCTGCATGCTGGCGTCGCTCGCGCCCCCTCCGGCGACCGCCTCTTTGAGCAGGATAACGCCCAGCAAGTAGGCCGACTGATGATGAAAGGCGGTACCAGGCGATACACCAGCCAGCCCGCTGCGCGCCGCGCCAAAGTCTCTATTGGCGAAGTGCGCTTTGCCGAGGGCATAAGCGATGGAACCCGAGGGATCCGGCTGGGTGATCTTTCGAATCTGCTCGAAGACGAACTCCAAACCACGGAGATCGCCCGTCCGCAACGCAACGTCGACCAGGCGCCCCAGGGCGCGTCCGGCATATTTGGAGTACGGCGATTGGTTACCCCGTTTTGCGATCTCTGCGTACTGACGCCGAGCCGACAAAAGTTGTCCCCCACCAGGGCTGCGAAAATAGGCTTCGGCCAAGTAGTAGAGGGCGTCGGAATGGACGCCAGCTGATGCCTTGCCTTGGCGGAAGAGCTCGACCACCTGGCTGAGCTCGTTGATGGAACGGTCGTAGTCCTTCGTGCGGAGCAGCAGCTCTCCAGCCACGACGCGTTTCTCCGCACCCAGCGGTTTCCTGCCTTTCGCCGAGAGACGCCGCCGCAATTTCTGGGCGGACACCTCGGCTTCCACCACAGTCGTCGTTGCCGATTGGCGCGCCGCCGACGCTCCGATCGCGGCAGCTTCAGACGTTAGCGCCAGTCCGCTGAGGAGAACGAGTGCGCCCCTAAGGACGCCAAGGCTTCTCACTATTTGCCTCCCGAACCGATCGACAAGCTTCCGGAGGCGCCCTTCGACGACTTCCCCCCGGATTTGGGCGCGGGGCCTCCCGTGGCTCCCGACGAAATCTTCTCTGTGTATCGAACATCAGGACGCTGCTCGAGCGGAGTCGTCACGCCGCCCTTTTCCCAGGCGATGGCTTCTAGTTTTATCGTCTTGCCTTCGGTCACTGTGAAGGAGTGCGTGCTCTTTACCTCGAAGCGGTAGCCCCGCAGATACGAGAAAACGCCGTAGCCGTGGCCCCGCAGCTGAACCAAGACCTGCAGGGTGTGGTCCCCCGGAGGAATCGAGCCGCTAAAGATCGGGATCTCTGCTTGCTCGGACAAGCCACCGGACTCGTCTCGCTTGTTGTACTGCACTGCCCCGTCCAATACGAACAAGGCCCGGGTCAGTCGGAAGGCCCTGCTCATCTCGTTTCGGAAAGTGATATCTGCAGCCGAGCCGCCGACACCGCCAGACAGAATGGTGTCGCTGAGCAGGCTCAGTCGAGAATGGCTGCGCCGGATTTTTTCTTTTAGCTCGTCAACCCGAGCTTCCAAATCGCGCATTCGAACCGCGTAGGTAGAGCCATCGACGGCCAGTGCTTTGGGCTGCGCCTTCGCGGCAGGGGCTGCGTCGCCCCCAGTCGATTCCGCATCCCCTGCCGGAGCGCCTTCGGCGGACTCCGCTGGTTGTGCCGGACTGGAACCCTCGTCCCGTTCCGGGGCTGCGGCAGCCCCTCCTGCGTTATCTGTTGGCTGTGCCAAAACAGTAGTTGGAACAGCCAGCACAACAGACAAAAACACGGCGCATATCGCCCAAGCGAATCTCATGATTAAAGCCCTCTTCTGCTCTAGACGACCGGTACGTAGATCGGTTCAGTCCGAAGCCTTCCAAACTGAGTTATGGGCGGGATTTCGCGGCACTGCAACTGCTCGGAGACCGCTAGGGGGCTGCACCCCCCGCGAACGTGCGCCACACCTTTCGTCAAGCCAGCCGGCCGTATCTCGGCCCAGCCTGCCGGCACTTTCCCCGACTCGGACCCGAGACGGAGATATGAACTTTGCGTGAAATTAGTCAGAATAGTGGCCGGGCACCGTCTGAGAGAAAAGGGAGTTTTTGAAATCCACCCAACAAGACGCATCCGACGAAACGCTCATGCTTCGGTATCAGCGTGGAAACCGCGAGGCTTTTGAACAGCTAGTCCGCCTACATCAGGGCCGAGTGTACAACTTCATCCTGCTGACCGTCCGCAACCGCACGGCAGCGGATGAATTAGCGCAGGACGTATTCGTAAGAATCGTGCGAACGGCCACGCAATACCGCCACGATGAACGCTTCGTGAAGTGGCTTTTCTCAATCGTGCGCGCAGTTTGCGAAGAATATTCTGAGCGCTCGTCGAATACTTCGCTGTCTGACGACACCGAAGGGGTCCCGCCCTCTGAAGGCGATCCCGTCCGGGCATCGGTTCTCGACGTCGTCTCGGAACTGCCTCGCGATCAGCGAGAGGTGTATTTGCTTCGTGAGGTGGCGAATCTGCCCTTCGTCGATATCGCGGCGCTGACAGAAACTCCTGAAATCGATGTGACCGCGCGCATGCGAACCGCCCTTCGTCGCGTGCAGGACGCACTATCGGGCCACGAAGAGTTCTCGCGCGCGCTTCGCTGACGCTTGGGGGCGCAACTTTCGGCAGCTCAGGTCAATTCTTCAGGGGACCTTATCCCCGGCCTGAGTTAAACGGATCTCGGTATTCCGCTCATGGATTGTGAACGCTTCGACAAAGTATTGCTGAGCCTCATCTACGAGGAGCTCGACGAACTGACGGACTCCGCAGCCCAACGCCACTGCGCTCAGTGCGCTCGCTGCGGAAACCTGGAGCGTGAGCTGCGCGCGACCACCGCGATTGGCATGATGGCGTTGGAGCCAATCCCGAAAGGTTTCGAACAGCGCCTGCTAGAAGCCGCGGTAGTCGAGCAAAAAGCGCAGCCACTGAAAAACCGACTCGGTCGCGCAGTATCGGTGCTCGCAGGCTATGCGATGCGCCCCCAAGCCGCGATGTCGGCAATCCTGTTGCTGATGATCGGTTCGGCCCTCTTTCTTATCCGGCCCGAACCGGGACAGTACGGAAGCGTGCAAGTCACCGAGCGGGGCGTGCCTGAAATGGAAGGAGAAGCCGTCACTATCATCCGGCTCCCCGAACCCGGCATGGTGACGACTGCAGCCGAGCCGCCGACTGCCGGCTTTGCGAGCGCATTTCGCGAATCAGAGCCTGCAGCTTCGGGTACTAGCGCGGCGGCAAGGGGCGAAAAAAACAGCGCGCCCGACGGGTCCGTCTTCGCCGATGCGATGGCCGCGTTCACGAAAAATCGATTTCGAGAAGCCGTGCAGCTATTCGATGAAGCGGCGGCCCAGGGGGGCAGCCAGGCCGCGACAGCCGAGTTGTACGCGGCGCGATCCGTGCACAACACGGCCGGATGTCGGGGCGCCACCCCTCGCTACCGCAAGATCAGCTCGGCACGAGCTGGCTCCGCAGTTGGACACGACGCGACCTGGCGAGCCGCTAGTTGTCTTCGAGAACAGGGCGCCACCGCAGCCGCTACCGAAAACTACCAAGCGCTACTGGTCGTCCCGAACTACAGCGCGAGAGCCGAAACTGCACTTCGCAAGCTCGGTCAGGCCCCCATTGGTACACAAGCTGCGCCTAGTGCCTCCCCCAACGGCGAGGAAGCTGCGTCGGACGAGCCATCCGTCTCGTCCGACGCAGCTGCGCCTACGCCCTAGTTATCGATAGCTAGTTCACGAACCCGGCAGCGAGCTAGTTCACGAAATTGCGAACGTACGCAAAGGTCCGAATGGTCGCCTTGAGTCGACGACGGTCCTGTGGCTCGAGGCCCAAGAACAGTACGCCCATACCGGGATTTCGATTCTCGGATAACGCGCGCATCGCGTTGATCCACTGAACCACGCCCGACGCACAATAGGACGCTTCCGATCCACCGGGCTCAAAACGAAGCGTCACCCGCGTTCCGACATCCAGCGGCTCGCGGGTGACTACGAAGATTCCGAGCTCGGAATCTTCGTGAGCGGCGGAATACAAGAAGGTCGCCTCCGCTGCACAATCCACTGACCAAGCGACGTCCACGGGCTCGCCACCTAAGCGCGTCGTTCCGCTTTCGGGCGCTTGCGAATCCCCTGCTGCTCCGTTTCCCACAAGCTTCGGCTTAGCCCCGAATCCGCCCGCTGTCACGCCACCGCCCCCGCACTTCGGCGTGACAGCGCTGTCACGCGCCACTGTTCCGCCACATTGGCATGGTGACTGATAGGGTCTGGCGTAATGGCACGCTGCCGTGTGTCATGAGTCGTTGTGCAGCGCTTTGGCATGGCGC
>SPKZ01011532.1_pt1 | contig 19423 bp, 17 predicted proteins | sample 2456571 | NCBI WGS metagenome assembly SPKZ01 (sample SAMN11192286, study PRJNA482655) | marine metagenome | biome: ENVO:00000447; feature: ENVO:00000244|ENVO:00000211|ENVO:00000569|ENVO:00002023; material: ENVO:00002151; isolation source: ocean water from marine abyssalpelagic zone ... | reverse complement strand
CAGAGGCCCGCGTGGATCGCGGCCGCCGCGTGATTGACGTGTGCGACGAACGAGGACCCACCGATGTTCGTGCTGTCGACGAAGCGCGGCTTCAGATCTAGGTACTCGGAGAGCTGGATGATGCCGAGGCCGCCCATTCCGAGCCCGGCCGCGAGCAGGCCGTCCACGTCGCCCTTCTCGAGCCCGCAGTCCTCGAGCGCCCCGCGCGCGGACTCGGCCATGATCTGCCAGTCGGTCTTGTCGGGTGCCCAGCGGGTCGGGTGCTCGTAGACGCCGGCGAGTGCGACCTTGCCCGAGAGGCTCACTTCTCGAGCCCCTCGAGGAAGCTCGTGATCGTGCCCGCGACCGCATCCGGCTGTTCGATCGGGAGCAGATGGCCGGCTTTCTCGATCGACGCGCGACTCGCGCCCGACAGCGCAGCCGCGAGGGCGTCGGCGGCGCGTGAATCGTCGGGATTTTCCGCCCCCGAAATCGCGCAGGCCGGCGTCGCGAGGTCGGCGAGTCGCCCCCCGGGACGCCAGGCGTCGAGTGCCTGCAGGTCTCCGTAGGTCGCGCGTGGATCGGTCTGGAGTTCGCCCATGAACCAGGAGCGCATGAGTTCCGGAGCCGCGCCGGGGGCGAACAGCTCCGGGCGAAAGGGCCTGCCTTCCTTTCCCTCGGTCACCCGGCGGTAGCGTTCGAGCAGCGGCGGAGCGACCCCGTCTCCCGCGGGAGGCGAGAGCAGGATCAGCGCCCGAACCGCGTCCGGATCCGCGAGTGCGTATTCCAGCGCAATCGCGCTGCCCATGTCGAAGCCGACGAGAACCGCGCGAGCAACGCCGAGTTTCTCGACCAGTGCCTGGGTCAACTCCGCCATGGCCGCGATCGAGGGCAGGCTGTCGAGCCCCCCGGAGCGGCCGTGGCCGGGAAGGTCGAAGGCGATCGGGCTGTGGGTCGCGTCGAGCCGTTCCAGCAGCGGCTCGAAGATCATCCGGTTGCCCCCGGCTCCGTGGATCAGGACGAGCGCTTCACCCCGGCTCGTGTCGGGAGCAACTCCGGGCCGGGTCGTAGGTCCCGTATGGCGAATCAGCAGCGGGAGGTCGCCCCGGTAGATGTACTTGAGAGGCACGGCGGGCAGGGTATCACGGGGGCTACGCGTGCCGAACGGTGCCGCCTCGTCGGCACCGCGCGCAGCCGCCGGGTGTGCGGAAGAGCGCGAGGCAGGGCATCCTTACCGCGATGGGGGTGAGCGGAGCAGAGCGTCGCGACTGGCCGTTGGAGCAAAAGCGCGAGGGCGTCACGCGCGCGATCGTGCTCAGTGGGGGCGGCGCGCGCGGCGCCTACGAGGCGGGCGTTCTGCGTTACGTGTTCGGCAGGCTGCCGGAGCAGCTCGGCTACGTGCCCAGGATCGACCTTTACTGCGGGACTTCGGTCGGGGCCGTGCACGCGTGCTTCCTCGCAGCACACGCCGACGCGCTGCCGGGAGCGGTCTCGGAACTCTCGCGCATTTGGGACCGGATGTCCTTCGATCGTGTGTACCGCTTCGGCCTCGCGGACGTCGCGAGCTTTACCCGCGCGCTGCTCGGCTTTTCTCCCCGCCGTCGGCTCGAGGTCGACCAGCACCCGGAGCGGATTCACGGCCTGCTCAACACCACGCCGCTAGAAGAACTCGTCGTCACACGAATCCCCTGGCGCCGTCTGCGGCGCAACATCCGGTCCGGGCTGGTTGGCGCTGTCTGTATTGGAGTCACTGAAATCGCGGGCGGCCGAACCGTGGTCTTTGTCGACGATCGCGAACACCGGCCGCCGCGCTGGACGCACGACCGCTTCGTGGTCGCGCGAGCTACCCGTCTCGGCCCGGTCCACCCACTCGCCTCCGCTGCGATTCCATTCCTGTTCCCGGCGGTCCGGATTGGGGACTCCTATTACTGCGACGGCGGACTCCGGCAGTCGACGCCGCTCTCCTCCGCCCTACGCATGGGGGCGAACCGCATTCTCGCGATCGGGCTTCGCAAGGAGCAGCCCTCAGCCGCGACTGGATCCGAGGATGAAGTGAGCCTGCGCCCGTTGATGTCGGCGGGCTTTCTCTTCGGCAAGGTCCTGAACGCCGTTCTGACCGATCGGATCGAGTTCGATCTTTCCCACATGCGAGTGCTCAACGAGGTGCTGCGCGCCGGAATCGAGGCCGAGGGAGAGCGTCACCTCGAGCGGGTGAACGCTCGCGTGGAGCAGCAGCGCGGACTCGGCTTCCGCATCGTCGAAGACGCCTTCGTGCGGCCGAGCGAGGACATCGGCCGGATCGCGGGGCGGCACGTGCAGCGTGTGCGGAAGGGCTCGCTCGGCATCGGGCTGCGCGACCTAGCCTTCCGGGCGCTGGCGCGGGGCTCGCCCGGCGAGGAGGCGGATCTGATGAGCTACCTGCTCTTCGATGGACAGTACGCGGCCGAGTTGATGGACCTCGGAGAGTCCGACGCTGAGCGCCATGAAGAGGAACTGCTGCGGCTCTTCTCCGCCTGAGGCTTGAACTGGTCAGACCCTTCTGCGACCCTGCGAACTCAATCCAAGGAGAGTGGAATGAGCCTCGACGCGCAAACTCCGGTCGGCGATCCTCTGCCCGAGGGACCCCCCAAAGACGCTCCCATCGAGTTCAGCGAGGCGCAACTCCTCGCCGAGCCCGAGTTCGACGAGCCGCTGATTGCGGGCGGTGTCCGCTGCCACGGCGGCTTCATCGATGGCGAGTACGTTTCGCCGCGCACGCTCGTCCGCATGCCCGCGATCGATGCCTGGCAGTCCCGGCTGCGCCTCGAGGGCCCCGGCGTGGTCGACATCTCGCGCGAGTTCATGCCGCCCCACTACCCGAGTCTCGAGCAGGCGAAGCTCCTTCTTCGCGCAGGCGTCCAGAAGCCCATCACTCGCAGCCTCACCATGATTTCGATCGTCGAGGGCTTCGGCGCGATGATCCGCGATGTTCCGGTCCCGGATCTGCGCGCGGCGATCAAGGAAGACCTTGCGGGCACCGCGCTCTCGCACCTGACTGCGGGCCTCTTCGAGGCGCACGCGCGCGACGAAGCCGGACACCGGGACCAGGGCGGGCACAAGCAGATGTGGGAAGCGGCGCGCGATCTCGCTTTCGAGAACCCGCGGGTGCCGGGTGACGTGCTCGCACGGCTCATGCAGGGGCGCGGCCGGAATCGCCGCCCGCCGCTGTTTCCGACTCTGCCGGAAAAGGTCGAGGGCCTGATCGCGACCATGGCGAACGTGATGGTGATCGAGATCTTTGCGGACGACGTGTTTTCCTGGGGCGAGGCGCTGCTCGGCGACCCGGAGGTCTCGGCGGCAGCCGAAGCCGCCTCGCGAATGGTCTCCTACATCCGCGCCGACGAGCGTCCGCACGTCGAGTACCTGCGGACGGCACTCTCGGAGGTCCGGTGCCGAACCCTGCTCACCATCGACGGGGGAGAGATCCCGGGACGCGAAGTCGTGGACGCGATCCTGGCGCAGCAACTGCGCGGGATCGCATCGTCGCGGCCGCGCGAGCAGCGCGAAGCGCTCCACGAGGAGATTCGCGCGGACATCGCGGAGATGCGTCTCTCGAGCGAACTCATGCGCAAGTTCACGGCGCTCGACGACGGCTGGACCTTCCCGCGGTCCGAAGACGATCCGATAGAGATCGCGCTCAGCTAGGAGTCCATGCCGTGATTCTAAGAGTTGCTGAGCGCGTGGTTCGTTCGGCCCTGATCGGGTATGCGGCGGGAAGCGTCTGGCTCCGCTACAAGGGGCCGAGCTGGCTCGACCGGATCGCGCGACGCGACCCCAAGGCGCGCGATCTGAGCGCGATTCATCAGAAGAACGCCGACCAGATCTATCGCACCGCGACCCGGCTCCGCGGGCTGCTGATCAAGATGTGTCAGGTGATCGGGACCCGCTCGGACGTGTTCCCGCCGGCCTACGTGAAGACGCTGTCGCAGGCGCACGACCGCCTGCCACCTCGCGAGTTCGAAGAGATCCGGTGCGTGGTCGAGGAAGATCTCGGCAAGCCGCTCGACGCCGTCTTCTCCGAGTTCGAGACGCGACCGGTTGCGGCGGCCTCGCTGGCGCAGGTGCACCGGGCGAGGCTCCTGGATGGCCGCGAGGTCGCGGTCAAGGTCCAGTATCCGGACATCGAGCACATCGTGAAGACCGACCTCTCGTCGGTGCGCCGGATCTGCAGGATCTACGAGAGGTTCGACCCCCAGCCGATGGAACTGCTGCCGCTGCTCGACGAGATGAACCAGCACCTCGCCCTGGAACTCGACTTCTGCCGCGAGGTCGAGAGTGGGGATCGGATCAGGAAGCTCTTCGAGGACAACCCGGCGGTCGTGATCCCCGAGTTCTACAAGGAGTGGTGTACAGGACGGGTAATCACGATGGAGTTCGTCTCGGGAATCAAGGTCACGGATATCGAAGCACTCGACGAGGCCGGAATCGACCATCGGAGGGTCGTGCAGGGTCTGATGGGGATCTACACCCGAAAGATCATGGCCTTCGGCTTCTTCCAGGCGGATCCACATCCCGGGAACATCTTCATCCAGCCCGGGCCACGATTCGTGCTGGTCGACTTCGGGCTCGCGAAGGAACTCCCCGAAGGATTCGGCCTCGGCCTCTTCGAGTTGATGTTCTCGATGATGACCTTCAACGACCAGTCGATGATTCGCGCCTTCGACGAACTCGGCTTCGAAACCAAGACCGGAGACAAGTCCACCTACGTCGAAATCGCGCGGCGCATGATCGATCGCAGCGAGAGCCGCAGGTTCGAGGGCGAGTTCACCGAAGGCATGACCGACGAGCTCTTCGAGGCGATCCGCGAGAACCCGATCGTTCAGGTTCCGATCGACTTCGTACTGGTTGCGCGGGCGTTCGCGCTGCTCTCCGGGATTGCGCATACGCTGGGCCACCGAGCGAACGTGCTCGAGTCGATGGCCCCGGGTGCGACGCAGCTCCGGAGCTGACTCCGGTCAGCCGCAGGAGGCCGACTTCCAGTCGATCGGGGGCGCGCTGGCCTCCACGGCTAGGTCGATCGGCAGCAGGAGGGTGTCTCCCGCGGCCGAGAGCGGCAGGTCGACGATCAGCAGGGCGATGGTCAGCGGGGCCAGGAACGCTGCGACGACGGGCTTGTACTCGGTCATCACGCTGGGGAAGCAGGACCAGGACTCGAGGTTGAGGCGGACGCCCGGATAAAGATTCCCGACCTGGGCCTCGAACTCGGGATCGAGCCCGGTGTGCGCGATCAGGCTGTTGCAGGCCGTGAGTGACACCGCGACGCAGAGCGCGGCCGTCCGAACAGCCTTCCACGGGCGCGTTCGCTTCCGATCGCTTCTCACTCCGACCGGTACCGGGTCTCGAGTTGGGCGCGTTCGCGCTGGCGCTCAAGTGCGAGCTCGATCAAGCGGTTGCAGAGTTCGGGCATGGGAATCCCCGTGGTCTCCCAGGCCCTCGGGTAGAGGCTTCCCTCCGTGAACCCGGGAAGGGTGTTGACTTCGTTTACGAGCAGGTCGCGCGTGTCCTCGGTGAGAAAGAAGTCCACGCGCGCCATGCCCCAGCACGACAACGCCCGGAAGGCGCGCTCTGCCAACTCCCGTACTTCTAGCGCCTTGGCCTCGTCGATCGGGGCCGGAAGCACGAGTTCCGTCTGTTCGCTCAGGTACTTGGCCTCGTAATCGTAGAACTCGCCTCGGTAGACGATTTCTCCGGGCACCGAGCACTTTGGCTCGTATCCCCCCAGCACCGCGCACTCGATCTCTCTCGCGCGCAGCGCCGGCTCTGCCAGCACCTGGAGGTCGTAGCGCGCAGCGTTACGCAGCGCTGCTTCGAGTTCACGGCGCGTGCTCGCGCGCTCGATGCCGACTGAGGATCCGGTGTTCGCGGGCTTGACGAAGACCGGAAACCCGAAACGCTTTTCGATCCGATCCAGGAACGGTCCGGGTTGCTCGAGGATCGCGCGGCGCGTGGTGTCGAGCCACTCGATGATCGGAAGTCCCGCCTCGCGCAGCAGGCGCTTGGAGGCGACCTTGTCCATGCACAGCGCGCTCGAGAGCACGCCGCAGCCCACGTACGCGACCCCCGAGAGTTCGAGCAGCCCCTGGATCTCGCCGTCCTCTCCCCCGCGGCCGTGCAGCATCGGGAACACGACGTCGATCGGGGCACGGAGCGCGGAGTCGTCTCTTCCGGCTCCGAGCAGGTCGAAGCCGCGCGCCGTCGTGGGAAAGGCTGCGACCGCGTCTGCGTGACCGAAGACCGCGTCGGGTAGTAGTCCGGCTTCTGGCTCGGCGAGGGACCAGCCGCCGTCGTGATCGATGGCCACGAGGACCGACTCGTAGCGGGTCGGATCGAGCGCCTGCACGACGGCCGTGGCCGAGCTGATCGAGACTTCGTGCTCGGTCGAGCGACCCCCGAACAGCACCGCCACGCGCAGCTTCTCCACGTCGCAAAGATAGCGCGGGTCCGGGCTTCGTCATTGACACGGCTCGCGCTGGCTGCGTATCTTGAGGCTCTTGGATGCGCTGAAAGACAAGGAAAAACGGCTGTTTGACGCAATCGGGCGGACCGGTTCGTTGATCGTGGCCTACTCGGGCGGCGTCGATTCGGCCTACCTCGCGCACGCGGCACACTGCGTGTTGGGCGAGGCCACGCTCGCGGTGACCGCGAAGTCGGCGTCGTATCCGCGCAGCCACTGCGAGATGGCAGAGCGCGTGGCGCGCGAGTTCGGCTTCCGACACCGTGTGGTCGAGACCCGGGAAATCCAGAATCCCGAATACGCGGCGAACCCCGTGAATCGCTGCTACTTCTGCAAGACCGAACTCTTCGACACGCTCGAGGGGCTTCGGAGCGAACTCGGCATCGAGGCGGTGGCATACGGAGTGAATGCCGACGACCTGAGCGATTTTCGTCCCGGGCACCAGGCCGCCGAGGAGCACCGGGTACTCGCGCCTCTGCTCGATGCCGGACTCTCGAAGGCCGAGATTCGGGCCCTCTCACGCGAGGCCGGACTTCCGACAGCCGGGATCCCGGCATCGGCGTGTCTCTCCTCGCGCATCCCATACGGGATGGAGGTGACGCCCGAAAAGCTCGGACAGATCGACCGCGGCGAGGATGCGCTTCGCGCCCTCGGCTTCCGGCAGGTCCGGGTTCGGCACCACGGCGAGCTCGCGCGTGTCGAGGTTGCCGCCCCGGAACTTGCCCGGGCGCTGGCTCCGGAGATGGCCGCGCGCATCTCGGCGGCGCTCAAGGCGGCCGGCTTCCGCTGGGTATCCCTGGACCTGGACGGCTATCGGACGGGATCCCTGAACGAGGTTCTGGAAATCCAGCCTCCCGCGCCTGCGCGCTAGGCTCGTGTTTCGGACCCAGGGCGCCCCCAGGGACGCCGGAATCGATCAGGGCCGCGCGCTTCGCCATCTGATCCGCCGGGCCGCTGCGGCGAATCGCGCCCGGTACGGGCGTGCGCGCTTCCGCAGGGCCAGACGCAGCGCTGCACTGCAGCTCGGCGTTCCGCTGCTCCGCTTTCTGCCGCAGCATCACGAGCGGCTTCAGGGGATCGCTTCGGGAGCCGGGCTGTCGCTGGCGGCCCTCGAAGTGCTCGAATCGGTGCCGGCAGTCAGCGTCGGCGCGACGGCGAAGGGCTCGGAGCTCGAAGCTTCGTTCCGTACCCCCGATCTGGCGGCCTGGCCGCTCCTGCTCCGCAGCAGCGATCCGGACGTGGGCGGGTTCCCGTCCGTGGAACTGACGGCCGCACCCTGGGCGTCGAGCGTCGCCGGCGTGAACGCGCACGGCCTGGCCGCGCTCTGTGTCGACGACCGGCCGGGCGGGGTCTCGACCCGATTCCTGGTGCAAGAGCTGCTGCTGCGCTCCCGCGACTTCACGGCCGCGCTCGACCACCTGCGGCGCCGCGCACCCTACGCCGGGGTGTACGGCACCCTGCTGCTCGCCGCTCCGGGCCACGATCCCGCTCGAATTCGGATTTCGCCCGGCGGGGTCGCGGTCGACGCCGCACCGGACGGGGCGCCGGCCGTCGGGCTACCGCGGCTTCGGATCGATGCCGCCACACGAACACTGGTTTGGACGGGGCCGGATGGGTCCGAACAGATTGCGGAGCCGGGTCCGATGGACGAGGTGGTTCGCTAGGGAAACGGGATCCGGTCCGGATCTTCGAGACCCGCGCGGCTGGCAGCGTCGAGTTCGAGCCAGAGCTGCCGGTAGCGGTGATGCGCGAGCCGGAGCGTCCGGCTGTCGGTGACCCCGACGCGCGGGCCATCGGAGAGCACGAGAAGCGTCGCGCGCGCGAGGTCAGGGCTCGCGCCCGGGCGCGGCTCCTGGTAGCGTTCCCAGATCTCGAGCAGCGAGGCGCGCAGGCGCGATGGGTTCGAAAACGCCTCGCGCGCCAGCCCGATCGTGCGGCGACCACGAACCAGCTTGAGGTCGGCGCAGGCGAAACCGTCGCAGACCGCGTAGGGGTCGGTGCGCACTCGCACGTCCGGATCGAAGCTAAACCCGCCGCTGCGAAGGTCGCTGAGCGCGGCCGTAATTTCGGCGTCGCGGTCGGGCCGGAGCCAGGTCTGGCACGCGCCGAGCAGCGCGAGCAGCCCGATGGCGCCCGACAGTCTGAGCCGGCTAGCGCGTGTCCGGTGCACGCCGCCGGCGCCGGCGATGCCGCCCGGCCGGCCGCCCTCCGCCCCCGTCGCCCGGGGCGGTCGGCGCCCCGGGTTCCCGCGCGCGAGGCTCGGCCGGGGGGCCCGCATCCTCCGCGACCGGATCCGGGGTGGCCGGGGTCGACACCTCGGTGTGTCCACTCAGGTAGTGATAGAGCACCGCGGCGAGGTCCTGCTTGCCCTCGTCGTCGGCCAGCAGGCGTTCGACCACCGGCAGGAACTGCTCCTGGCGGGTTCGCCGCTCGTGCTCGGGGAGTTCGCGAAGTTGATGCTCGATCTGCACCCGAACCCGTTCTGCGTTCTTCTCGACCAGCGAAGCCTCGTTGGGAAGCGGCCGTTCGGGGATCGTCATGCGGTTCACTTTCTCCAGGTTTCGGAAGTTCCCGATGTCGAGGCCCGAGACGAGCGAGATCGCGGTTCCTGCCTTTCCGGCGCGCCCCGTGCGTCCCGTACGGTGCAGGTACACCTCGGGAGACTCGGGCGTACTGTACGAAATCACGTGAGAGAGGTCGCTGATGTCGATCCCGCGTGCCGCCACGTCGGTGGCGACGAGAAACCTGAGTTTCCCCGCCTTGATCCGCTTCATCACCGACTCGCGCGCCGCCTGCGACATCTCGCCCTGAATCATGTCTGCGTCGAGATGGTTTCGCTGCAGCAACGCGCTCAGGTAGCGCACGTCGGCGCGCGTGTTGCAGAAGATGATCGCGGAGTCGGGGGCTTCGTCCTCCAGAATCCGCAGCAGTTCCTTCTCCTTCGTCTGAGCCGACACCACGTAGTGGTAGTGTTCGATCTCCTCCGGGCTCTCGGCGCCCCCCCGCGTGAGCGAGATGAACTCCGGCTCGGTCAGGAACGAGCGGGCGAGCGAGCGCACGCGCTCGGGCATCGTGGCCGAAAACAGCCCCGACTGACGCCGGCGCGGAAGGAAGCTCTGGATTTCGCGCATGTCGGGCCAGAATCCGAGCGAGAGCAATTCGTCGGCTTCGTCGAAGATCAGAAGTCGTACGCGGTTCAGCTTCATGCGGCCCGAGTTCAGGTGATCCAGAATCCGGCCGGGCGTGCCCGTAATGATCTGCGCGCCGCGCTCGAGGCCCTCGAGCTGCGGCCCGTACGCGACCCCGCCGTAGATCGGCAGGGTCTCGATGCCGCAGTAGTTCCCTATGATCTGGAGTTCCCGCGCGACCTGGCCGGCGAGTTCTCGGGTCGGCAGCAGCACGAGCCCCTGCGGCGCCCGAAGTTCCGCATCGATCGCCTCAAGCAGGGGAATCCCGAACGCGCCGGTCTTTCCGCTTCCGGTCACGGCCTGGACCATCAGGTCGTGACCACTTCGGATCTTCGGGATGACCCGGGCCTGGACCGGCATCGGCTCGCTCCAGCCCAGGTCGTCGATGCCGCGCCGGATTTCGGGCGACAGGCTTTCGAAGCTGTCGAGTTCTTCGGTCATCGCCGGTTCCGGTCGACCTGGGAGCACGCCTCAATCCGCTGCATGAATCTCTTCTTCCTCGATTCTGGCGAGCGCCGCTTCGACGAGACCTTCAACGTCCAGAGCGCGTTCGATCTTCTCGAGTTGCGCCGGCCGGGTCCTAGTTGCGGGCCGGCGCGGCATCAGGTAACTGCAGCAGTCATCGGCGGGCTCGATCGAGATCTCGAAACTGCCGAGTGTTCGGGCACGTTCGATGATCTCCGCCTTGTCGAGCCCGATCAGGGGCCGCAGCACCGGCAGCGTAGCAGCCCGGTTGATGGTGTCCACGTTCGCGAGCGTCTGGGACGACACCTGGCTCAGGCTCTCTCCCGTCACCAGCGCGTGCGCGCCGTTTCGCGCCGCGATGCGCTCGGCGATGCGGAGCATGAAGCGCCGGTAGAGCACAATCCGGGGCCCGGGCGCTGTCTCTTGCACCAGGGTCTGCTGAAGCGTCCCGAACGGTACCAGGATCAGTCGCGATCGGCCCTGATACTGTGCGAGCAGCGCGACCAGATCGCGCACCTTCTGCTGCGACGCGGCGCTCGTGAACGGATGGCTGTGGAAGTGAACGAAGAGCGCCTTGCATCCTCGCTTGAGCGCCAGCAGCGAGGCGACGGGGGAATCGATCCCGCCCGAGATCAGGGAGACGATCCGGCCCGCGCTCCCGACTGGCATGCCTCCCGGACCCTGGATCTGCTCGGCTCGGATCAGGGCCTCGTCCGAGAGCACGTGGACGTCAACCCAGACATCCGGGCTTCCGAGATCGACCCGTGCCCCCGTGACCGCCTGCACGGCCGCCCCCAGCCGGGTCGCGAGCGCCTGCGAACTGAACGGGTGTCGCTTCTCGATCCGGCGTACCCGGATCCCAAAGGATTCCGGTCTGCGCTCGGTCATCAATTCGACCGTGGTCTTCTCGATTTCCTCCGGCTGCGGCGCGCAGGAGCGTGCGCGTCCGAAGTGCGCAACGCCGAAGATCCGTCGAATTCGGCGCGAGACCTCCTCGAACGGCACCTGGTCGGGAAGTTCCACGACCAGCCGCCCGTACAGGCGGCGCGACCGAACCGTCTTCGGCGCAGCCAGAGGGTCGAGCACGCGCTGCAGGTTGCCGAGAAGCTGGCCCTCAAAAAAGGGCCGGTTCTTCCCCTTGAGCCCGATCTCGGCGTAGTGGATGACGACGAGCACGGCCCGCTACTATAGGGGCGCGGGCGACGGGCGTCGCCGTTTCCCCCGCAACGGGAAGCTTCGAAGCTGGGGCCGACGCGGGTCGGGATTGCGGCGCCCGCCCCGGGCCGACCGCGGCCGAGGCGTGCTCAGGGGGTGCTGGGCGCGCCCCCGCCGGCTGGGGTAGCCTGACGGGCCCATGAAGATCGGCCAGCGGCTGCTCGACGAGCTCGCGATGCTCGCGAGACTTCGCTTCGAGGACTCGGAGCGCGAGGGCATGCTGCGGGATCTGGAAGCGATCCTCGACTACGTCGGCAAGCTCGAGGAACTCGACACCCGAGAGGTTCCTCCGACCGCACACCTGTTCGACGTCACGACGCCAATGCGGGAGGACCGGGTCGAACGCGTGCTACCCGCCGACGAGGCGCTCCGCAACGCGCCCGAGTACGAGGGTACGGCCCTGGTGGTTCCCAAGGTCCTCGAGTGAGTGAACTCTGGCAGCTCGGGCTCGACGAACTCTCGGCCTGTGTGGCTCGGGGCGAAGCCAGTTGCGTCGAGGCCGTGGGCGCATCGCTCGATCGAGTTGCAGCCGTGGACGACCAGGTCGGGGCGTTTCTTTCGCTGCGCAGTGAAGCGGCGCTGCGCGAAGCGTCCGAGGCCGACCGCGCGCGCGCGAAGGGGGCGGAGCGCGGACCGCTTCACGGCCTTCCCTTCGCTGTGAAGGACAACCTGGTGAGCCCCGATTTCGAGACGAGTTGTGCGTCCAGGATCCTGCGCGGCATGCGCGCTCCGTACGAGGCCACGGTGCTCGCGCGTCTTCGAAAGGCCGGGATGGTGGCGCTCGGAACCACGAACATGGACGAGTTCGCGATGGGTTCCTCCTGTGAGAACTCGTCGGTGAAGCCGACGCGCAACCCCTGGGACCTCGCGCGGGTTCCCGGCGGCTCGAGCGGCGGAAGTGCTGCTGCGATCGCGGCACGCGAGGTCCCGGTCGCGCTCGGGTCCGACACGGGGGGGTCGATCCGGCAGCCGGCCGCCCTGTGCGGCGTGGTGGGTCTCAAGCCGACCTATGGCCGTGTGTCGCGCTACGGACTCGTCGCATTCGCGAGCTCGCTTGACCAGGTCGGACCCCTGACGCACTCGGCGCGCGACGCCGCCCTGCTGCTCGGCGTGATCGCGGGCAACGACCCGCTCGACTCCACCTCCCTCGACGCGCCGGTTCCCGACTACACGTCTGAACTCTCGGGCTCGATTGCGGGACTGCGCGTCGGCCTGCCGCGGGAATTCTTCGACGCTAAAGGACTCGACCCCGGAACCCGCGAGGCGCTCGAGGCTGCGCTGGCGACGCTCGAGGAACTCGGAGCGATTCCGGTCGAGCTCTCGCTCCCGCTCACGGAATATGCGATCGCCGCCTACTATCTGATCTGTACCGCCGAGGCGTCCTCTAACCTGTCTCGCTACGACGGCGTAAAGTACGGCCTGCGTGTGCCCGGCGACTCGCTCGACGAGATGTATCTGAATACGCGTTCGAGCGGCTTCGGCGGCGAGGTCAAACGCCGCATTCTTCTCGGGACTTTCGTGCTCTCGGCCGGATACTACGACGCCTACTATCGAAAGGCTCAGCAGGTACGAACCCTCGTGCGCCGCGACTTCGAAGCCGCGTTCGAACGCTGTGATCTGATCGCGACCCCGACGACGCCCGGGCCGGCCTGGCCGCTCGGAGAGCGCGTCGACGATCCACTCGCGATGTATCTCTCCGATGTCTTCACGGTGAGCGTCAACCTCGCGGGCCTGCCGGCGCTCTCGGTCCCGTGCGGCCGCTCGGGAAGACTCCCGGTGGGACTGCAGATGATCGGCCGTCCCCTGGACGAGCCGACGCTGCTGCGAGCCGCCGACGCCTTCCTGGAGCGGACCGGATTTCATCGCGACGTGCCGGAACTTTCCGGTACCACCGCGTGAGGCGCCTCGCCTGGATCCTGGCTGCGGTCTTCGCGCTCGGCGCGCTGGCGTTGGCCCTGATCCTCTGGCGGGTCGATACCGAAGCGCTGCGCACCAGGCTGACCGACACGGTCTCGGAGTCGCTCGGCCAGCCGGTGACGATTGAGTCGCTCACTCTCGCCTTCTTTCCTCCCGCGCTGCGGCTCCGGGGAACGCGGGTGGGGGACCCGGGTGGCGGTGCGCGCGCGCTGGCCAGGGTGCCCGAGGTCCGGCTCGAGCTGCGCCTGCTGCCGCTGCTCGGTGGCCGGGTGGTGCTCGGAACGATCGTGCTCGAAGGAGCTCAGCTCCGGGTTCCCGATGCGGAGGGGTTTGTGGACTTCACCGCGCCAGGGCCGTCGAGTGCGTCCACTGGGATCTCCGAAGCCGCGCTGGGTTTCGCGGTCGTGGCCGATCGGATCCTGGTCCGGGACGCGACCCTAGAGTTCGGAAGTGTCCGGCTCGAGCAGGTGCGGGCCGAGGGGAGCCTTGCCCTCGACGGCTCGGGCGGTCTCGAGCGTGCCGGGCTCGTGCTCGACGGCACGCTTGGCGGAGAGCGCGACGGCCTTCGGCTCGACGGGCCACTGCGATTCGAGCTTCGAATTCCGGGACGCTTCGAGCTGGATCTGAGCGGGTCCGTGCTCGCGACCGCGACCGGCGCGGGCAAGCCGGCCGGAACGGCGCTTCGGGTTTCGGGCAAACTCGACGCCGCGTTGCCGGTCGAGCAGATCTCTGCCGGCAAGATCGTGTTTGGAGAAGCCCGAATTCCGTTTACGGCGAAGTTCGATGAGCGGAGCTTCGCGCTTCGCGTGCCGTCGGGCAGTCTCGATCTCGCATCCCTCGGGCCGCTTTGGAGCGATGGTCGAGCTGGGCTCCGGGGCCGCGTCCTGTACGGGGCCCTCGAGGCCGCGAGATTCCGGGACGCGGGCTGGGATCTCCGCGGCGAGGGCCGATTCGACGGCGTAGAGCTTCCACTCGCTGCAGGCCCCGCGCGGGTGCGCGGCCGCTTCGATCTCGCGAAACAGCAGCTCCGGATCGGCCCGCTGGAGATCGACTTCGGCGGAGCGACCGTCGGGGCGCGCGGCCTGTACGCGCTCGACTCCGGCAGCTTCGAAATCGAATCCGTCGCCGAGAATGCGGAGGTCGCACCGCTCGTCGCCGCGTTCTCGAAGCGGCTCCGCGTCGACGGTCGCCTGTTCGGGAAGCTGTCGCTTGCGGGCAGGACCGGAGGGGCGGGGCCGTTCCAGAGCCTGAGCGGACGCGGGCGCGTCCAGATCGACGACGGGCGAATTCACGGTCTGTCTCTGCTGAGTTCTATCGAGGGAAGTCTCGCATCGGTTCCGGTACTGCTCGCGAGGCTCGGGGGGCGAAACTTCTCCCGCTACGAACGGGAAGAGTTCCGGCAGCTCTCCGCCGACTTCATTCTCGAGGGCGGACGGGCCTGGACTAACAACCTCGTGCTCGACTACCGGGGCGCGCGGGCTGAACTGCGTGGCTCGATCGGTCTGGAAGATGCCGGACTCGACCTTGCGGGACGCGTGACCCTCGACTTCGAGGCCGGGCCCGGCCAGCTCGGCGGTGGCTCCGAACGCAGGCGCGTGATCCCGATTGCAGGCGTGACGGGGACCCTCTACCGGCCCCGCGTGCGTATCGAAGCGTCGACGCTGCTCTCGCTCGCTTCCGAGTATGCGGCGGCGAGTCCGTTGCTCGAAAGGATCGAGGAGCGAATCGGCAGCGAAAACGTCGAAGCCGCGAAGCAACTGCTCGATCGAATTCTGAGCGGCGGCCGGGATCGCCGGTGACAGAGCCCTTCTTCACGCTCCGGCTCGATGACGACGGTGTGCGCATACTCGACCAGCGCTGCCTCCCGGAAGCCGAGCGCTATCTCCTACTCCGCAGCGCCGAGGAGGTCGCGCGTGCGATCGAGGACATGGCGGTGCGCGGGGCTCCGGCAATCGGGGTAGCAGCTGCGATGGGCGTGGCGGTTGAACTCGCGCGAAGCTCCGACGCAGAGCTCGAGGCCGGGCTCGAGCGAGCCTGTCGGCGCCTGGCCGCGACGCGGCCCACCGCCGTCAACCTGAGCTGGGCGCTGACGCGGGTTCGCGAGCGGCTGGCCGCCCGGATCGAGGCGGGCGTGGACCCCGAGGCGCTGCGCCGAGAGGCACGCGAGTTCGCGCGGACGCTCCACGCGGAGGACGTCGCGACCTGTCGCGCGATCGGCGAGCACGGCGCTCCGCTGGTGCCGGAGCACGCGCGGCTGCTCACGCACTGCAATGCGGGCGGGCTTGCCACTGCCGGGTACGGAACCGCGCTCGGGGTGGTGCGCTCGGCGGCACGGGAGGGCAGGATCGAGCGGGTGCTGGCCGCCGAGACACGGCCCTTTCTTCAGGGCGCGCGGCTCACCACCTGGGAACTCGACCGCGACGGGATCCCGGTCACGCTGATCACGGACTCGATGCCGGGGTCGCTCATGCGCGCCGGCGAGATCGACCTGGTGGTGGTCGGGGCCGATCGGATCGCGGCCAACGGCGATGTCGCCAACAAGATCGGGACCTATCCGCTCGCCCTGCTGGCCGAGTTCCACGGGATCCCGTTCTACGTCGCGGCGCCGCTGTCGACCGTCGATCTCGAGATGCCGGATGGAGACGCGATCCCGATCGAACAGCGCGACCCCGCCGAGGTCACATGCTTCGCGGGCCGGCGGATCTCGGCGCCGGGCGTTCCTGCCCTGCATCCGGCGTTCGACGTGACTCCGGCCGCTCAGGTGACGGCCATCATCACCGAGGCCGGGGTGGTTCGAGCGCCGCTCGCGGCCGGCCTTCGCAGACAGAAGTCCGCCTGAGCCGGAGGACGTCCGCCCGGCCGCCGCCCGCTTCGCTCAAACCGGCCTGCGTCATTGCCGATACCGATTGAGCCTCGTCTCCCCAAGGAGCCCGCGTTTGAGCAAGGCCGTATTGATCGTCGAGGACGACGCTCCGTTCCGGAAGGCCCTCGAGCGCGCGGTCGCAAGGCTCGGCTACCCGGCGCGGAGCGCCGAGGACGGGATCGAGGCGCTGCGGTCGATCCGCGAGTCGACGCCGGGCCTGGTCCTTCTCGACCTTCTGCTGCCACGAACGGACGGCTACGCCGTTCTGGAGGAACTGCGCGCCAACCCCGACGAGCGCGCGCTCCCCGTCGTCCCGATGAGCGCCGTGTACAAGGACGTCGCTGCCACGCGCAGGCTCCGCGAACTCGGCTGCGAGGAATTTCTCGAAAAACCCTTTGCCGAGGAGTCGCTCGGGCGCCTGCTCCGGAAGTACCTGGGACGTCCCGAGAGCCGGCGCGGTGACGCGGCACCCCAGCCCGGCGAGATGCCGCTCGGGGAGCGCGGCTTCGGGGCGGTGCTGTGGCAGGCGATGCAGGACGGGGTCTCGGGCGCACTGCACGCGCGGCAGGGCAAAGCGAAGAAGGCGGTACTGCTCGAAGCCGGCCGCCCGGTAGCGATTCGTTCGAACGTGGTTCGCGAATGTCTCGGAAGGCGCCTGCTGGCAGCCGGCCGCATCGACCAGGCGACCCTCGATCGCTCGCTCTCCCGGATGCGCGAGGATCGATCGTTTCAGGGGCAGGTGCTGATTGCGCTCGGCGCGATCGAGCCGCAGGCACTGGATCGGGCGCTGGCCGAGCAGGGCCGGGACAAACTGGCGGACCTCCTGGGCTGGGAGCAGGGCCAGAGCTGGTTCGAGCCGGAGGTCAGCCAGCTGAGCCGCGCTACTGCCCTCGAGGCTCGGTGCCCGCAGGCGCTTTTGCTGGATGCCGCGGCCCGGGTCGCTCCCGCCTCGCTGGAACGCGCGCTGGCGCACGCAGCGGCGGGAGAAGTTCTCGTCGGCGCCCGGAAGCTCACGCCCGAAGCTCGCGCGCTCGACCACGTTGCGGCGCTGCTGGCGGCGCTGGAGCGGGGTGCGGCCCCGGATGAACTCGTCTCGGATCACGCGGCCGCGCTCTTCGGACTCCGCCTGGTGGGCCTGACCGGCCCGTCGGACACCGGCGTGCCGGGCGCCGCGTCCCGCGCGGACCGGGCCGGCGTCGAGGAACTCTGCGAACTGCTGGAGTGCCAGGCGTCGCAGGACCATTTCGGCGTGCTCGGCATCGAGGCGGGTGCCCCGGAGGCCAGGGTCCGGGCCGCCTTCTTCGAACTCGCGAAGCGCTTTCACCCGGACCGTTTCGGGTCCGATGCCGAGGCGCGCGAACTGGCCCGCAAGCTCTTTGCCCGGGTCACGGAGGCGCACGAGGCGCTCTCCGACCCGGACCGGCGGCGGGAGTACGAGGCGAAGCTCCGCGCACCCGGTGAGGACCCCGAAAAGCTCGGGAACGAACTGCTGCGCGCCGAGGTCCAGTTCCAGAAGGGCATGGCGCTGCTCAAGCAGCGGAACTACCCGGCCGCGCTCGAGCAATTCGATTGGGCGCTTCGGCTCGATCCCTCCGAGGGAGAGTTCGAGGCGCTTTACGGCTGGACCTGCTATCTGGCGGATCCAGACGCCGAGAACGCGCTGGAGAAGGCTGCGGCCCACCTCGAGAACGCCCTCAGGCTCTCGCCCAACGCGGTGCCCCCGCACTATTATGCCGGGCAGGTTCAGAAGGCTTGCGGAGACCTACTCCGGGCGGAGAAAATGTTCAGCAGGGTGCTCAGCATGGACCCGGATCACGTGGAGGCGGCGCGCGAGCTTCGCCTGCTCAAGATGCGACGCGAGTCCGAACGACCGAAATCCGAGGGCGTCTTCGGATTCGGCAGAAGGAAGAAGTAGTGGCGGTCGAGAAGACCGAGCAAATCTGGCTGGACGGCGAGCTGATCCCCTGGGACGACGCGCAGATCCATCTGCTCACACACACCCTCCATTACGGCCTCGGCGCTTTCGAGGGCATCCGCTGCTACGAGTGTGCGGATCAGCGCAGCGCGGTCTTTCGGCTGCGCGAACACCTGGAGAGGCTGAGAGATTCCACCCGGATCCTGGAAATCGATCTGCCTTACGACGTCGAGGCCTTGGAGCGCGTCGTGCTCGACACGCTGCGCATCAACGGCATGACCGAGGGCTACATCCGCCCGCTTGTCTTTCTTGGAGCGGGCGCCATGGGACTCTTGCCGACCGACAACCCGGTCCATGTGGCGGTGATCGTCTGGCCCTGGGGTGCCTACCTCGGCGAGGGAAGTCTGGAGACCGGAATCCGTGCCAAGGTCTCGTCGTATTCGCGCCACCACGTGAACGCCGCAATGAACAAGTCGAAGACCTGCGGCGACTATGTCAACTCGATCCTCGCAAAGCGCGAGGTTACGCGGCTGGGCTACGACGAAGCGATCATGCTCGACACGTCCGGGCTGGTCGCGGAGGCGAGCGGCGAGAACCTCTTCATGGTCCGAGCGGGCGTGTTGAAGACGCCGCCCGTGGCCTCGGTCCTCGAGGGCATCACGCGCGACGCGGTCCTCACGATCGCGCGAGACAAGGGGATCCCGTTCGTCGAGCAGCAGTTGACGCGGGACGAACTCTATACCGCCGACGAGGTCTTCCTGACCGGAACCGCGGCCGAGGTCACGCCGATTCGGGAGGTGGACGATCGCCGCATCGGAGACGGGAGCCGCGGGCCCGTGACGACCACGATTCAGGCGACCTTCTTCGACGCGGTTCGCGGCAGGGAAAGCAAGTACGAGTCCTGGCTCACCTACCTCTGAGTTCGCGCCGGCTCGGCCGACCGTAAGTTCGTAGCGACGAGGTCGAGTCCAAGGTAGTACTGAGCTTTCGCATCCCCCCTCGCCGCTCTCTGCACAAGTTCCGCGTTCTGAGCCCAAGACGCCGAGCCCACTCCAAGGCAGAGCGAAGCGACGCAACCAAAGAGAAGCAAAGGAACGATGTGACGGGATTTCATTTGTCCCCTCCCGAATGAACTCCCGCGATCAGCGAATGAATTGCGCTTTCGCGTCCCGCACCCTCTTGTGCGAGTCGACCTCGCTGATCTGAGACACCTCGAGAATCGGTTTGAACGTCTTTCCGCAGGACCCGAAGCGATCACCACGCTAGCTGGCGAAGACGTCATCCGAGACCTTCGTCCACTTCAATTCTTTTCGCCTTCGTGTGAGTCAGTATTTCCCAAGAAGGGAACCATCTCCCTGACCATCCTCGAATTCTCCGGTCTTCGGGTT
>SPKZ01013289.1_pt1:17500-19447 | contig 19447 bp, 13 predicted proteins | sample 2456571 | NCBI WGS metagenome assembly SPKZ01 (sample SAMN11192286, study PRJNA482655) | marine metagenome | biome: ENVO:00000447; feature: ENVO:00000244|ENVO:00000211|ENVO:00000569|ENVO:00002023; material: ENVO:00002151; isolation source: ocean water from marine abyssalpelagic zone ... | reverse complement strand
CCCCCCTGCTGGCTCCGTTACCCCGCCCACGAGATCGGCCCCAGCCAGCCAGCGGCAGCCGCCGGTGTCCGCCCAGCCGCCGCCGCCTGCCACCAACCCCTCGGGTCCCGTCACAAGGCCATCCATGCGGGTCCCAGGACCGGCGGCTCGTGCTCCCAGCCAACACCCCGGGCGAATTCCTAGAGATGACGACCCCCTGGTCATGGCACCCAGCACTCGGATGCCCGAGCGTTTGTCCCACCCCCCAGCGTCAGTGGCTCCTAGCGCTCCGCCATCGGCACAACCCTCGCGACGCCCCGACAAATTGGACGGAAGTGATGGCTTAGAGCTGGAATCCGACCGCCCCGCGAAGCCCCCAGCCAAGGACGATCTCGAGCTCGATTTCTAGCTGGGGACCGACGCCGGGGCTCGCAGCTCCGTACTCAGCCCAGGTCGACTCAAAGTGATGGCCGCTCGCTGACACCGCATCAATTCGTTCGAACACTGTTCGAGTAGATCGATCCACCCTGGTCAAAACTCCCACAAACCGGGTGTTTTTTAGGAAAACCGGCTGGCACAGTCCTTGCGATAGGGGGCGGTATGCACACTTTAGCCCCCTCCGAATCCCGCTCTGTCCCCCCTATTCCTCAACTCTTACCCGCAGCCGGCACCCTGCCTGAGCTACGTCTCGCCACCGTCGACAACGACGGAGCGCTCGGTCAGCCGCTCTCTGAGCACGAATCGATCTGGCAACAGTTGGTCCGTCGCGAACTGACTCTGCGGTCCACCTTCGCCCACGGCGAACGTTTCTACGTCCTTCTCCAGTACACAGACCTGGCCAACGGCGAAGGCCTCACCCTTCGAAAACGTAATGTATTCGAACGCGTCGTGCTCGGCGACACCGGGCGTGTCACCGGCCAAGTGTTGGGGCTCGCCAACTCCACCGTGGCTAGTTACACGTTGAACTCCTTGCGCAAGCTCAAGCTTCGGTCTCGCGAACGGGCCGTCCCCCTCGCTCTCGCTCTGCACCTCAGTCGTCACGCCCTCACCGATCACGACGCCCGTGCGAGTAGCTTTCTGACACCGGAAGGACGCTTCAAGGTTCTCAGCTTGCGGAACCCGTCGACCAGCCGCTTCGCCCTTTTGACGGCGGCCGAGCGCGGAGTGGCCTCCTTGGTCATGCTCGGAAATTCCAACTCGGAGATCGCCATCAATCGCAACACGTCGCTGCACACGGTGGAAAACCAGGTAGTGTCCATCTTCAGAAAGTTCGATGCGAGCAACCGATTTCAGTTGATGAGCCGACTACTGGGCGTCTGCTCAACGTCAACCACATGTCCCCAGTAGTCGGTCAAGCCTAGACCCGCCAGGCCCCCATCCCTTTCGCCAGAGCCGGGGCTGGGCTACACCCGGGGCGCATTGCCCCCTCAGATACGCCGAACCCGCGTAGTCGGCATTCATCTCGCCAAGCTAGCATCGCTATTGCTGTGGTCGAGCCTCAGCAACCCAGCGAAGGCGCGCCCGCTATCGCCCTACGAGAGCCAAAGTCTGAGCGACGCTCTCAGCGAAACGCAAGAAACGACCGATCGCTCGCCCGAGGGCAAGCTCATCGACCGCATCCACGTGATCAGCCTCGACGTAGTGGAAGCGCGGGATCCGGCCCCGGGTTTCTTGAACTGGTTCCACTCCACCACTCGACCCAGCATCATCGCTCGCGAAGTTCTACTACGCCGTGGCGATACTTACTCCCAGCAACTAGTCGATGAATCCGAACGAAACCTCCGTCAACTGACACAACTTTCGGTGGTGCTATTGGTGCCCGTCAACAGCCCGCGTCCGGGGCACGTCTCCCTGCTCGCCATCACCAAGGACGTCTGGAGTCTGAGAGTGAACTGGGCGCCTCGGTTCGCGGGCGGCACGCTGGATCAATTCGTGTTCCAGCCAACAGAAAACAATCTGCTGGGCTCT
>SPKZ01013289.1_pt1:0-10000 | contig 19447 bp, 13 predicted proteins | sample 2456571 | NCBI WGS metagenome assembly SPKZ01 (sample SAMN11192286, study PRJNA482655) | marine metagenome | biome: ENVO:00000447; feature: ENVO:00000244|ENVO:00000211|ENVO:00000569|ENVO:00002023; material: ENVO:00002151; isolation source: ocean water from marine abyssalpelagic zone ... | reverse complement strand
CTTCCCGCACCACCGTCAGCTCGGCCCCTGAGGTCAAACGCACGCGGTAGCCGGCCTCTCGGTGCTCGATGTCCGAGCCGACGTACAAGCCCAAAACTTCTAACTCGCACCACTGCCCATCCACCCACATGGCAGTGGGCCTCCGACCGGAATCCGATCTCAGCTCGACCTGGCACCAGGATTGTTGCCGGAATTCCGACGGTAGGTCGAAACCAGCCTCCGCGCATAGCTCTCGGGAGGCTTCCGCCTTCGCGCGACGCGAAATGTTGAAACCACCCTGGGGGAGCAACACCACTATCGCGTAGCCCTCCGCGAGGCGCCAAAGGGTCAGGGAGCTAAGACTGCCCCGTAAGCTGTAGGAGCGCGTCTTTGCCCAGGGTTCGAAGCGCGAGGCTTCGAGGAGCTCGAGCAAGATGCGTCCCTCGGCGGCTGCGATCTTGACGTCAAAATCATCCATCTCGCCGGCGTGGTCGACCGTTTCTCCTTGAGCGTCTACCAGAGCTACCGCCCGGGCCCCGCTAACGCGACAGAGCTTTTCCAGGATAGTACGAAAAACGGATTCGTACTCAGCGGCGGACGAGACCGGGCCTGGGTCATCGTTCATTCAGCGTCCCAGCTTCAATCAAAGTCCCCGAAGACTGCGTCAACGAAATCCTGAAGTGACATCGACCATGTCAAGGTAGCCATTCCACGCTCGATCGAAGCTGGGCGGCGACGCTTCACGCGCAGTAGCAAGCGTCTTTTTGAGATCGGTCTCGCTGCGCAAACGCAGGATTTCGGAGCGGAAGTCCTTACGGCGTTTTTCCACGGAGGTCGCTCGCGCCTCGATTCGTTCCGTCAGTACGATGACGTGCAATCCGAATATTGTCTCCACGATGGGGCTGAGGTCGCCGACGTTCTCTATTGCGTGGGCGGCCGCCGCGTAATCGGTATCAAACTGGCCCGGGGGAGCGCCCGGTCGGGGAGGGTCACTGGGGTCGTAGGTGCGGCCGTCCAGACCCACTGGCGGCAGTGACTGGACGGTAACTGTTAGGTCCCCCGCAGGCACTGTATTGGCCTGAGCGATAAACTGTGCCGGATCTTTCACCCCCTGGAGCGCCGCAAAAATCTTGAGGGCTAGCGCCCGACGCTGCTCGGGAGTGCCCTCTTGAACGACGGCATGGGCTGTACGCACCATCACAGGGCGATCGTAGTCCCACCAATGTCGAGCCGTAGCTTCTGCGAGTTCTTCGGCGGTCGGTTCCCCGCGCCCCAGCGATGCGCGCTGCAGTTCCTCGAGGAGCATTCGACTTTGGGTGGCCCGTCGAACCACCGAAATCGACGCACCATCGCCCCGTCGTTCGAACTCGGACGCGAGCAAGGTATCGGACACTGCGAGCTCTAGAGCCGCACGAGGGCTGATGCCTTGAGCCTTAGCGATTCTGCGCACGGTGTCGGGCTGGACCGAAATACCACCCACCATGGCTACAGCCGTCGGCGAAACGGGCGCTTGGGTTTGGCCACGGCTAAGATTCGGGCCGTCGCCGCTGGACGAACAGCCTAGCAGAAGGCTCACGCACACAGTTCGCGAGGCGTATCGACCGACTTGTCCCCAGCTCATGAGCGCCTCGGCGCGGGACGCAACATGTCGGTCGATGCGCGCAACAACAAGCCGCCGATCAGTAGCCAGTACATCGCCAGCAAATCGTGGCGGTCGCCGAGAGAAACAACACCCTGGCAAAAGGCGAGCCCCGCTGCCAACAGCAACATCACACACAAGAGATCGATCATCTTCGAGAACATTAGCTTCAACGGGGTCGGCGTCCGAGTAGGCGAGAGCTTAGACCAGCTCAAGAACCATACCCACCATAGCAAGCAAGACAAGCACGGCTATGGATCCGGCGGCTCGGACGAGGCGCTGGCTGGGGGAACCCGCGCTTTGTCGACTTCGATGCCCAAGAGCTAGCTCGGCTCCGGCATTCAGAACGCCCAGACCCGCCGCTACGGCCACGGCCTGGGCAAGCAGGGCGGACGCCTTGGGGACGACAGTCCACGCAATCCAGCTGGGAGCCAGCGCTACCGCTACCGACAGGGAGAAGACGACGAGGGCTGCCGCGGAAAGTTGTCCTCGGGCAGGCAGTGCCCGAGTTCGCAGCACCCCCGGCTCATCTTCGGGAACCCGGCCCAAGTCCCTGGCGGAACCCCACCCGAAGGCGTAAATCGCCCACGCCACTGCTCCGAGAGCCGATTTTACGGGCTCCACAGACGCTGGGTCGATCCTGGGCCCCAGAAAGAGCCACGTGATCAGCGACATGCCAACGAAGCCGTAAATTCCAGCCCAGCGAGCCACTGTCGGGCACCGAACGCAGGCCACCGCTCCTGCGATTAAACACACGAGAGCGAGCCCGCCCACAACGCGCACCCCGGAGCTGGCGCCTGCGCCGTAGGCCGGCAAAGCCACAGTGGATACCCATGCATAGAGCCCGGGCAACAGCAGGTTGACCGGGCCGACGCGGGGCGAATCAGGTAGCCGGGTTATGCGGAGCCCTCAACCAGTTCGAGGAAGGTCAGCACGGGGTGACCGGTGCCACCCTTCGGATAGGTACCGTTGGGTCGATCGCCCAACACTGGGGCTGCCACGTCACAATGAATCCACGGTACGTCGCCCACGAACTCTCGCAAGAAGAGGGCCGCTGAGATGCTGCCGCCCCAGCGCTCGCCGGTGTGTCTCAAATCGGCAATGTCGCTCTTGAGCGAATCCCGCAACTCTTCGAGCAAGGGCATGCGCCAGAAGTTTTCTCCTGCCACCTTGGCCGACTTGTCGAACTCTCGGGCGAGACCCTCTTGGGCTGTGTAAAAGGCCGAGGTGGTCTTGCCGAGGGCTACGACAACTGCGCCCGTAAGGGTGGCCGCGTCCACAATCAAATCAGGTTTTAGATCCCGGGTGTAAGCGAGGGCGTCGGCGAGTACTAAGCGACCTTCGGCATCGGTGTTGATAATTTCTACCGTCTTGCCGTCGAGGGATCCGAAGACATCGCCGGGGCGGTAGGCCTCAGCGTCGGGCATATTTTCGGCGGCTCCGATGATGCCGTGAACCGCTACGTTCGGCGCGACAGCAGCGACTGCCGCCATCAAACCGAGTACGGCGGCGGCGCCTCCCATATCGCTCTTCATGTCGCCCATGCCGGCGGCGGGTTTGATGCAAAGACCACCGGAATCAAAGGTCAAACCCTTGCCTACGAAGGCTATCGTGCGTTTGGCCTTTTTCGGTGTGTAGGTCATGTGAATGAAGCGCGGCTCATTGGCGCTGCCCTGGCCGACCGCGTAGTGCAGCTTCATGCCGGCAGCGGCGATGCCCTTTTTGTCGAGGACTTTGATCTTGAGCTTGCCTTGTTTGGCGATCTTTTTCGCCAACTGCGCGAGCGCCTCGGGGGTCAGTTCGTTGGGCGGCTCGTTGACGGCATCCCGCGCGATGCAGACGGCCGCGGCGATCTGTAGGCCCGTGTCGACGGCGCGTTGCTCGGTCTTGTTGGGGCGTCCGCTGGCTTTCACCACGGTAACCAATCCGAGGGATTTTTTCGCGGCGCGGTCACCGGTGAAGTATTTGGTGAAGCGGTAAGCACCCAGCGCCAGGCCTTCGGCGATGGCGCGTAGGCTCTTGCCGTCGACTCCTGCGGGGAGACACAGCGTGATGGCCTCGGTGCTACCAGCAGCTCGCGCCACGACTGCAGCAAAGCGACGAAGGCGGGCGTTGTTCATTCCGCGCTTCGGACCGAGACCGACCAGCATGATTCGTTTCGCCGGGAGGGCTCCCAGAGTCGGAAGATCGAGCAAGGCGTCTGCTGTGCCGCCAAACTCGACACGGTCCGCCTCGTCCATCAGAGCGCCGTTGAGCTTCGTGTTGAGAGCCGCAGCCCTCGCTTGTTTCGCTAGTGAACCCTCGTAAACGCCGATCACGAGCAGATCGAGCTCCTGCTCGGATGGATCATCTTTGGATAGTTCGACTCGCAATGTCATAGGACTCCGGATTGCTACGCGGGCCCGGTTGAAGGCCCACGCGGTTGCGGCAGGTCAGCTGAATCGCCCCCACCCTGATGGGGGCGCATATTGGCACAGATTCAAGGCCCGCCGCCAAGGTCTCCGGAGCCTCAGCGAGAGCAAGATCGTGGGGTCCCTACAACCGGATCCGCCATTTTTCTGCTCGCTGCTAGTTTGGATCGGCGTCAGCACGAAGCACCCGGCTGTGCCAACTCTCATCCGATGCATGGCGCCGGCGGACTAGGGGCGATATTAGGCCAATAGGCTGAACTGCAGGTTAGGGGGATGAGGACAGAGCCGCCGGCCGGTCTATCGCGACTGGCAGGATCGATCCTGCGGCTTCAGGCACCCAGGCAGCGCTGAAGCCAGCCTCGACTTAGCCGCCGTAGATGGCCATGACCTTCTTAAGAAGGTCGACTCCTTCGTCGTGGGGGCGCTGGAAGCTGTTTCGCCCGACGATAGAGCCGAAGCCGCCGCCTTCGTTGATCTGCGCTATCTCCTCAAGCAGAGCGTCAGTGCCCTTGGCGGCGCCGCCGGAGAAAATCACGATGCGTCGTCCGCCGAAACACGCCTGAGTGCAGTAGCTCACGCGTTGGGCGAGCGTGTCGATGGGGATGTTCGCGCTCTCGAAGGCTTTCTTCGCGGCGGCTTGCTCCAAGTGCGCCGTGGGCGGCTTGATCTTGATGATGTGAGCGCCAAGCTGAGCCGCGATGTGGGCCGCGTAACTGACCACGTCGATAGCGGTCTCGCCCTCTTTGCTGAGACCGCTGCCTCGCGGATAGGACCATACGACGACAGCTAGACCCTTCTCTTTGGCCTCGATGGTGATCTCTCGGAGATCCTCGAAAATGGCGTTTCGATCGCCGGATCCAGGATAAATCGTGTAGCCGATGGCGCCACAACCGAGACGCAATGCATCGTCTACCGAGGCCGTGATGGCGGAGCAGGGTTCGACGTCAGCCAAGGAGTCACTGTTGTTCACCTTCAGGATTAGCGGGATCTGACCTGCAAACTCTGCCGCACCCGCTTCGATGAAACCAAGAGGCGCAGCGTAAGCGTTACAGCCAGCATCGATGGCGAGCTGGTAGTGATAATGCGGGTTGTGACCTTCGAAGTTCGGACCGAAGGACCGCGCCGGACCATGCTCGAATCCTTGGTCGACCGGTAGAATGACCATTTTTCCGGTGCCGGCTAGGGTACCGGTGGTGAGCAGGCGGGCGAGCTGGGCTCGGGTACCGGGGGTCTCGGATTGGTACCAGGACAGGATTTCCTTCACACGGGGCGTAAAACTCATAGTTCCTCTAGACGGGATATTGCTCGGTAGGCGCGCTGCCATCGGCCGGTCTGCTCCGGCGGTGGGCAAGCTAGATCTATATTGATGGCTTCGCAACGGATGCGTCGCCGGGAGCCGTCCACAGGCCGCAATGTGCTAGGGAAGGCCCATGTCCTATGCATCCTGGGCCCCGCCATCTAGCCCCCAACAGGGAGTAAATCTCGAAACCTTCATTCTGGAGGGCATGTTGGAGACCGAAGGGGCCACCGGTACCTTCACGGCACTGCTGAACCAGATCTGTCTGGCCACCAAGCTGATTACCAGCCGGGTGCGACGGGCGGGCCTGTCCGACTTGCTGGGTTACACCGGCGAGACCAACGTCCAGGGCGAGCAGGTCCAAAAGCTCGACATTATCGCCAACGATTTGCTGATTAACACTCTGCGCCGGCAGGGCCACTGCAGCGCTCTGGCTTCCGAAGAGCTGGCGGAACCCGTGGTGTTTCCCCACGCCAGCGGCGGCTACCTGGTCGTGACCGATCCTCTGGACGGTTCGAGCAACATCGACGTCGACATCTCTATCGGTACGATTTTCGGGGTGTTGCGCCACGACCTCAAGACCGGGCCCCCGACGACCCAAAGCTTTCTGCAGAAGGGCAGGGATCTGGTGGCTGCCGGTTACGTGATCTACGGCTCGTCCACGGTGCTCGTGCTGACCACCGGAAACGGTGTGCACGGTTTTACGTGGGATCCGAGCGTCGGCGAGTTTTTCCTCAGCCACAACAATATCCGTACTCCCTCTCGCGGCAACACCTATTCCATCAACGAGGGAAATACCTCCCGTTGGTCGCCCGGTGTGAAAGCGTGGAACGAGTACATCAAGAGCGTCGATCCCGAGAAAAACCTGCCCTATGGCGCCCGCTACGTCGGGAGCATGGTGGCCGACGCCCACCGCACGCTGCTGCGCGGCGGCATGTTTGCGTATCCTGCCGACACCAAGAGCCCTGGCGGAAAACTTCGACTGCTCTACGAGGCCAACCCCTTCGCAATGATATTTGAGGCCGCCGGCGGTAAGGCAACGAACGGCAACGGCACGAACATTCTCGATATCAAGCCGACGGAGCTGCACATGCGGGTCCCCCTCGTATTGGGCTCCACCGAAGACGTCGATACCTTCGAGAGCTTCACGAAAAACGAGTAGCGCCGGATCGACTAGTGCCTGATTCTGCGCTCGGCCGTTGGTAAACCGCGTGACTCCGCAAATCCGGGGATTCCGGAGAAGGTCGGCGGTAGGCTTCGCCATCTAGTCGCGGACGGCCTATGCTGAGGGCATGCGCACAATTGCCGTGGCCACCCTGGCTTGCCTACTCGCTACCCCCAGCCTGGCGTTCGCCCAGTACACGCCAGCGCCGGATCCCAGTGCAGCGCCGGATCCCGGTGCAGCACTGGGATCCGCTCAGGGCACGTACCCGGCGCAGCAAGCCGCGCCGCCCCAAGCCGCTCCTCCGTCGCAGCAGGCCCCGCCACCCCAAGCCGCTCCTCCGTCGCAGCAGGCCCCGCCACCCCAAGGCGCTCCTCCGCCGCAGCAAGGTTACGGGCAACAGCCGCCTCCTGGCGAGCAACCCCCGCCCAATCAAGCCTACGGCCCGAGCTCTTCGGATCCTCCGCCCCCCGGCGGCTATTCAGGTCGGACCTACGAGCCGCCACCACAGCGGTCCCGGCCTGACGAAGACTCGGGTGGCGGAGAGCTGCCGGATTTTGCCATCCGTATTGATCCACTGGAGTGGCTCTTCTTGGGGCGGCTCGGAATCGAAATCGAAGTGGAGCTGTTGGATTGGCTGACGGTGGAGACCGTGCCGGTATTCGTGACCAACAACGAACCCTTTGCGCTCAGTCTGACGAGCAGCCGGGGGGATGTTCTGAGTCAGCACTCCGAGGGTCTCGGTGCCCTGAGCGGCGCCAGCATCGGTCTCGGGTTCTGGTTGGACGGCACTCCGTTCAAGGGAACCGTTCTTCGCGCGACCCTCACCAACTATACCTACCGCTACGAGTCGCGGCCCGGCGACGTGCTGGTCGACAGTCTCACCCATACGGAGCGCCATTTTGAAGCCCTGTATGGCGGTTATCGCAAGTGGGGCCACTTCACCATCGGCGGAGGCCTCGGCGTTGGTATCGAAATGAACGACGACGAGCGCTGCTTTGATGACGTAGGTCAGGTAAAGACGACGGACTGTGATGGGGGTCTGGACCTCAAGGTGAACGACACCCCCACGGGTATTGCACCGAGCAACCCCAGAGACATGGCCCACCCGATTTATTTCGCCGGGCGTATCTCGCTCGGCGTGGTGTTTTGATCACGCGCTGTTGATTAGCGGTCGCCACCGCGCGTCCTGACGACGGTCCAAAACCAAAGCTTCCAATCACGGCCCCGGACAGAACGTCGTGACTACCAGTACTTCTCCGTGCTCCAGTGTCCGGGCTTGCGCTGACGATGTTTGCGTAAACCCTTGGCCTTCAACACGGCGGTGGTGTCCTTAATCATTTCTGGGTTACCGCAGATCATGATGTGACAGCGTTTTTCCTCGAATGAAATGCCGGCTGTTTTTTCGAGGCTGCCGCTTTCGATCAGCGCGGGGATGCGGCCATTGAGAAATATCGGGTTCCGCTCCCGACTCAATACCGGGATCCAGGTCAGGGCGCCCCGCGGTACCGCATCGAAATCGGAGCTCAAGTAGGCGAGCTGCTCGTGCTGACGGACCCCATGAACCATGATGATTCGTTCAAATTTTTCCCACGTTGCCGGATCGCGAATCATCGACACGAAAGGGCCGAGGCCGCTGCCCGTGGACAGAAACCACATCTCCGGCACAGCCGGGACGAAGCGCAACTGAAATAGCCCCTCGGGCGTGGTCTCTAGACCTAGCTCATCGCCGACCTTGAGCTCGAACAAGCTGGGACTCAGCGCGCCTCCCTCGACGCGGGTGATGAGAAATTCGCAGTTCTCTCCGGGGGCCGATGCCAAGGAGTAGGGGCGAAACGCCGCGGTGGACCCTCGCGCCGCGGCGAGGTTAACGAACTGTCCGGGAGCAAAATCGAGGATCTTGTCGAGGGTGATCGAACACAGATCATCGGACCACTGCCGTCTCGAAAGAAGCTTGGCACTATGAAAACGGGGCACGATGGATAACTAGTGGGGTGACGCACGGAGCGCTAGACGAAAGGGCTCTGCAGTGGATAGCGCCTTGTGGTGGGTGGTGGGCAGCGCTGGTGATGGGCCGCCCGGCGAACCAGGAGCTAGTCTGAAAATACGCCGATGGCTTCTCGGCGGGCATCAACCAGAGAATCCCAGTTTCGTTCCAGCTCTAGGCGCGTACATTCATGTACCCGCAGGCTGCATCCGCTGCGGCTTCGTCGAGAAATTTTTCGTCCAGAATGGGGCTCTTGGCAATTTGCGTATCCAGTCGGTCGGCAATGCGAATGGCCGCCACCATTAGGCCGATATCGCCACCCTCCTCGTAGGCCCAAGCCGGTTGATGATGCCACGCGACAATTTTGGTCTCGAAGAGCGGCATCTTCCACATGGTCATCACATGACCTCCCAGGACGCCGTGGTCACAGCCGAGACGCTCCCGCTCATTGAGATGCACGCGGTCCCAACCTTCATCATCCTCCGGGACACGCGTGTAGTCGAACTCTTCGGTCTGCATGACCAACAGCTTTCCGACGTCGCGCATCAATCCGGCCAGGAATACCTGTCCGCCGCCCGCCCATCCGGTTTTCTGCGCCATAGTGCGTGAGATCGCAGCCACTCCGACACAATGATCGCGAATGCCGGCGCCGACTTTACCACTCTCCTTGAAGAGGCCCAGCACGCCGGTCGCGGAAATCATTTGGTACATCGTGTTCATGCCAAGGCGCACGACCGCCTGATCCACCGTGTCGCAGTCAACCCCGACTCGGAACAGCGCCGAAGTAGCTAGACGCAGGGTTTTCGCTGCCAGCGCCGGATCTTTTGTCATGGCTTGACTAACTTTCTCCAGCTGAACATCTGGGTCCTGGGCCATCTGCATGATCCGCTGGGCGATCGCGGGAAAGGGCGTGAGGCCCCGCACCTTCGCCATGGCGGCAGCGAAACTTTCCGCCGCATCGGCCTGCGCTACCTGCAGATCATCGTCGCCGAACCACAGTTCCTCGACAATTCCATCAGAGATTTTCTTCGCTGCGTTGCCCAAACCTAATCCTTGCGGCACCCGCCAATGCGTGTCGCCCACTATGCAGATCGGTCAGCTGTTTCAAAGTTGAAGCGCTGAGTGCCCACAAAATCTTGTCGGAAGCTGATTTATCGGGTCCGACAATCATTCCGGAGGTTGACGAAGCCGGGCCCGTGGGTCAGAAGACTCCAATCCCGGCCCCCAAGTTCCAGAAAACTCCAGAAATGCCTCAGCTTTTTCGTCATCCCTACGCCGATTTCCTCCAGGACGTGGAGAAACCAACTCGGTACACCGGGGAGGAACACGGTTCGCGCCGTAAAGACTGGGACGACGTCGGCATCCGAATCTGTCTGGCGTTTCCCGAGATTTACGACATCGGAATGAGCCATCTCGGCTTTCGGATCCTGTACAAACTTCTCAACGACGACTCCCGGATCCTGGCGGAACGCTGCTACGCGCCCTGGGTCGATATGCACGAGAAGTTGGTCGAACACGGTCAGCT
>SPKZ01000320.1_pt1 | contig 19454 bp, 17 predicted proteins | sample 2456571 | NCBI WGS metagenome assembly SPKZ01 (sample SAMN11192286, study PRJNA482655) | marine metagenome | biome: ENVO:00000447; feature: ENVO:00000244|ENVO:00000211|ENVO:00000569|ENVO:00002023; material: ENVO:00002151; isolation source: ocean water from marine abyssalpelagic zone ... | reverse complement strand
AGCAGCGATTGAAAGCCGTTCATTGTGGTATAACTTGGAATTACCAGTCGGTGAGGGTGAGTTATATTCTTTTGGTGGTGTCACGGTTAAAGAAGGTGAATCTCGAGGTTTTTTCAGACCGGCAAGTGATAATCGTGTTTGGTCAAACATTTATCCTCAAGGAATTACTCCAGAGCTAGGATCTAAAACAGAAGATCTGTCGGTTGCCGTCGGTTATAAACAAGAACTAGGCGAATGGGAATTAGATTTAAGTTTAAGCTTTGGTCGTAATGAGCTGTCATTTAAAAATGTAAAATCACTAAATGCCAGTTATGGTCCTGATAGTCCGACTCACGCTGAAAGTGGCAGTTTGGTCACGGATCAAACGACGTTTAATGCGGATCTAACCCATTTTATCGATGACTCTTCAATTGCTGCTAATGGCATAGGACTTGCTATCGGTGTTGAATGGCGTAAAGATGGCTATGCAATTAATGCGGGTGATGAAGTATCCTATGCGCGTGGTGATACGTTATGTGGTGAATCGTCTGATCCAACATCAGCTATACCATCAGAACAGTGTGCTTTGACAACTCCAGGTATGCAAGGGTTTGCCGGTTATCGACCAGAAATGGAAATAGACACCAGCCGTGATAATTATTCTATCTATGTTGACAGTGAATGGTATTTTAGTGATCAATTTACTCTTGGTGCTGCAGTTCGATATGAGAACTACTCTGATTTTGGTGATACGGTAATTGGGAAATTGACTGGTCGTTATGAAGTGAACGATGAGTTATCATTTCGCGGTGCGTTATCTACAGGTTTTAGAGCGCCGGGTGTACAACAAAAGCACTTTACTCAACGGTCTATTTCAATTAACAACGGAGTATTGGAAGATCTAGTGACCATTCGTCCTGATTCTTCTTTGGCAAGTGAACTTGGTTTTGGTGAACTCAAAGAAGAAACCTCTAAAAATTATAGCTTTGGTATCGTTTACAACGGTGATAGCTACTCGACAACATTAGATTTTTATCGTGTTGAAATTGATGATCGTATTGTATATTCCGGTTCTATAGGCCGTGGTATAAATACAACTATTGATGCCTTTTTTGATAAGCACTCAACCACCGGCGATAAACAGCTTGATGGTGTTGCCAATGTTGAAGTTTTTACCAATGCTATTGATACAAAAACATCTGGAGTAGAATGGGTCAATACGTGGAATTATGACCTTGACCAAGGCCAACTCGAATTAGAAGCATCGTTGAGTTTTAATAAAACAGATATCGCAGCAATTAACACATCTTCATCAATTGTTCCTGATAATGTCGTATTTGGTCGTTCATCTCAATTATTAGTCGAGAAGGCACAGCCAAATAAAAAAGGCGTGTTAGGGGTAACTTACTCTGCGGATAATTATAGCATTACTGGTCGAATTAATTATTTCGGTGAGATTACTAGCGCATCTTATGGCACGTTAGAAAAAACATGGGGTGCCAAAAGTACGGTCGATTTTACTGGGTTTTATGATGTTAATGATAATCTAAGATTAAGTGCTGGGATCATCAATGCACTTAATGAAACTCCGGATGAATGGGGCGATGAAAGCTTATTTAATGCAGAACATAATCTTAAATTTTCTGATGCCGGGTTTAAATATGGCTGGGCTAGTTTCCCGTTCTCACTAGCGGGTCGTGAGTATTACGCGAAAGCGACGTATCGCTTTTAAGTAATCCACCATTGAAAAAACCACGATTATTTCGTGGTTTTTTTTTGCGGTATTTTTACTCCGACAAAATCCAGACATAAAAAAAGGAAGCTATCAGCTTCCTTTATTCATTAAGCATAAAGCTTAGTGATTACAGATGCCATCTACTGGCTCACCGTAAAGATATAAACTGTGGTTCGTTAGTTTAATACCATTACGTTCGGCGATGTCACGTTGACGGCTTTCAATGACTTCGTCGTGGAATTCAATAACCTTGCCACAGCTTAGGCAAACTAAGTGGTCATGGTGTTGTTTAGTGCTTAATTCAAATACTGATTTACCACTATCAAAGTGATGACGGCTAACAATACCAGCATCGTCAAATTGGTTAAGTACTCGGTATACTGTTGCTAAGCCGATTTCTTCTTCTTTATCTAATAAGATTTTATACAGGTCTTCGGCACTAATATGCTGGTTCTCAGGAACTTGTAAAATTTCTAAGATTTTGATCCGCGGTAAGGTAACTTTTAAACCCGCTTTTTTTAGCGCTTGGTTGCCGTCTGTCATTGTTGTCTCTTATTTTGATTGTGTAATTAACTTATACTAACAGTGAAAAATATATATTTCATTATAAATGACCGGATCAAGGACTAAATAATCGATATTATGGTAATAATTAGATTAATTGAGTCACCACACGAAAAATTGCGCGTGTCAAAGTACTTAAGTCTGTTGGGCACATGGTATAAGCGGGCATAATATAAACCAGCTTTCCAAAAGGTCGGACCCAAACGCCTTCATCAACAAATGCCTGTTGTATACTGATCATGTGAACGGCGTTCACTAACTCAATCACCCCAATTGCCCCCAACACTCGAACATCGGCAACCACTTTAGAATCTTTGAGTGGTGCTAATTCCTTAATCAACTGTTGTTCAATATGACAGACTTGTTTCTGCCAATCACCCTGTTGCAATATGGCTAAGCTTTCACTGGCTACTGCACACGCTAACGGATTAGCCATAAACGTCGGGCCATGCATAAACACGCCGGCTTTAGTTTTACAAATTTGTTCGCCAATGGCTTGGCTGGTGATGGTCGCTGCTAATGTCATGTAACCACCGGTAATTGCCTTACCCAAACAAATAATATCAGGCACAATATTGGCATGTTCATAGCCAAATAACTTACCGGTACGGCCAAAGCCTGTGGCTATTTCATCGCAAATGAGCAGCACATCATATTGATCGCATAACGCTCGCACCCCTTTAAGGTAATTAGGGTGATAAATCCGCATGCCTCCGGCGCCTTGAACAATTGGTTCAATAATCATCGCGGCGACCTGTTGATGATTTTTCTCGAAAATTTCTTTAAGCGCGTCTAAATCTGATGATTGCCAGTCTCCGTGGTACGTGCTTTGTGGTGCTGGAGCAAATAATTGTTGGGTCAGCACGCCACTAAACAAATCGTGCATGCCGTTTACAGGATCGCACACCGACATGGCGGCGAACGTATCACCGTGATAGCCATGCTCAACGGTCATTAACCGATTTTTTTGTGGCGCATCTTTGGCTACCCAATATTGCAGCGCCATTTTAATCGCCACTTCAACCGCCACTGAGCCTGAATCTGCCAGAAATACTCGGTCTAATGAAGGGGCCGTCATGGCAACCAACCTGCGACAAAGATCAATTGCCGCCGGATGGGTAATCCCACCAAACATCACATGGGACATCTTGTCTATTTGATCTTTAGCTGCCTGATTTAGCCTTGGGTGATTATAACCATGGATAGTCGACCACCAACTGCTCATACCATCTATTAACTGTGTACCATCGCTTAAGGTCAATCTAACACCCTCGGCGCTAACAACCGGATAGCAAGGAAGCGGCTCGATCAATGAGGTGTAGGGATGCCAGATGTGTTCTCGGTCGAATTGCAAATCATCTTCATTCATGATTAAAAAATACTCACATGTATACTTGTTTGAATTTAGTTAGTTGACAGTCTAACTCAGCAAGGTATCCTAGCCAACAGATCCCTAACAATAAAATAATAGAGTAAGCAATGAGTCAATCTGAAATTCGTCATGACTGGACGTTAACTGAAGTCGACCAATTATTTAATCAACCTTTTAATGATTTAATGTTTCAGGCTCAGATGGTTCATCGTCAGCATTTTAATCCTAATGAGGTACAAGTCTCGACGCTCCTCTCAATTAAAACCGGTGCTTGTCCTGAAGATTGTAAATACTGTCCACAATCGGCTCGTAATAAAACGGGACTGCAAAAAGAGCAATTACTGGAAGTCGCCAAGGTCATTAAAGCGGCTGAACATGCTAAATCGGTTGGTTCAACCCGTTTTTGCATGGGGGCAGCTTGGAGTAATCCACGAGATCGTGATATGCCAATCGTGTTAGATATGGTGCGTAAAGTACGTGGCATGGGCATGGAAACTTGCATGACCTTGGGCATGCTTACCGCGGCTCAAGCACAGCAACTAAGTGATGCCGGACTCGATTATTACAACCATAACCTTGACACGTCGCCAGAATTTTATGATCAAATCATTACCACGCGTACTTATCAAGACCGATTAAATACCATTGATTATGTTCGTAACTCAGGAATGAAGGTCTGTAGTGGTGGCATTATCGGGATGGGCGAAAAAGCCCAAGATCGCTACGGTTTATTAAAAGCGCTGGCTAATCTAGAGCAGCACCCAGACAGTGTCCCGATTAATATGTTGGTCAAAGTGAAGGGCACGCCGCTAGAAAATGTTGAAGACTTAGAGCACTTTGAGTTTATTCGTACTATTGCTACGGCGCGGATAATGATGCCAAAATCTCACGTGCGTTTATCAGCAGGCCGTGAAAAAATGAATGAGCAAATGCAAGCGATGTGTTTTCTTGCGGGTGCTAATTCAATTTTCTACGGCTGTAAATTACTCACCACCAGTAACCCAGAAGAGTCGAGCGATGTCCAGCTGTTCAAAAAACTGGGTATTAACACCGAGCGCGGTCGTGAGTATTCAGACGAAGCTTTTGAAGCGTCATTGATTGATGCGATGAAATTAAGCAGCCAAGATAACATGTTCTACGAAGCCACTTAATTCGATGGTTTTTCATCGAATTAGTCAGCAACTGGCACAGCAACATGCCAGTGATGGCTACCGATTACGACGCAGTGTCGATGGTGGCAATCAACCGAGTTTGCGTTATCAACATAGCGGTTATTTGAATTTTTCCAGTAATGATTATTTGGGATTGGCGACTGATGAGGTCGTCAAACAGGCGGCAATCGCGGCGGTGAACGAGCATGGCGCTGGCTGCGGTGGCTCACCGTTGGTGACTGGCCATGGTATCTTGCATCAATATTTAGAAGATTTTCTGAAAGATTTGACCGGACAAAGTGGTGTAATGCTATATACCTCTGGCTTTGCAGCCAACTCCGGGGTTATTGCAACGTTACTAACCAAAGATGATTATCTACTGCAAGACAAATTGAATCATGCATCGTTGATGACTGCTGGCCGTGACAGTGCGGTTAAAATGAAGCGATTTGCTCATAATGATGTCGCTAATTTGACAACATTGTTAAGTAGCAAGCCTGTGACCTCGGCCGAAGAACGGTTGGTGATCACCGAAGGTGTGTTCTCGATGGATGGCGATAGCGCGCCATTACAAAAAATATACACCCTATGCCAAGTGAGCCAAAGCTGGTTAATGGTCGACGATGCCCATGGTTTTGGCATTAATGGGCAAGGGGTCGGCAGTTGTCATCAAGCGGGGATTAAACCTGATATTTTAATGGCCACTTTTGGTAAAGCCATTGGCACCTCTGGTGCTTTTGTCGCGGCGGATCAAGCGGTGATTGAGTATTTAGTTAATTTTTGTCGTCATTATATTTATTCTACCTCGTTGTCGCCGATGGTGATTGGTGCCACCATTGCCAGTATTAAATTGGCACAACAAACATGGCGTCATCAAAAACTTGAGCAGTTGATTGGCCATTTTAAACACCAAGCAGCTATTTATGGTCTTAATATCATGCCATCAGATAGTGCGATTCAACCGGTGATTATTGGTGACAGCGAAAAAGCGTTAGCCGCTGCCGATTTATTACGTCAACAAGGTATATGGTTAACGGCTATCAGGCCACCAACGGTCGCTAAAGGGAGCGCTCGATTGCGAATTACTCTTTCAGCCAATCATACCACCGCAGAAATAGATCGATTAGTTACCAGTTTAAGTGACGTTTTACTGAGTTTGGAGATCCAATGAATAAACATCAAACGGATCATCTCGTGAACCATTATGGCGCACAATCAACGGATATTAACAAGCAATCAATTGCTGAGTCTTTTGGCGCTAGCGCCAGTAGTTATGATTCCGGCGCAGCATTACAACGCTCGGTGGGTAATAAGTTATTAGAATTGACCAAGGCCTGTGACAAAGGGATATTATTGGACTTAGGTACCGGACCTGGTTATTTTACCTCGGCGCTAAGTGATCGTAGTCAGCAAGTGATTGGACTCGATATCGCAACGCCGATGTTGCAATTTGCCCAAGCACGAAACCAACAAATAGATTGCTGGTGGTTAGCGGGTGATGCTGAAAATCTTCCGTTAGCCAACGAGTGTGTCAGCGGCGTATTTTCGAGCTTAATGCTGCAATGGACTCATGATTTAGCCCAAGCGCTAGCGGAGTCACAGCGTGTATTACAAGTAACAGGTCAAATAGCTTTTACCACTCTACTTAATGGCACATTGTCTGAGCTGGCCTCTGCTTGGTCGCGGGTTGATCAACACCAACATGTTAATAGTTTTATGGATCTTGGCCAAATCGAACAGATCATTAATCACAGTGGCTTTAAACTATGTCACATGGAGCTAAAGCCACAGGTTGTCTGGTATGACAGTGTGGTTGGTTTAATGAAAGATCTCAAAGCAATTGGTGCCAGTCAAACCGCTCATGCCCAGCGGGGCTTGATGGGGAAATCACAACTGCAAGCATTAAAGCAAGGCTATGAGCCCTATCGTTGTAACGGAAAACTGCCAGCAACCTATCAAGTGTTGTATGTGGTGTTAGAGAAAATATAATGACTATTCAATCCACCGCTCAATCAATTTTTATCACCGGCACCGACACCGATGTTGGAAAAACCTATGTTTGTGCTTTGTTATTAAAACAATTTAATCAACAAGGGCAACCTGCTATTGGTTATAAACCGATTGCAGCGGGGGCGCAACAGACCCCAGATGGACTTCGTAATGATGACGCTTTAATTTTGCAACAAGCCAGTTCGGGTAATCCAAGCTATCAAACTATCAATCCTATTTGTTATGAGCCAGCCATTGCGCCTCACATCGCGGCAGCGATGGTAGGGGAAAGCATGAGCATTGAGCAATTAAACCAATGGTGGCAGCAGCGTGACCAGCAATACGAGATTGAAATCATCGAAGGGGCAGGGGGGTGGCGCTTACCTATTAATGATAATCAATGGCTTAGTGAGTTTGTTATTGATCAAAAATTAGATGTTATTATCGTAGTCGGGATGAAACTCGGTTGTTTAAATCATGCATTATTGACCGTCGAAGCAGTCAAAAATGATGGTTTGAATGTGATCGGTTGGATAGCGAATCAACTGAGTGAACCGATGCCTTATTATCAAACCAACCTTGATTATTTGATTAAAAATATGCCAGCACCGATGTTGGGAGAGGTAAATTCAAATCAACAGGCTAAGCCTAAACTGTTCGACTTAGCTCATTTTTCGTAGCATGCTTAAGGGCATAATTGGCATTATCCACCGAACAAATGACCAAGGCCAATTAGGCACATAACTTGTGCCCTGTTCCTTATTTATTGCTGTGACCAGTGCTTTACTACCAGTTTCTAAATCAACAATAAAGGGCACTTTCTCTACTTTTTCATTAATTTCGCTGCGAATAAATCCCGGATGAATACAACTGACCTTAATCGGGGTATTTAACACATCCACTCTAATCCCTTCTGTTAGGGTACTAATAGCCGATTTTGACGCGGCGTAAGATGTTAATGCGCGTCTAAATCCGCGCAATGCTGATATTGACGAAATAGTGACTAGGTGACCATGATTTTGTTCGCGAAAAATTTCCATTGCCGCTTCTGCTTGCGCTAATGCCGCAATAAAATTGGTTTCGGCAGTTTGTTTGTTGGCTTCAAAATAGCCAGTGCCAATGGATGCTCCTCGCCCCATGCCTGCATTAATGATCACCCGGTCTAACCCAGCCATTTGTTGATAAAAAAACTTGAACACTGTGAATACATCATCATGCTGATTAACATCGAGGGTATTAATAAAGACTTTAATATCAGGATTAATCGTTTCTAATTGTTGCTTTAGTTCAATCAGGCGATCTTCACGACGAGCACATAACGCTAGGTTATAGCCTTGTTTAGCAAACTCAATCGCCATGCCTTTTCCTAAGCCTGAACTGGCGCCGGTGATTAATATATTGGTTCTTTTCATGTTTAGCTCACTTTGATTATCAAAATTAAGTGTAAGTAAGTAAGTATCGCTGATCGAGCGATTCAAAGTAATGATGCTCATTTAAAGTCGATAGGCTTAAGCGCTGATCCTTACCGATGATGACTTTTGTGATCCCCGCATTAACGAGCGTCCAATTAATGGTCATCAGTTGCTCTGCTGGTAAACTGAGTAAGTAACAAGCAATAATGCTAATAGGGCCTGCTGAGGTATAAACAAAAATATCTTTATTAGAATGTTGTTTTGTGACGAGAAGGAAGCTGTTTAAAACCCGTTGTTTAAATTGTAACCAAGTTTCCGGGTAGTCATCGTTATGAGTACCTGAAATCCAACGATTCATTGCTGCGACATAATGAGTTTTAAAGTTAGCTAGCGAACAGTTATTAAGTGTTAGGTATTGCTTAATGCCAGATGGTGTTGCGAAATCTGGACGATAAGCACCTAAAATTTCTTGATGAGCGTATTCATTCCAACCTTCATCACAGTATAATTGATCATACAAATCAGGAACTTCAAACTGTGATAAACAATGCTGCGCGGTTTCGCGATGGCGCAGCATTGTACCTGCTAAAACAAGGTCAGGGTGTGGTACTTTCTCGGCCAAATATTTCGCCATGATTTTGGCTTGAATCATACCTTTATCAGAGAGCTTATCGTAAACTTCACTGTCGGTACTTGCCTGTCCATGTCGGATTAAATAAATAGCAGCCATTAGCGTTTACCCTGTGATTTAATCGCTTTTTTACAGCGCCACAGTAAATAATGAACAAAAACCCAAAAATGTTTAAACGCGGGATTATTGGTTTGACCATGGTGATAACGATAATAAATTTGCTGTGCTATTGCCGCTAAGCGAAACAAGCCATAGACCTCATAAAAAGTAAATTTATCAACGTCGATCTTGGTCTTTTGGCAGTAATATTCAATAACCTGTGTTCGTGTAAGCATGCCGGGAAGGTGAGTGGGCTGACGACGCGATTGCTGCGCCAAAAAATCATCGTTATGCTCGACCCAATAAGCTAACGTATTACCAAGATCCATTAAAGGGTCACCAAGAGTCGCAAGCTCCCAGTCGAGTACTCCTAAAATTTTGGTGTAATCATTCTCGTCGAGCAGCAGATTGTCGAACCGAAAATCATTGTGGGTAATACAAATACGTTCTTCGGTTGGCATATTACTATTTAACCAATGAAGGACTGAGCTAGCAGCAGGAACATTCCAGGTTTTTGCCCGTTGGAATCGTTCACTCCAACCGGATATTTGTCGGGCGGTATAACCCGCACCTTTGCCTAAATGTTCAAGGCCCGCTTGCTGATAGTCAACTTGATGCAACTCTATTAAGCAATCGAGCATGTTATGGCACAATTGACGGGTTTGATTTGGCGTCGTTAATAGATTTTTGGGTAAGTTTTTACGAGGAATAATCCCCGTTAGCTTTTCCATTACGTAAAAATCGGTGCCTAATATCTCATTATTATCACAATAAGCGAGCATCTCAGGCACATAGCCATAAACGGGCTTTAATGCTTGCTGCAACTTAAATTCCCTCGCCATATCATGAGCGCCTTTGGCTTTGGTGCCCTTAGGTCCGCGCCTTAAAATGATTGATTGCTCTGGATAATCTAAACAATAGGTCCAGTTAGAGGCTCCTCCTGCATATTGGGTGATGATTGGTTGCCCACTTAAGCTAAGTTTTGTGTCGGATCTTAACCAATCTGCAACGGCGTTTTCATCGAGTTCTTCACCGGTGCGTACCGCTTTTGCTTGATCTAGTAGGGTATTAGTCATGATGGTTTACTCGTATGGGCTGTTCTTTTTGTTAGCATGGCCTTAGTCTTCTGCCCCATCAATGATAAATACAATGATACTGGTAGAATTTTTTTCATCAAATAGGCTTTTTTGCCTTCGTCGTGGGTCAAAATTAAGAATTTATCCTGTTCTACCTGACGATAAATTCTTTGAGCGACCTGATCCGCTGACAGCTCTCCTCGTTCAAAAAATTTATTCATCATCTTGAGTGATTGTGATTCACTGGAGCGAATTGATTCGTTAAGATTTGTTTTGAAAAAACTCGGGCACACCACATTAACCTTGATATGATGTGGGATAAATTCGAGTCTCATGGTCTCTGATAATGAGATAACGGCTGATTTTACCGCGTTATAACTACTCATTAACGGGACTGGGGTCAGGCCTGCTTGCGAAGCAATATTAATAAAATGACCATGACCTTGACGTTTGAAAATATCAAAAAATGCCTGGCTTACCCGAACCATTCCGATTAAATTAATGTCAAAAATCCATTGCCATTGTTCAATACTTTCGCTGGGAAAAGAGCCGCCGGTGGCAACGCCGGCATTATTAATCACAATATCGATTCCTTGCCATTGTTCTATAATCTGCTGTTTCATCTGCTCAATATCGCTTAAATTAGTGATATCACAAGGGAAAAACATCGCATCAGCACCCATTGTCACTAATTGGTTGACTGTTTCTTCACCACGAGATTGATGGATATCGGCAATACAAATTTTTATATTGGCTTGATGATGACTTGCCCAGCATCGTGCTAACGCCTTGCCCAAACCAGTAGCACCACCGGTAATTAATATTCTTAATGACATATCCATCCTCGCTTTATTTTTTATATTTGGCTAGTTCCAATCGAGATACCATGGCCATATGAACCTCATCGGGTCCATCGGCTAACCGTAGCATTCTAGCGCCTGCGAAAAAGGTCGCGATCGGAAAATCGGATGAGACACCAGCGCCACCAAACATTTGAATCGCCATGTCACTGACGTCTTGCAGCATATTTGGCACCACGACTTTAATACTTGAAATTTCCGTCATTGAGTTTTTTACCCCTGATTTATCAATTTTCCAGGCTGCATGCAAAGTCAATAATCGCGCTTGATCAATTGCCATTCTTGCTTTTGCAATGCGCTCTTGATTACCACCGAGTTTAATAATGGGTTGTCCAAAGGCATGACGACTTAAACCACGTTCAATCATCAATTCCAAGCAACGTTCAGCGGCTCCAATGGCGCGCATACAGTGGTGAATTCGACCGGGTCCTAATCGACCCTGGGCAATAGCAAAGCCTTTACCCATCCCCACTAATAGATTACCGATTGGCACTTTGACATGGTTAAAGGCTATTTCACCATGACCATAGGGCGCGTCATAATCGCCACAGGCGGTTAACATCCGTTTTATTTCAATCCCTGGTGTGTCGAGAGGTACAAGCACCATTGAATGTTGACTGTGTTTATTATTCTCTGGATTTGATAGGCCCATAAAAATAGCGACTTTTGCATTGGGATGCCCTAAACCCGTACTCCACCACTTGGTGCCATTTAGGGTTAAATGCTCGCCTTCTTGCTTGATAGTTGCGGCCATATTAGTGGCATCAGAAGAAGCAACATCAGGCTCAGTCATGGTAAAAACAGATCGAATATCACCGTTTAATAAAGGCGTCAGCCATTGTTTTTTCTGCGCGTCATTACCAAAGTGATATAGCACTTCCATATTGCCTGTATCGGGGGCATTACAGTTAAATATTTCAGACGCGAAGACTATTCGGCCCATTTGCTCGGCTAAAGGTGCATACTCTAAGCAAGATAAGCCTTGGCCCAGTTGATCGTCAGGCAGAAACAAATTCCACAATCCGGCATCTTTAGCGTGTTGTTTAAGTTGTTCAACTGCTGGTACCACTTGCCAATCTCGCCAATTGCCCCCTTGATTTAAACGTTCATTCTCTTCAATAATCTCACGCTCAACCGGGGCGACAAATTCATCCATAAAGGATATTAGGCGCTTTAAATATTGCTGACTTTTTTCACTGGGCTGAAAATTCATGATGATTCCTTAATCATTGGATTAATTTAAGCATAGGAGAATAATGATAATGAATAAAGTGAAATATATTGCTAGTATGTAATGAATTGTATTCATAGTTGATTGTTAATGATTGAAGCGAATAAGATTCAGCAGTTAGATTTTAATTTACTCAAAGTGTTCGAAAGTCTGTATCTTGAGCGCAATATGACCACGGTCGCTAATATTTTATTTATCAGTCCATCGGCGGTTAGTCACGCTATTAAACGATTACGATTGGTGCTAAATGATCAATTGTTTGTCCGGCAAGGGCAACAAATGCAGCCGACTCCGTTATGCCAAACCTTAGCGCCGCAACTGATCGAAACACTGGGGAAATTAAGACAAATATTGCAAACCTGTGGCGATTTTGAATTAAAAAATACCCAACAAACGTTCAAACTAGCGATTCATGATGTGATTGAGCCAGCAGTATTACGCAACATTCAACACGCCATGGCGATTGAAACGCCCCAAGCCAAACTCAGTAGCGTTAAATTAATTCGAGCACAAATGAATCGTCAGTTAGCAACAAATCAAATTGACGTCGCCATTGATATTGCTTTACCGATTAAAAAGCCCATTAACCATTTGTTTTTATCCAGTGATCATTTTTGCGTGTTAATGGATAAATCCCATGTCTTAGCCAATGGGCTCACACCTGAGAGCTACATAGCGGCGCAGCATTTAGTGGTATCGTCACGAGCGTTTGGTAGTTCAGTTGAAGATTTAGCCCTGTTACAACAAGGGATTAATCGTGACATTAATATCCGTTGCCAAAGTTATCAAAGTGCTAAAATGATGCTCAAAGGAACTGCTTTAATGCTGACCTTACCACGACTCATTGCGATGCAATTAATCGATAGTGATCTAATTATTAAACCGTTACCCTATGAGTTACCTCAAGTATCTTCCCATCTGTATTGGCATCAAAAAACAGATCAAGATCAGTCATTGATTTGGTTTAGAAAAATAGTTAAGCAGAGTTTGGATGCGGTGACAAAGGAATATGGTTCAGGTATATGAGAGTTACAGATTCTGTGCTAAACAACGAAGGAATAAAGATAAGCCTCAATGATGAGGCTTATCTTTAGAAAACTTATAATGCGCTTGGTTAATTAGCCTTGATTAGTTCTGGCTCAGGCAAGTCGCCTTTGCCTTTTGATTTGTAAATCACCAAGCCGGTGATTAGCATGGTAGAAACAATAGCGATGGCGGTCGCTATATCCATGGTCAAGCCAAGTCCCAACTTATCATTATTTAAGATAAAGCAAATAACCACGGTCGTCATAAACATAGCTGGCGCAGTCGCAATCCAGTGGAATTTATCATGACGTAATAGATAGGCCGAGGCAGTCCATAACATCATCACCGCGGTTGTTTGGTTAGCAAAGCCGAAATAGCGCCAGATAATGCCGAAATCTACTTGAGTTAAAATACCGCCAATCACAAACAACGGCAGAGCCATCAATAAGCGATTTAGCAATGGCTTTTGGTCAACCTTAAAGTACTCCGCTAAGATTAAACGGCTCGATCTAAATGCCGTGTCACCTGAAGTAATGGGTAAAATAATTACGCCCATAAAGGCCATCACTCCACCAGCAACACCTAATAAACCAAATGACGCATCATAAACCACTTTACCCGGGCCACCATTGGCGACAGCATCAGACAAGGCTTCAACAGAACCAAAGAATGATAAGGCTAATGCACACCAAATTAAGGCGATAATGCCTTCACCGATCATCGCACCATAAAACACAAAGCGACCATTCTTTTCATTTTTCATGCAGCGAGCCATTAATGGCGATTGAGTTGCATGGAAACCAGAAATAGCACCACAGGCAATGGTAATGAACAACGCAGGCCATAATGGCATATCATTATGGTTCATGTTGGTGAACATTTGGCTCATTTCATAGTTACCCAACAGAGAGTGCTTACTAGAGAATGCAACCGCAGTGATCAGACCTACCGACATAAAGACCAGTAACGCACCGAAGAGTGGATAAAAACGACCAATGATTTTATCAATTGGGACAATAGTAGCGATAATATAGTAAGCAAAAATAGCAACAACCATGGTAGTAACCGACATATCGATACCCGTTTGATCATTGACTAAATTGGTGATCATGCCTGCTGGAGCCGACACAAATACCACGCCAACTAACAGTAATAACACAATCGCAAACACATTCATAAAGTGTTTAGCACCATTACCTAGGTAACGCCCAGTGATTGATGGCACCGATGCGCCGCCATTGCGGATTGACAACATCCCCGCAAAATAATCGTGAACCGCGCCACCAAAGATACAGCCGAACACAATCCATAACATCGCGGCTGGGCCATATAAAGCCCCCATAATTGGACCGAATATTGGTCCAACACCGGCAATATTTAATAATTGAACTAAGTATACTTTAGGTGTGGACATCGGGACAAAATCGACGCCATCTTCTTGACTATAAGCCGGAGTGGTTCGTTGCTCATTGATGCCGAATATTTTTTCGACCAATGCACCATAAATAAAGTAGCCAGCCAACAGCAGGCCAACACAAAATAGAAACCAAATCATCTTCTTTTCCCATTATTATATTAATTAGGAGGTCATCCTAATTAAACATATCGGGCATTACAGTAAAAAATAGACTCGGTGGCACTATAACGACCTCAGCGGTCAAATACTCAGGGGGAGTGGTTCTGTTAAATCTAACTTAAAACTAATTTAAGCCAAAACGGTCTTTAAGTTCCTTTAAATAGCGGCGACTGACTGGGACTTTTCCGCCATTGGCGGTAGTGATTTGAGCGAGACCATTATCGAGTAATTTAATTTCACGGATAGCTAACGGATGGATTAAATACTGACGATGGCAATAAATTAAGGGCGTCTTTTCAGCGAGAATTTTTAAAGTGAGTTGTGTGGTCGTTAATAGCTCGCCACTAGCAATATGCACTCCAGTTTGATCGGAATAGGCAAAATCAATTTCATCGGGCGGTAGCAATAAAATACGCTGATGGCCACAACAGGGTACTAACTCTAATAACGGTTGAGTTAAGGGACTATAATCGACCGCTGGGCGTTGTTGCTGCAACCTAACAATGGTTTTTTCTAGGCGCTGAATATTAACCGGCTTAAGCAAATAATCGAACGCGTTACTGTCGAAGGCTTTAATTGCAAATTCGTCGTAAGCGGTCACAAAAACTACCTTAGGCATAGTCGCCGGATCAAGCATCGACAATAATTCTATACCGGTGATTTGAGGCATTTGAATGTCTAAGAAGACCACTTCGGGTTTTAATTGATAGATGCTTTTTAGTGCCTCAATGGCGTTTTGACAACTGCCAATAACCTCAACTTCACCACTCCCATTGAGTAAATCGATCAGCTCTTCGCGGGCATAAAACTCGTCATCAACGACTAGTGCTTTGATCATACTATTTACTCTTATTATTTTGGATGGTCGATGGCAGCGGCATCGAAATGATTGCATTAGTCCATTGCTGGGGCTCACAACTCATCAATAAACCATATTGCTGGCCAAACCTATTTTTCAGTCGTTTATCGACAATTTTTAAGCCTAATCCAGTCGCTTTATTAGCACCTCGATAATTCCCCGCATTATCGGTTACCACTAACTTAATATGATCAGGATGAATAATAGAGCTTAGGGTGATATTACCACAGGCCAGCAAGGAAGAGGTGCCATGTTTAATCGCATTTTCAATCAATGGTTGCAAGCTAAAGGGAGGAAGTTTAAAGGACAGTAATGCGGGATCGATATTAATGTTGACTGTTAATCTGTCGCCAAATCGTGCTAGCTCAATTTTAAGATAGTCGTTAATGTGTTCGAGTTCTTCTTCTAGGGGGATAGTATCGCTTTGTTGTCTGAGATTACGGCGGAAAAATTGGGATAAATGACCAATTAATGCTCTGGCTTTATCGGGGTCGCGCTTGATAACAGCATTAATAGTATTAAGGGTGTTAAACAGAAAATGTGGGTTAATCTGAGCGCGTAATAGTTTAAGTTCTGCTTGGATCAGTAAATTTTGTTGTACCTGATAGCGACCACTTAACACCTGATTGGAAATAAGCTTAGCAATCCCTTCACCCAGGCTTAAATTAATGGTCGAAAATAATTTTTGCTTTGGTTCATATAATTTAATGGTGCCTATGACTTGCTCGTTACCATCGAGTACTGGAATAACTAATACGGAGCCTAACCGACAGTTGTGATCCAGCGAACAACGATAAGTAATGTCATAACCATTGGCATAGATAATTTTTGCCTCATCAATCGCTTCTCGGGTGTAAGATGATGAAATGGGCGTACCGGGTAGATGATGATCGGCACCAATACCGACAAAGGCTAAAATTTCATTGCAATCGGTGATTGAAACAGCACCAACGCCAGTTTCTTCGTAAACGATTTGGGCGATAATACTGGTACTTTGATTATTAAACCCTTGGTCTAATATACCGACTGAGCGTTGAGCAATTTTAAGGGCCTTATTGGAAAATGCGGTCGAGTAATTTTCGTAAATGACCTTACGATCTTCAATAATACTCATAAACAACGCACCACCTAACGCATTGGTGATTGTCATCGGTAATGCGATGGCACTAACGAGAACAAAGGCTTGATCGAATGGTTGTGCCACTAATAAAATAATCATCATTTGCAAAGCTTCAGCAAAAACCATCACCATAAACACTACTTTGGGTCTAAATAATTGCTCTGGTTGACCACGCTTAATCATATAGGCATGAAGTAATCCGGCAAATAAGCCTTCAGTCGTGGTTGAAATCATGCAGGCTAGATCAGTAAAGCCGCCCATAAAATAACGATGAAGCCCGCCCGTTAAACCGACAAAAAAACCAACCATCGGTCCGCCAATTAATCCGCCCATGACCGCGCCAATGGCTCGGGTATTGGCGATAGCACCTTGCACCTGTAATCCTAAATAGGTGCCAAGAATACAAAATATGGAGAAAATCCCGTAACACAACAAGCGTTGCGACCAACCACCAGACAAGGTCAATAAAGGCATGAAAATTGGGGTTTTACTGAGTAAGTAAGCAATAACTAAATAAACACTCAGTTGTTGCAATAAGGAAAGAATTAAATCCATAATATTAGGTGATCTTTAGTTGTGATAGCAATCTAATGTGTGCTTGGTATTATAACAGAGTGATATTGAGTCATTCGTAAAAAATGAAAAAGGATAAACGATGAAAACTGAAGTGCTAACATTCTGGTTTAACGAAATAGAGCAGAAACAGTGGTGGATCAATGACCTCGATTTTGACCAACAAATACGAGATAGGTTTAGTACATTGCACACCTCGGCAAATGCATGTGAACTTTATCAATGGAGAAATTCGCCAGTAGGGCGGCTAGCTGAAATCATCGTCCTGGATCAATTCTCTCGTAATATGTTCCGTGATAAACCTGAGTCTTTCGCATCAGATGCTCTAGCATTGGTTTTAGCTCAAGAAGCGATAGCTGTCGGTGACGATATGTTGCTTAATGAAACTCAGCGATGCTTTTTATATATGCCTTTAATGCATAGTGAGTCGATTACAATTCATGATGTTGCAGTGGGGTTATTTAAAGAAAATTGTCCAGAATCCAATTTTAACTTTGAAGTCAGGCATCGAGATATCATAAAACAATTTGGTCGATATCCGCATCGAAACAGTATATTAGGACGCCGTTCTACGAAGGAAGAACTTGAATTTTTAAAACAACCAGGTTCATCTTTTTAAAACAAATATCAGTTTGGACAAATAAATATTAGACAGGCATAATTATATCATTGATATAAAATTTGATTACTGACTTCTTTATTGTGCTTGCGAACTGCCACTGCATCAATATTATCTTAAATTGTCATTTTATATGGTGATTTTTTAATTGTTAACAGCAACAATTAAAAATTTAAAGTCACCTAACCGTTCGCTATAGGTAACGTGGCGATTGTTTTTTATGTTTATTTAATGCTTAAAAATAGTCAATGAACGCCTTTGTGCCAGCTACATCCATGTAAATGAGCATGGCTACGTAATACCATGTCACTCCCTGCAAAACTCCCGTATTGTCGTCTGAAATTAATAATAGCCTCAAGCCATGTCTCTTCATCTATGCCTAACTCTTTTAATACATCAGGCTCTTTAGCGTCAATATAATCTGTTTTATTAGCATCAACATGTCGTCCGCTCCATTGTAATAATGCTAAATAACCTGACAGGCTAAATGGGATAGCATCGGTGTTATCTACGCCAGAAAATGGCAGAAGTGCGGGTGGTTGTTGGGGGATTGATATATCTGGAATAGGTTTATCAATATGTTGTTGATAAGCATTAAATTGTTTAATGCGCTCTTGAATAGAGGTGAAATCACTTCCTGTTAGCGAATGGCTGGCACCCGCCCTGATTGGATTTAAATCTACATAAGCCATACAGCTGAGTAACGCTTGATTATCGAGCAGGGCTTGTGACTTAAAGCGTCCCTCCCAGAATTTACCCGTGCAGTTATCTTCTTTATTAGCAGCTCTGGCGATAAATTCGTTTAAGCATTTCATAAACCATGAAATATCATATAAGCGTGAGCGCCACTTTTCGATGATTACGATAGCAGCCATTGCATGTGCATCGGCTGCCGCTGTTGGGGAGCAGTTGTCGGTATCATCTTGAGCAGCCTTATTTTTTAAATAATTATCAACTAATGGATGACCTGAAAATAATATCTGCCAGTGTTCGGCCACTTCCTCCAATGACCAATCCTTCGCAAGGTGCCGATTAACATGTAAAATAAGGTGGTAATGATTACTTAAAATTGCGTAGGCGGCAATATCAATGGAAAAGACTTGAGCCAGTAGTTTTATTCGGTCTATTAACCATTGTCGGCGGTGGTCATAGTTTTGATGGTTGTAACGGTCTTCACCGCACAAAAAACTTCTTCGGACACAACGATTTATCACATGGTAATAAGTCGTTGCACTCAAGTCGATTTGACTATATCTAGCACGTGTCATCATAATTACCTGTTCATTTATCACACAGAGCTATACTCTACGCCTAAATAATCGATTAGCCAATTTATCATTGACATGTTTATGCCTGTCCAATAATAGAGTGTTTAATTTTTTTAGTGGTGAGTGTTGATTGCTCTGTTAGATTATTGATGTTATTTTAAGGTCTAAAATAGGCTTCTCCTGGTTGTTGAAAGCTTTGTAATATTAATCAGAATGATAGGCAGACATTGATGTTTTTTACTAATGGGGCAAAATATGAAAGTAAAAAAGAAAAGCTAAATTTAGCGAGATATTTGGCTTTCGCTGTGGCTATT
>SPKZ01011247.1_pt1 | contig 19493 bp, 16 predicted proteins | sample 2456571 | NCBI WGS metagenome assembly SPKZ01 (sample SAMN11192286, study PRJNA482655) | marine metagenome | biome: ENVO:00000447; feature: ENVO:00000244|ENVO:00000211|ENVO:00000569|ENVO:00002023; material: ENVO:00002151; isolation source: ocean water from marine abyssalpelagic zone ... | reverse complement strand
TCGGCGGCGGGCTGCGCTCTGCGTCGGGCATCGAGCTGTGGCGGCGGGGCTAAGCTGTTGGAATTGTTCTGGCGGATGCCATGTTGGGAGTCTTTGTGGATTTCCGATAAACAGGTCGGCCGTGAGGTCGGCCGTGAGTGTCGCGCTCCGGCTACTAACAGAAGGACTAAACCGCCGTTTGGCTGAACGCGACAATGGTCGTTTCTCTTGGTGTTTCTAGTGGGTGTCTCACCGCCGCTGAGGCTCGGGTTCACGAGCGCTGGCGGTGTTAATAGACGCGCGTCGCGAAACAATCGGACTTCGTGCTCAAACTAGCTTTTCCAAGGCTTCGCTTTCATGGCGATTCCCGTGGTTTTGGCTTCCCTGGTTGGGCGAACACGAGGTAAGTACGCCGCGACTCCATTCAAGGATAGAAGATGGCAAGCACTGCAGAAGGTATGAAAAGTCTTCTCGAAGACCGCGTTGTTAAGAGCAAGTGGCCAGCGAGATTAGATCTAGCCCAGAGTCTCTCGGGCTTGGGCCTCGGGTTGTTCATGTGGACACACCTGATCTTGGTGTCGAGCATCCTGTTCGGCAAGGACGCGATGCTCGCGATCACCCACGTCATGGAGGCGAGCTTCCTGACCCCGGATGAGGCGGGCGGCTACACCCTCATCCCGGCGCTGACCGCAGTTGGCGTATTCGGCTTGTTCATTGTGCATGCCTGTTTGGCCATGCGGAAGTTCCCCAGCGATTGGAAAGCTCACAAGACCTTCCGCTCGCAGATGGCGATGATGAATCACTCGGATACCAATGGTTGGTACACCCAGGTGGTCACTGGCTTCATCATGTTCTTCTTGGGGTCTGTTCACCTCTACATCATGGCGACTCAGGCCGATAAAATCGGACCGCAGCTGTCTGCCGACCGAATGTGGACCTACGGCATGTGGCCGCTCTATCTCATCCTGCTCTTCGCAGTCGAGATGCACGGCGCCATCGGCATGTACCGGCTAGCCATCAAGTGGGGCGTCTTTGACGGCAAGGATCCCCGAGCCACTCGTAAACGACTCAAGGTGCTCAAGACCTTGGTCACCGTGTTTTTCCTCTCCCTCGGACTCGCGTCCCTCGCTGCCTACGTCAAAATCGGTATCGAAAACGTTGAGAATAACCGAGTCGGCGAGCGTTACGTAGCCGGCCAAGAAGGCTGAGGCGGAGTTCAATCATGAAAATCGTATACAGCGACGTATTGGTTATCGGCGGCGGTCTCTCGGGACTCCGCGCAGCAGTGGCTTCCAGTAAGCGCGGGCACTCGACGGTGGTGATCTCACTGGTCCCCGCCAAACGCTCTCACTCCGCAGCTGCCCAGGGAGGCATGCAGGCGAGCCTCGCGGCTGCCAGTGCGAGTCGTGGTGACAACGAGGACGTGCACTTCTCCGATACCATCAAGGGTAGCGACTGGGGTGCCGACCAAGATGTCGCGCGCATGTTCGCGAACACCGCTCCCAAGGCGATTCGCGAGCTAGCGACCTGGGGCGTTCCCTGGAGTAGAATCAAAGCCGGGGAGCGCGAGGTCGTCGTCAACGCTAAGAAGGTAACGATCACCGAAGAGAAACAAGCCGAAGGCTTGATCACTTCGCGTAACTTCGGCGGCACCAAGAAGTGGCGCACCTGCTTCACTGCCGACGGCACGGGCCACACCATGCTCTACGCCATGGACAACAAGGCCATCGAGCTGGGCATCGACATCCACGAGCGCAAAGAAGCCCTCGCGCTCATCCACAGCGATGGCATCTGCAACGGCGCCGTCGTTCGAGATCTTATCACTGGTGAACTGACGGCTTACGTGGCTAAGGCGACTGTCGTTGCAACTGGCGGATACGGCCGTCTCTACAAGATCTCCACCAACGCCATCATCTGTGAGGGCATGGGCGCGGCTATCGCGCTGGAGACCGGGGTCACCCCGCTCGGCAATATGGAAGCCGTTCAGTTTCATCCGACCGCTATCGTTCCCGCGGGCATCCTCACCACCGAGGGTTGCCGAGGCGACGGTGGTCTCTTGCTGGACAAGGACCACTACCGCTTCATGCCGGACTACGAGCCCGTCAAGAAGGAACTCGCCTCGCGGGACGTGGTGTCGCGCCGCATGACCGAGCACATTCGTAAAGGTAAGGGCGTGCCTTCGCCCTACGGAGACCACTTGTGGCTCGACATTCGACTGCTCGGCAAAGAGCACATCGACAAGAACCTGCGAGAGGTCAAAGAGATCTGCCAGTACTTCCTCGGCATCGATCCAGTAACTGATCTAATCCCCGTGCAGCCCACGCAGCATTATTCGATGGGCGGCGTGCGCACCAAGCCGACCGGCGAGACTCCCGGTCTCAAGGGCCTGTTCTCCGTGGGCGAAGCCTCCTGCTGGGATATGCATGGATTCAACCGACTCGGTGGCAACTCCGTCGCCGAGACCGTGGTAGCGGGCATGATTGTCGGTGAGTACATCGCCGACTACTGCGACGACAATAGCGTCGACATCAAGACGTCGATTGTGAATGACTTCATCGAGCGCGAGCAAGCGAAGATCGAGAAGCTCTGTGCCCGCGACAGCGGCGAAAATGTTTACGATCTCAAAGAGACGATGCAGAACATCATGATGGACAAGGTCGGCATCTTCCGCACGGAAGAGGATTTGGTCGCCGCGGTGTCCGAGCTCACGGAACTTCATCAGCGGGCCAAAAATATCGCCATCAAGACCAAGACGCGTTCGTCTAACCCAGAGCTAGTCGAGGCTATGCGTGTCCCGCGCATGATCAAGATTGCGCTGTGTACGGCCATGGGGGCCCAGGCCCGTAAAGAGAGCCGCGGCGCGCACGCTCGCGAGGATTACCCGGAGCGCAACGACAAAGAGTGGCTGAAGCGCACCTTGGCGTACTGGAAAAACGAAGACGATCCGACCCCGACGCTGGAATACGAGGATCTCGATATCATGCGCATGGAGATGCCCCCCGGCTCCCGTGGCTACGGCAAGGATCTCACCATCCACCATCCCGATACCGAGAAACGGGTCGCGGAAGTTGAGAAACTCAAGGAGGCGAACCCTGACGTTAACCGCCATGAGCTCTCCGAACTATTGAATCCCATCGACTTGCCCGAGCGTTTGCGGGGCTTGAACGAGCGGGTTGGCATCGGCTACGAGTGAGGAACAGACAATGAGTCAATCTAACGGTACAGCCCAAAAGGGGCGCACGCTCAAGTTTCACATCCTTCGCTTCGACCCCCAACTCAAGGGCGACAAGCCGCGGATGGAGACCTTCGAAATCGAAGAGCAAGACAGCATGACCATCTTCATCGGTCTCAATGAGATCCGGAAGAAGTACGATGCCTCTTTGCAGTTCGACTTCGTGTGTCGAGCTGGCATCTGCGGCAGTTGCGGTATGGTCATCAACGGCCGTCCCGACTTGGCTTGCCGCACGCTGACGAACACCTTTCCTGACGGCGAGATCACCTTGCTGCCGCTGCCCGCCTTCGAGCTCATCGGCGACCTGAGCGTCGACACTGGCAAGTTCATGCGCAACATGAGCGAGCGCATGGAAAACTGGATCCACGAGGAGCCGGACGCCGAGCCTCGCAAGCTGACAGTTCTCGAAGAGAAGATGGACCCGGATGTGGCCACCGAGATCTACGAGCTAGACCGCTGCATCGAGTGCGGCTGTTGCGTTTCCGCCTGTGGCACCGCTCGCATGCGCAAGGACTTCCTAGGCGCAGTCGGTTTCATGCACGTGGCTCGTTTCGAGATGGACCCGCGGGATAAACGAACCGACGAAGACTGGTACGATCTCATCGGCGACGATGACGGCGTGTTCGGCTGTATGAGTCTCATGGGTTGTGAAGACAACTGCCCGAAGGACTTGCCTCACCAGAACCGCATCGCGTACCTGCGCCGCAAGATGGTGTCTGCCGGTACCTGATTCGCTACCTGCGAACTCGAAACGACGGTGCCCCTCGGGGTGCCGTTGGTTCGTTTGTAACGCGGGCGTTTGAGACGCTGCGGTTTGAGACGCGCGCTCGTGGCTGACACGCCTACAGCGATGAAGGGCAGGCCGAACGGCGTGCGCTCAGCGAGCCCGCGCGCTATGGTTTGGCGTGCGCCGCCTAGAGATATCCGATCACAGCCGGGACAACGCAGGACTCAAATACGTCTATCCCGTGGTTTCTCGGCGGGCGGGCGGCGTGTCTATCGGTATCAATCTGAGTCCGGAGGCGAGCTGTAACTTCCGCTGCGTCTACTGTCAGGTGCCAGGGCTCAGTCGCGGCAAGAGCGCCGAGGTGGATATCCCGCAGCTCGAAGCTGAGCTCGGGCAGATGTTGTCGGTCATTTGCCAGGGTGATTTTTTCGCCAAGCGTGTACCGGTGGGATCCCAACAGCTGAAGGACTTCGCGTTTTCCGGGGATGGAGAGCCGACAAGCGCTCCGAATTTTGGTGACGTGGTGGATTGCGTGATCCGGGTGGCAGCCAAGCGTGTGGAGACTCAGCCTCTGCCTTTGGTCGTCATCACCAACGGTACATTGGCGAGCCAGCCGGCGGTGCAATCGGCGTTCAAACGCTTGGGCGCCCACAAAGGCCGGATTTGGTTCAAGCTTGACGCTGTCACTCGCGCGGGCTTTGACCGCATCAACTCCACTCCCTTGGCTGCGGAAGACCACCTCGACCGCTTGGAGGCTACTGCCCGCTTGTGCCCTACATGGATTCAACGATGTGTCTTCGGCTTCGAAGGGACGGCGTCTGACGATGAAGCTGAGTACCTATCCGTGGTCCGGACACTGTTGGCCGACGGAGTGCCGTTACGAGGCATGTTGATGTACAGCTTGGCGCGACCATCCCAGCAGCCCGAAGCTCCCAAGCTACGGGCATTGAGCCAGGCAGAACTCGAAGTTCGCGCTGAACCATTCCGGCGGCTCGGGCTGGATGTGAGCGTACACGCCTGAGCGCCGGTCGTGACAGTGACTCAGGCGTGCCCATGAGTATGGGTCGTGCCCAGAGACGCAATCCAAGCACGGGTTCCCATCAGCCAGAGGCTTCGAAGCAACAGCACGAATAAGAGCGACGCTGCGACGAAGGAGAGCACTCCGTGCTCCGCGTGGGCGTGCACGGCTGACACGGTACCTTGACTCGTCGCGAGCCAATCGTTGGCGGCGATGCCGAGGCCCCAAGAGGTTCCGATCACAGCGGCGATGCAGGCAAAGGCGCCCGAGAAGCCAAAGGAACTGCGAAGGAAACCCAGGGTGGCGAGGTTCGTCGCAGGGCCGAGCAATAGGCCGACGAGAACCGCTCCCGGTGACAAACCTTTGGCAATGAGGATGGCCGCCAGCGGGGTGGCTGCGGGGGCGCAAACATAGCTGGGAACGGCAACGGCTGTCACCGCCAGCAATTCCAGCCACTGATTGTCGAAGGAGGCGAAGGCATCGTTAGGAATGAACACAGCGGTAAACGCCGCTATCAGCATGCCCAGCACCATCCAGGCGCCAATATGGGCGAGCAGCTCGTCGAAGGAGAGGATGACCTTCCAGACTCGTGATCGCTGAGGGGCCACCTCGACATCGATATTGGATGCCTCTCCCGACGCCTTGACATTCGAGCTCACCATCGAAACGGCGATGCCCGCCGCGATAGCAACGCAAAATGCGCCGACCAATCGCATGATGGCGAAGGGCCAGCCTAAGAATTGTCCGCTGAGGGTTAGGGTCTCTACGCCGAGCTCTGGCGTAGCGATGAGGAAGGCGACGACCATCGCCGGGGCGGCTGCGCGCTTCTGCAATGCAGCGCTGACAGGAAGCACACTGCAGGAGCAGAGGGGCAGGGGAATGCCCACGAGAGCCCCTCGGGTGGCGTCCTTCAGCGGTTTGGTTTCTCTCAGCCACCGGGCAGGAATCGCGGACTCGAAGCTTTGCAGGGTGGCACCCACCAGCAGGCCCAACAGCAGCATCGGCGCTGTGTCCATGAACAGGCCGGCGAACACGTCGCGGAGGGCGTGCTCGGCTTCCTGGGAGGCGCCGATGACGTCATGGTGAGCGTGGTCGCCGAGCAGGGCGACCGAGAAGCCGAGTGCGCCTGCGAAGAGATCGAGGGTGCGGTCACTCGCCGAACGTGGCGCGTTGGCAGTCAAATCGTGCCCGACCACATGTAAGAGCAGCCCGGCGAACACGGCATTGACCCAGGGCATGAGGGCGTCCAGCCATTCGGGCGGGACCAATCCCGTCAGAGCGATACCCGCAACGCTCGCCGCTGCCAGGGCTACCGCTCGCAGCAGAGCACTGCGCTTGCCGAGGGCGGCTGAGAACGCGAGAACCACCACCGCCACCACGGGCACGGAGTGGGCGGCGATGGCGAGCACCACGTCGATGTCGGAACTATGGCCATGGTCGCCAGAGTAGGCAGCCAGTGCGACCCCGTCGGCAGCGCGGTGGACCATAAGCCCGACGAAGCCCAGTTCCAAAGCCATGCGTTGCTCGCCGCTGATCGGCCCGACATCACGAGGCTCAGGCAGCGTTGATTCGATAGCGCCGTGCTGCGCGTGGCCGTGGCCCCCCTCGGCGGGTGCGCCGTGGCTGTGGCCGCCGCCTGCAAAAAACTGACCGACAATGTGGGGAATACCAAATGCGGCTGCCGTCGCCATGGGGGCGAGAAAACCTAGGGCGTTCCAGGCTTCAGGTAGCAGGTGAAAAAAAACTACGGCAAGGGACGCGGTCAGGGCGAAGCTTCGAATCGCTCCAAGAAGGGATCCGGCCCCCGGGACAAGGGCGAGACAAGTCCCGAAAACCACGGAAAGCACCGCGATCGCTGTGGTCAGTAGGGGCTCCACTCAGCCACGCTCGTGCCGCAAATTTGAGCTGCCGGCAAGCGCTCCGGATCTGTACGGGCCTAAGGAACTGCCAGCAAGCGACCGTTCTTGCTGGCGGAGGGGACGGTGTGTCGAGGCGTTCTGGCTCCCACGCAATAATCTGGAGCTGATGCCGATTCGAGTCCTCATCGTTGACGACTCCCCCATGTTTCGCGGGGTAGTGCGGCGCGCGTTGTCGGTTGATACCGACATTGAGGTGGTGAGGGAGGTGGAAGATGCCTTCGTAGCGGCGGAGCCAATCTCGGAATTGCAGCCTGACGTGAGCACCCTGGACGTGGAGATGCCAAAAATGAGCGGGATTGAGTTCCTACGGTAGCTCATCCCCCAGCACCCGATCCCGGTGGTGATGTGTAGCTCCCTGGCGGAGCGTGTCCAGCGTGCGACCTTGTACGCCCTGCATGCCGGAGCGGGGGATTTTATCGCCAAACCCAAGGGCCGAGATTTTACTCGTATGTCCAAAGAGTTGGTCTTCAAGGTGCGGGCTGCTGCGAGGGCCAAAGTTCGTTTGCCGTCGGGGAAGAAGGCTCCCCATTCGGCGCGGTAGCCGCCGCATCCCGGAGTTTGCCTCAGCTGCGGACAAGGGCATGATGCGCTTCCGGTTCTAGTTGTTCAACATCTGCCGGGTTCCTTCACTCCGATTTTCGCTCCACCCTTAGCCGAGGAAAGCGAGATGGAAGTGGTGATGGCTTGGGATGGCGCGCGACTGGAGAGGGGGCAAGTGTCCATAGGCTCGGTTGGTGTTCACATGGTGGTTGAGAGAGATGAGCGGGGTTACTTCGCAGCCTTGACGGGAAATCAACGCGTGAATGGTCAGTGTCAGTGGGCAACCATGTTGTTTCAGTCGGCGGCGCGTATCGCGGCCAAGGTGTCAGTGGGCATGATTCCGACGGGGAGCGGCTCCGATGGGGCCGAAGGACTGCTTAGCCTCAAAGACGAAGGTGCCCACACCCTCGCTCAGGACGAAGATAGTTGTGTCGTGTACGGCATGCCGCGGGCCGCGGGACGACTCGGCGCTATGGGGAGGCAGGTGAGCCATCGATGTGATGGCAGACGTTGCGCTCTCCTATCTTCAACGCCGGCCGGCTCAGAAGGCCAACTAGTGCTCTGCAGCGCTGGCTGGTGGGAGGGTCTGCGAGTATCGGCGAGGTGGGCCGCGGGGCCCAAGCTGGCGGGGCGTTGTTGGGAAATCACTGGGCTGGCCGATCCCGTCTACCGAAGTGCGGAGAGCCGTGGTAGCACCGGGCCGCGCTGCAAGTGGAGCGGGCGCACGGAGATTCAGCGTATGAGCGGCCATTCCAAGTGGGCAACGATCAAGAGGAAGAAGGGCGCAACCGACGCGGCCCGCGGCAAACTCTTCACCAAGCTGATCAAAGAAATTGTCATCTCCGCGAAGATGGGTGGTGGCGATGTGGGGGCCAATCCCCGGCTCCGAAAGGCCGTCTCCGACGGTAAGAGCAACGCGATGCCCGCGGAGACCATTCAGCGTGCCATCAAGCGCGGTACCGGCGAACTCGAGGGCGTGAGCTACGAGGAAGTGTTGTACGAGGGCACTGGCCCGGGCGGCACGCTCTTTCTAGTGGAAGGCGCGACGGACAATCGGAATCGCACTGTGGCTGAGCTGCGCAAGGTCTTCGACAAAAACAACGGCACGCTGGGCAGCAGCGGGACCGCGGCGTGGGCCTTCGACCGACTCGGCACGATTCAGCTTGAGAAAGACGCGGTCGGCGAGGACCAATTAATGGAAGCCGTTCTTGAAGCTGGCGCCGAAGATTATCGTGATGAAGGAGACGTCTGGGGGGTGTACATGCCTTTCGACGAACTCGACACGGTGACCAGCGCACTGGAGACAGCCAAGCTGCCGGTTCAGAGCAGCAAAGTTGCCTACGTTCCGAAGATCCGGAAGTCAGTGACTGGCCGGGACGCCGAAGTGTGCCTGCAACTGCTGGACGCTCTAGAAGACCAGGACGACGCCCAGAACGTGTACGCAGATTTCGATATCTCTGACGAAGAGATAGCGCGCATCTCCGAATTGTAAAACGCTCCAGTGCGGTTACTAGAAACTCAGCACCATGCTGGCCGCAAAGTAGGAGAACGTCGCGTGGGATACGATCGCCGGCAACAATCGGCGAAAGTGGGCTGTCATGAAGCCCCAGAATATGCCGCAGCCTAAGGCTGTCACGGGGAGCAGCGGGTTCAGCCCCACGCCGGGATCCGCCAATTGCCAGGCGGTGGGTAACATCGCGATGGCGTAGCAAACGGCAGACAGCGGCCAGGACCATCGCCCTCCGACAAGACGCTCTAGCTCGCTCTGTACGAGGCCCCGCCACACGATCTCTTCGAGCACGGCGATGACAATCAATGCACAGAGCCACGGGGAGTTGGCGAGCAGGTCGCCGGTCCGCAAGTACAGCTGGAATAGCCAGGCCAGGAGGGGGGAACTTTCGTCGGAGCTGGATCGGGCGACAAAGGCCGCGCCTACTAAGACTAGGGCCGTCAGCATGCCGACGCTGAGATCTCCCCCACGCAGCTGAAGCAGCATTCGAAGTTCAGAGCTCGAAGCGGAGGCAGACCGGTCGTTGTCCTTGTCCTCGTCGCCCTCAGTGGCGCTATCGCCCGCCGGGTCAACGCCGATGATTTCCGGTGTCGCCAATATCGGTCGGCGTGCGAGTCGGACCAACGCGAGGAGTGTGAGCGCCAGGTAAGACAGCCCGAGAATGAGCCACATTTCGTCGGAGCGCGCCCGATCGGGACTCAGCGCATAGTAATTGGCTGCGGAAACCGCGACGACGACGATCGCAACGTAGGGCATGATCGGCGACTAGGCTTTCTGGGAGGCGGGGCGCGAGTTCAGACGACCGGCGCACCAATCGAGAAGTTCTTCTGCGATGGCGCTCTTCGGGGCGTGTTCGATGAGCGTGTGGCTCTGGGAATTGACGAACAACACGCGGTTGCTATTGCCTCCAAAGCCGTCGGAAGCATGATTGGCGACCACAAGATCAACCTTCTTCTTGTCGAGCTTGCCGCGCGCGTAGCTGACGATTTGCTCATCCGAGCCAGTTTCGACGGCGAAGCCGACGAGTAGCGGGCCGCCCTCAGTTCGACGCGCCCCGAGCTCGGCGAGCAGGTCCGGATTTTGGACCAAGGGGAGACTGACGAATTCGTCCGATCGTTTCACCTTCTCTGAATGAGTGCGCGCGCTGCGGTAGTCGCCCACGGCTGCACTCATGATCAAGACATCGGCCCGCTCCAATTTCGGTCCCAGGGCGTCGTCGAGAGCGCTTTGCATCTCCACTGCTGAGCGAACGTCGATGCGTTTCACGTTGTCGGGGGTGGCGAGCTCTACGGGGCCGCTGATCAGCGTGACTTGCGCGCCTCGCTGGCGAGCGCGAATGGCGATGGCGAATCCCATCTTGCCGGTGGAGCGATTGGTCAAGAAGCGCACCGGATCAATGTCTTCGACTGTGGGTCCGGCGGTCACCACCAGATGTTGCCCCTCCAAGTCCTTGTCCGTGAGAGCCCGAGTCATGACTGACGCAATTTGCTCGGGTTCTAGCATGCGTCCGTCGCCCACGTCGCCTGACGCGACTTCGCCGCTTGTGGGTCCGGCGAAGATCACGCGATCGTCGCGAATCAGGGTAGCGACGTTGCGTTCGGTGGCGGGGTGCCCCCACATGGTCGGGTGCATCGCCGGCGCGAGCACGATGGGGCAACGGGCACTCAGGGCCGTCGCCGTGACGAGATCGTCGGCTCGGCCCATCGCGAGTCGGGCGAGACAATCGGCGGTGGTGGGAACGATGGCGATCAGATCACTCTGCGCTCCCAGCTCGACGTGAAGCTCTCCGCCTATTTCGTCGTCGAACATGGTTCGGAGAACGGGCGAACCTGTCAGGCCGGCGAATGTCGCGGCCCCGACGAATTTTTCTGCGGACTTCGTTAGAACGACCTGGACGCTCGCCCCGGCCTTTAGCAGCAGACGAGTGAGCATCACTGTTTTGTAGGCGGCGATGCTACCGGTGACACACAGAGTCACTCGGGTGCCCGAGAGCGCGTCAAATTCTCCCGCTGCGGCTGAGTCGAATTGAGGGATCATGGCCCAGTAAGGGTAGTCCGGGGGGACCGAGACACGTAACGATTTCCGGGTTCGATAAACCTCCACGGTTTGAGGCGCCAGCTTCCCGCGTAGTCGATGCCGATTCGCGGGGTGCGGCGGCATCGGGCGCGGGGCCCTTCGCTCAGGAATATCTCCGGGGCGGGCTGGCCACAGAGATCTCGAAGGTTGTCCTCCCGGCTGATATCGAAGGCCTGACACAGCTTGCCGGGGCCGTTCGTCAGGGCAGGGCTGTCGCTCGTGACCGAGCGAAGCGTGCGCCTCCGGTACCGCAGCATGCGGTCAATTCCCTGCAACGGCTCTAGTGCGCGGATCAACACCGCGTGCCCTTGGCCTTCCTGGCCTGTAACCAAATTGAAGTGAATGTGCATCCCGTAGATCAGGAATATGTAGGCGTGGCCAGCGGGGCCGTACATCGCCTCATTGCGCGCCGTTCGAACGTTGCCCGCTGTATGCGCGGCCAAGTCCTGAGGCCCGCGGTATGCCTCTGTCTCTATGATTCTCCCTGTAATTTCTATGCCTTGGCGCCTAACATTTAACACTTTTCCCAGGCAGTCCCGAGCGACCTGTAGCACCGGTCGGGCGTAGAAAGAGCGAGGTAGCGCCCTTGTCCGCGCGCGGGCAACGCCCGGCGAGATCGAAACTCCGAAAGAACTCATGCGTCACTAGTCTGCTGGAATCGTCACCATCGCGGGAGGGAATCGCTCCCTTGGTCCGTAAACCGTGCAGGTTGCCAATGTAGGTGCTTCTATTTTCTGTCTCCAACGTCGGGATTGCCGCAATCCCGTCACTTTTGTCTTATGCTTTGAGGGTTGGGGTGGGGCGATCTCTGCCTCGTCTCCTGTCGCATTCTGTTGCCGCGATCTAACGCCGCACCGCGGGCCGGGGGATTTTCTCTGATTGTCCCCGACCCACTGCTCCCCCTGATTGATGTCTTCATCCGATAATCCCCCCCGTTCTCCCTCGAAGCCGGTGCTGCCGACAATCGGCGGGAAAACTGGAGCGAAGAAGGTGAAGTTACCCGGTGCTTTGCCGTCGAGGCCCAAGGCCTCAGCAGGGGCAAAAGGTAAATCGAGTCCGATGGCGTCGAGGCCCAAGCTGCCCTCGGTCCCCAAGTTGTCTTCGAGTCCCATGGCGTCGCGAGCCAAGTTACCTCCGGCCGAGAAGGTGTCGACGCGCGCCTCCAAAAAATCAGGACGCCCCATCGGACTCGCTTCGCTTCCTTCGTCGGCACCTCCTGCCACGTCGGCTTCATCACCGCCCGCGTCGTCACCGAGCGCGGAGGCACCGCTCAAGATGGACCCGATTCGTCCCGAAGATCTGATGGACTCGGAACCGCCCCCGGCGCCTGATAAAGATCAGGACAGTCGCCCTACGATGGCAGGAGAAGCCGCGTCGTCTGAGGATCGTCCGACGGTCACCGGAGAAGCTGCGGACAGCGGTGGTGATGATTTCGACGGAGAGACGCTTGCTTGGAGCCAGGGCTCCGCGGAACACGACGAGCTTCTGGCCACGCTCAGGGAGCAGGACGAACCCGCAAGCTCTGCGGATGCGGCGGCGCCTGCGTCCTCGCCATCCGAGCCAGTGGCGCCAGCTCCGGCACCCAGCGCCCAGGTCGCGCCGCCGCCCTCCACGCCCTATGCGGCACCGGCAGCGTCTAGTCCACTGGCGGCGCCGCCAGCGTCCACACCCTACGCGGCTCCCGCAGCTAGCAGTCCCTACGCGGCCCCGGCCCCGTCCGGCCCGAACGCGGCCCTCTCTCCCGTAGAGATGCCTGCTGACGTCGACGGCGTACCCGTACCTGTAGTCATCGGCCGCTACGCGGTGTTCGATGAGATCGCCGCCGGCGGTATGGCGACCGTTCACCTGGCGCGATTGATCGGTCCGGTAGGTTTCTCCCGAACAGTCGCCATCAAGAAGCTTCATCCGCAGTTGGCGGCCGACGCGGATTTTGTCGAAGACTTCATCAACGAAGCGCGTCTGGTGTCCCGTATTCAGCATCCGAACGTAGCCACTACCTTGGATGTCGCTGCCACTGAGAACGAAGCCTTCCTCGTGATGGAGTACGTTCACGGTGAAATCTTAGACGGTCTACTGAAGTCCACTGTCAGCGCCGGCAAGATCCCCTCGCCCGGAGTGATCGTGAACATTGCGGCCGGCATGCTGCACGGCTTGCACGCGGCTCACGAAGCCAAGAGCGAACATCGAGTTCCGCTAAACATCGTTCACCGAGATATCTCTCCCCAGAATATTTTGGTCGGCGTCGATGGTGCGACGCGAGTGATTGATTTTGGTGTGGCTCAGGTCGGTAGCGCCGCCGACGAAGGCGGCAATACTCAAGGCAAGCTCAGCTACATGTCGCCGGAGCAACTGAATGGCGATGAGATCGATCGCCGGAGCGACATCTTCGCGGCGGGTATCGTCACTTGGGAATCGCTGTCCGGCAGACGACTCTACGCGGGGGACAATGCCGGTCAAATCCTGGCTCAGATCCTCACGCGGGAACCAGAGCCTCTCAAGGACATCGTCGAGGGGATCCCCGACGCCCTCAGCGATGCTGTTGCCAAAGCCCTCAAGGGCACACCAGAAGAACGTTTCGATACCGCCCGGGAGTTCGCAATCGCGATTGAAGAATCCATGCAACTCGCCCCGTCTCACGAGGTCGGAACCTGGGTAGAAGAAGCTGCAGGACAGGCGCTGGCAGACCGAGCGGCGCGTGTTGCGTTGCTCGAAAGCGTGCCGACGGATCTCGACTCCGTGCAGCAATTGGCGCTGCCGGGGCTAAAAAACTCTGAAGGTCATCCCGTCTTGCCATCGGCCCCGCCTCCGAGCATGGCGACCCCTCACGCTGCCAGCGTGACTGTGCCGGACGTGAATGTCGGCAAGTCCGCTTCTAACGGCGTGATGGGTGCGGCGCTCTTTGCTGCTGCCATGGCGCTACTAGTGGGCGGTGGAGGTTATTGGGTTTCGCAGATGAACCAGCCCGCTGTGCCGGGTGTTGGCGCTGCCGCTGGTGGGCCTGTATCCGCGACGAACACGATCAAGCCTCCTGCAACAGCCGAACCAATGGCCGAAGGTGAGTCTGCCGAGACTTTTGATAACGAGGACAAGGCTGAGGTTACTGAAGTGAAGGCGGAAGAGCCCACTTCGGAAGAGCCGATTTCCGACGAAGAGGCGAAAGCTGTTGAGGAGGCCGTCGCCGAAGTTGCTGCCGCCGAAGCAGCGAAGAAACGCAGCCAGCTGCGCAAGTATAAGAAGTGGCGAGCGAAGAAGGCAGCGAGCCGAACTTCGACCAAGAAGAAGACCAAAACCAGCAAGAAGTCCGCCGATTGTGCGATCCCGTGGCGTATCGGTAAGGACGGGATCCGCCGGGCCAAGGTGGAGTGCCTGTAACCCCGGGTTGAGTGGGGTGATGTAGGTGCGTAGCGATCATCGCTAACTACAAGGCGATCATCACTGTCTGCAGCGGACCTTGGACCGGCCCGGGCGGCCCCTCCGCGCTGGATTATTCGACTATTGGGACTTGCGGAGGAGCTTGGGCTACCATGCCGCCCGATGTTTCTTTTCCGAAGCTTACCGTGTCGCGCAGCTCTGTTGGCGGTGTTTGCCGTCGCTCCCATTCTCTCCGTTTCGACTGCGGCGAGAGCCGCGCCGAGCGAAAAAGCCAAGTGTGCCATTGCCTACGAGGGCGCTCAGGAGACTCGAGCTGACTCTCGTTTGAGTGAGGCTCGGGAGCACCTGCTGGTTTGTGCTCGCTCCCTCTGTCCGAGTTTCATCCAGACCGACTGCGCCGCTTGGTTGGACGAAGTGAAAGAGGAGATGCCTTCCTTGGTGTTCGCGGCGACCTCAGGTGCCGAAGAACTGTTCGAGGTCAAAGTCGAAATGGACGGTGAGGTCCTCGCTGAGGAACTCGACGGCAAGCCTATCGACGTGGATCCGGGTCGCCATAAGTTCAAGTTTACCTACAACGGCGAAGTCGTTGAGCGTCAGCTACTGGTCCGCCAGGGCAAGCAAAACCGAGACATCTCCGTCAAGTTCGGTGCTGATGAAGAGGATGCGAAGCATGCCGCATCAGACAAAGGCGAGACCGGGGCAGAGGACGACGACGCTGGGTCCGACCACACCGTGGCATACATCGTTGGTAGCTCGGGTCTCGTGATCCTCGGAGTCGGCGCCTTTTTGGGCTTCAGTGCCAATGGCAACAAGACGGATCTAAAAGACACATGTGGAGCGACCTTAGCCGGTTGTTCCGATTCCGCCGTCGATGGCGTGGCACAAGAACTACTGATCGCGGACATAACCATGGGTGTCGGAGTTGTCGGTATCGGGGTCGGCGCCTACCTATTTTTTACCGGCGGTTCCGATGACGGCGACGAGACATCGGACGACGCGATGGTGAAAAACATGCGCTTCAACGTTGCCCTCGGCGAGAGCCGCGGCTTCGCCATGTTCGGCGGAGCCTTCTAAGAGCAGAGTTTTCGAAACCGTTCTTTGTGCTTTACGCGCGGTCGTTCCCGCAGCCACTGGGACCGGTTCATCGTCTGGGAAGGTCAAGGGGCGACCGGCAGTGCGACGGCACTATCCGTAACCGAGCCAGACTCCGCCCTGGTAAACGACGAAGCTGCATACCCAGGCTAGGGCCGTCATGTAGGCGAACATGAAGGCCGGCCAGCGCCAAGTACGTGTCTCGCGTTTGACCACGGCCAGGGTGCTCATGCATTGGCACGCCAGGGCAAAGAAGATCATCAGCGAGAGCCCCACCAACGGGGTGTAGCGGGGCTTGCCATCGGCTGTGGATTCCGCCCGGAGGCGTTCTCGGAGTGGCGACTCTACGTCCTCGTCACCGATGCCGTACACCAGGCCCATGGTGGAGACGAACACCTCGCGGGCAGCAAAGGCACCGATCAATCCCACGCCGATTTTCCAATCGAATCCCAACGGCTCGATCGCAGGCTCCAGTGTTTTCCCTAGCTGACCGGCGTAACTTTGTTCGAGCGCGCTGGGCTGGGACATCTCGGTATTGGATTTCGCTGAAGCGGCATCGAGCGCGATTGGCGCTGGCTTAGGAAACGACAACAGAGCCCAGAGAAGGATGGTGCACGCGAGAATGACAGTGCCCGCTTCTTTCAGAAAGCTCCGGGAACGTTGCCAGACCATGTGCACTGTGGACCAGAGATCCGGCGTGCGGTAAGGAGGCAGCTCCATGAGCAGGGGCACATGGCGGCCTTTGACGGCAGTTCGCCCCAGTACGGCGGCAGCCACCAGGGCTGTTGCCGTGGAAAATAGATACATGCCCACCATCAACCAACTCTGAATGGAGATGCCGTAAACGCTGGCGGGAGGGAACAGAGCGGCGATTATCAGTGTGTAAACGGGGAGTCGCGCCGAACAACTCATGAGGGGCACGACCATCATGGTGAGCAGTCGATCCCGTTGACGTTCCATGGTCCGGGTTGCCAAAATCGCCGGCACGGCACACGCGAAGCCGGAGAACATGGGAACAAAGGCGCGACCATGCAGTCCGCAACTTCGCATGATGCGATCCATAAGGTAGGCGATGCGGGACATGTAGCCGCAGTCCTCGAGGAGGCCGAGCAAGAAAAACAGCAGCACAATTTGGGGCAAGAACACGACAACGTTGCCGACACCACCAATCACTCCCTCGGTGATGAGATCCCGGAATATTCCTGATGGGAGAGTGCTACTGGCCAGTCCTTGGAGCGCAGCGATGCCATTTTCCACGGCGCCGATCAGCGGATCGGACCAAGCGAATAGCGTCTGAAAGAGCAGTAGCATCACCGCTACAAACAGAGCGAAGCCGAACAGCGGGTGCAGCGCTATACGGTCGATACGTTCACTGAAGGGGCGCTTGATTTCCGTTTTGGAACTACTGCGGCCGGCTAGTAGCTGCTCTTCGATGTAACGGTATCGAGTTTCGATGACGACTTCGTCCACGTCGAGCACGGGTTCGAGTTCCGTGTAGGCGTTGAGGGAGGCGCGGCGCAGCGTGCTCGGGATGTTCTCCAGCTCGTCGTTTTTATCCACGCTCAATAGCGTCCAGAGCGCTAGTCCTCTGTCCCGTTCGACAGAACCGCGCCATGCTTCGGGCAAGGCTTCCACCAATCGATCGATGACCGCCATCAGCTTTGCTGGGTAGCGCACCTCGGTCGTGGGGCGGGGAGGATGTTCCACGGCGGCTCGGAGCGCATCGCGCAGTTCGTCCAATCCGCTGCCGGATCGCGCGTTGGTACCCACACAGGGCACACCGAGTAGCTGGCTCACCGCCTCCGGCGAAGGCGCCTCGAGTGCCTCGTCCACCATATTCAGGGCGACGACCATTGGGGCACGTAGCTCGGCGAGCTGGACGGCGAGGTACAGATTACGCGTCAACTGTCCGGCATCGAGAACGACCAAGACGAGATCGGGTGCCGGAAAGTCGCCGAGACCCAGAGCCTCCTGAATCGCGATTTGTTCTTCCGCGGAGCGCGCACTCAAAGAGTAGGTGCCGGGCACGTCAATGAGGCTCAGCGCTTCAGTTCCGCCGATGTCGAGCCGGCCGACGCTGCGCTCTACCGTGACACCCGGATAATTCCCGACCTTGACGCTGGCTCCGGTGAGACGGTTGAAGATCGTCGATTTTCCTACGTTAGGATTCCCGATGATGGCGATCCGTGGGGTCGCGCCTTCAGCGTTGTTGTCGGGGACGGTGGATTGAACAGAGTTCATGGGCTGCCTGCACTGGTGTCGATGCTGTGCACCTCGATGGAGTCCGCCTCGGATCGACGAATTGACATGCTGCACCCGCGCACAAGTAGTTCCATCGGATCGCCCAGGGGCGCGATTCGCATGAGACGCATTTGTGTGCCGGGCAATACTCCGAGCTCCATCAGGCGTCGGCGAAAGGAGCGCTCGCCGCCGACACGCCGGACGACGACGGACTGTCCGACGGCTACGGCACTCAATGTCATCATTGGCCGTCCGTCCTACATGAATTGAAAGTCGTTATCAATAAGGGCCAAGCCGCTGAAGATACGCCGCGTCGTATCGGTGCTGCAGCGCCCTGCCGGGGCAGACGCGGAGGCCGTTACTCGGTTTTGGGATTGCCGCGGTAGGAATACCGGCTGGGAGGCCGCGACGACGTACGCTGCAGTGCCTGGTGGTGGCGGACTCGTGCCCACTCGATGGCGTTGGCTCGTGTGTCGAAGGCACGCAGCTCGCGGTTAGATGCCAGGGCTACCGAGCCGATCATGACCCTGAGTAGCGGATTACTCGTGATAATGGCGACGCAGGTGACCTGGCTGGCGCTCAATATCCAGCTGAGCAGGCGCTCGCGGATCAAGCCGTCGTGGGTCATCACCTCCGCGCAGTCGAAGAGAGCGGCTCTTCGGCCTGACGCGCTGACTGCTTCGTCGATACGCTGGATGGCGCCTTGCAGGCTGGCTTGGGTGAGCACCCCGGTCAGACTGATTTCGACCGGTTCCACCGCGTTTCCCGAAACAGCTGCATACGTTCCGCTGGGCGCGTAGGCTCCGAGTTTTTTCCGTTCACCGCTCATATGATCTCCCGAATTGAGCGATGCGCTATCACGGCCTCTTAGATCGACCAAGAGCATATTGATCAGGATCGCCCATTGATCGGGTAACTGGCTGATATAATAAGTCTATAAAGTGTGAGGGATTAACCTACACCGGTGCTAGGTTCCCACATTCGGCGACCCATCGGCGTTACTCGACCGGATCGTCCGAGGTCCTACGACGGGGGGGGTATTCGACGATAAGTACGAAATGTTCCGACTCAGAACCGGACACTGGCGGTAGGGATATCTGCTCTTCGTGGCGCGAATCTGCGGTGGCGTTGCCTGTCAGCGTCGCGCTGATCGGCAGGTCCCCACCGAAATTCACCGCCCAGTAAACGTAGGTGCCTTGTTGGGGAGCGACGATGCGGATGCGTTCCTCAACGTCCCTTCCGCCTCTGATTTCGTCCCTCACCAGCCAGCCATTTTCGGTGGTCGGATTGTCGCTGTCGATTCGCTCTCCGTTCGGCAGCTCGACTACCAAATCGAGATCTTCGGGCGCACTCCAGTTGAGCGTGAACACAAGCTCGGAGCTAGCGGCGGTCGTGGTCCCGTCAGGTAGTGTTACGCAAAGCCCGGAGGCGCAAACCAACCCCGGATCACAGACATCGTCCGGGGCGCACTCGGCCTGTTCACTGCCCGGCACGCGGCCCGGGGTCGTTGACTCGTTGTCGGTGGTGTTACCGGTATCGTCAGCGCAGCCGGTCTGTGCGAACATCAGCAAGCCCGCAACAAGCTGGACGGACAGGGCACTGTGGAGCGCAGTCATTGACAGCCGAGCCTAACCTTGCGTCTCACGCTGGTCACCGGAAATTCGGCACACGCGAACCCGCGGCCCACTGCATCTGCTAGAAGACTGGCCTTACGGCCCCTTGGCGGAATGGCAGACGCAGTGGATTTAAAATCCGCGGCCCTTACGGGCGTCCCGGTTCGAGCCCGG
>SPKZ01011552.1_pt1 | contig 19494 bp, 14 predicted proteins | sample 2456571 | NCBI WGS metagenome assembly SPKZ01 (sample SAMN11192286, study PRJNA482655) | marine metagenome | biome: ENVO:00000447; feature: ENVO:00000244|ENVO:00000211|ENVO:00000569|ENVO:00002023; material: ENVO:00002151; isolation source: ocean water from marine abyssalpelagic zone ... | reverse complement strand
CTTTCTTGCCTTTATAATGGGCTGGTTTCTACACGATGTACTCAATTTTGAAAATGAAAGTCCTGTTACTTTCTTTTCTCAACCCAATAATGGTGACGGGCTCCGAAAATTAAATAAAATTTTAGGCTATATAGAGAAAGATTATGTTGATACAGTTGATATGGCAGAACTTTCTGACATAGCAATTAATTCTGTGCTTGAAGAATTAGATCCTCATTCTTCCTATATCAATGCCAATAGGTTTAAGTCGATGGACGAATCGCTTAAAGGTAATTATGAGGGCATCGGAATTGAATTCAATATTCTTAACGATACTATTTTAGTGATTTGGCCAATAACTGGTGGTCCTTCCGAAATGTTGGGATTACTAGCTGGCGATAGAATTATAGAAATAGATACTCAGCTTGTGGCAGGTACTGGAATTACCAGTAAAGATGTTGTTGCGAAATTAAAGGGAGAAAGCGGTACTAAGGTTCAAATTGGAATTAAGCGCAAGGGTGTAGACGATTTGTTAATATTTGATATTACAAGAAAAAGGATTCCACTTAATAGTGTAGAAATTAGTTATATGATCAATGAAAACACTGGTTATATAAAAGTTTCTAAATTTTCTGCAACAACTTACAAAGAGGTAACTGAGGCAATTGAAAATCTGAGTAAAAATGATCTCGCCAATTTAATTTTCGACTTAAGGGGTAACGGTGGTGGGTACTTGGATGCGGCTATTAATATTTCCGATGAGTTTTTACCTCAGGATTATCTGATCGTGAGTACCAAGGGTCGTTCGAGAGCTGAAAATAAATTTTATGCGCGAAGGCCAGCTTCTTTTACAGGTAAAGAGTTAATTATTTTAATTGATGAAGGCTCTGCTTCAGCCAGCGAAATTGTTACTGGTGCTGTTCAAGATAACGATGTAGGACTCATAGTTGGGAGAAGGTCTTTTGGAAAAGGCTTGGTGAACGAACAACATAAATTATTTGATGGTTCTGTAGTTCGGCTTACCACGCAACGTTATTATTCTCCTTCTGGAAGATGTATTCAAAAGCCTTATGGAGAAGGAAACGAAAAATATTACGAGGATTATCACAACAGGTATAAGAATGGCGAATTAATGAATCAAGACAGTATTGATTTCCCCGATTCATTAATTTATGAAACACGAGGTGGACGAGTTGTATATGGTGGCGGTGGCATTATGCCAGATATTTATGTTCCGCTTGATACTACTAAGGTCAACAACAGCTACGTAAACTATGTAATGTATTCTGGCTTGGTAATTAGATATGCTTTTCAAATTATTGACAAGGACCGCGCAAAAATTATGGAGCAATACGATCTACAATCCTTTATTGATGATTACAAAATTTCGGACGAGATTTTTAAAGGCTTTAAAGAGTTTATTATAGAAAACGATGGGCCCGAATCAAAGGATGGCGACGAGGTGCTTTACCCCTATCTTAAAACCTATATAAAGGCAAATATTGGCAGAAACCTGTGGAGCAGTGCAGCATATTATCCGGTGGTTCATTCAATTGATGACATCCTTTTAAAAGCATTGGAGACAGTAGAAAAATAAGTGGTTAGTTGACTACTATTTTTCCCTATATTTATCACCCTTTTAACAATTAAAAACTTATTATTATGGCTTTTGAATTACCCGAGTTGCCTTATGCACATGATGCATTGGAGCCACACATTGACAAACAAACCATGGAAATTCATCATGGTAAACACCACAACGCATACACGACTAATTTAAATGGTGCTATTGCAGGAACTGATTTAGAAGGAAAAACTATAGAAGAAATTCTTGGTGGAATATCTAAACATTCTGGTGCTGTTAGAAATAATGGTGGTGGATTTTACAATCACTCTTTATTTTGGTCTATTCTTTCACCTAACGGTGGCGGCGAGCCAACTGGCGCTTTAGGCGATGCTATCACTAGTACATTCGGTTATTTTGATGCTTTTAAAGAGAAGTTTGCTGCTGCTGGCGCAACTAGATTTGGTTCTGGATGGGCTTGGTTATGCGTAAATGCTGACGGTAGTCTTTGTGTTTGCTCTAGCCCAAACCAAGATAATCCTTTAATGGATATCGCAGAATGCCCTGGTACACCTATCTTAGGATTGGATGTTTGGGAACATGCTTATTATTTGAATTATCAGAACAGAAGACCTGATTACATTGCTGCATTTTGGAATGTAGTTAATTGGGAAGAAGTTTCTAGAAGATTTGAAGCGGCGAAATAATCGCAATTACTTTTTTAAAAGGATACCTCTGAGCTTAGCTTGGGGGTATTTTTTTTGCTACTCCTACCTTCTAGTTATAAACTTGAAGGTGCGTCTTTAAATGCCAGATGTTAAGTAAGAATAAATTTACTTTTCGATCTCTTCTTTGTACAAGTTCATTCCTCGCGATTTATAATTTTGCAATGCGCTGGGATGATCTAAGGAACAGGTATGAACCCAAACCCTTTTTGTTCCTTTTAATGCCCAGGCGGTCTCTATAGTATGAGTTAACAAGTAACCTCCAAAGCCTTTTCCTATAAAGGGTGCTGCCAAACCGAAGTATTCTATTTGAACATCACCATTTTCTTGTAGCAACAGTTCGTAATAGCCAGCTGGAGAACCTTTAAAATAAGCCACCCAAGTTTTCATGCCTATATTTTGTGTGTAGGTTTCCCATTCATCATCCGACCATGAAAGCTTATCGGTCCATTCCCATGCTTTACCCACAAGTATATAGAGAAACTTATTGAACTCGAATTGAGGAATTGTTGATTGAATAATTTCTAAATCTCCTATTACTGGCTTACTTTTTAACTGAGAGGGAGATGTCATCTCCAAATAATATGTTGTTGTGCTCATATTAAGTTAGTTGATTTACTTATTCTCAATGGTTAACAATTAAAGTTTATGGGAAGAACACGCCGCGAGCCCTATCAGAAGGAGAAAATTACGAAAGCCCTACTCTACCGTAACAGACTTAGCCAAGTTACGTGGCTGATCCACATTACAGCCTCTTTTAAGAGCTATGTGGTAAGACAACAATTGTAACGGAACAACAGATACCATAGGGATAAACATTTCATCAACCTCAGGAATTTCGATCACATAATCAGCCATCTCGCTAACTATTTTGTCTCCTTTTGTAACAAGTGCAATTAGTTTGCCACCTCTTGCTTTAACCTCTTGAATGTTACTAACCGTTTTTTCGTAATTGCCCATTTTAGTAGCAATTACCACAACTGGCATTTCTGCATCAATCAATGCAATAGGTCCGTGCTTCATTTCTGCTGCTGGATATCCTTCTGCGTGGATGTACGAAATCTCTTTTAATTTTAATGCTCCTTCTAATGCTACTGGAAAATTAAGTCCTCTGCCCAAATACAAAAAGTTGCTAGCATCTTTAAAAACTTCTGCAATCTCTTCAATTACATCATTCGTTTTTAATACCTCCTCAACCTTTTTAGGAATGCCTTTTATTTCGGTAAGCAACTGATTAAACCTAGCTTTTGGAATGTGGCCTCTCATCTTGCCAATTTCCATAGCCATTAATGTAAGTATCGTTACTTGAGCCGTAAAAGCTTTGGTTGATGCTACACCTATTTCAGGCCCTGCATGAGTATAAGATCCTCCATGTGTTTCTCGCGCAATCGAAGAACCAACAACGTTGCAAATACCAAGGATTGTTGCTCCTTTAGCCTTTGCCAATTTAATCGCCGCTAATGTATCTGCGGTTTCTCCCGATTGTGAAATTGCGATTACAATATCGTCTTCATTAATTACAGGATTTCTATACCTAAATTCAGAAGCATATTCCACTTCCACCGGTATTCTTGCTAACTCTTCAAACAGATATTCTCCAACCAAGCCTCCATGCCATGATGTACCGCAACCAACAATAATGATCCTTTTAGCTTTCATGAACTTTTGCTCAAAATCAGTTATTCCACCAAGCTGAACCGTACCTCTAGAAATACTTGCACGACCTCTCATACTGTCTCTAATAGACCGAGGTTGCTCATATATTTCCTTCAGCATAAAGTGAGGATAACCACCTTTTTCTAATTCCTCTAATTGAAATTCGAGTTCTTGAACATAAGGAATTACTTCCTTGTTCTTAAAATTTTTTATTTTGAGTTCGCCATGCCTAGGAACCACAGCTATATCTCCATCTTCTAAATAAACAACGTTCCGAGTGTACTCAACAATTGGAGTGGCATCTGAGGCGATATAAAATTCATTTTCTCCAATTCCAATTACAAGCGGGCTGCTTTTTTTAGCAACTACCAACGTATCTGGATCATTTTTAGAAAGAATTACAATTGCATAAGCTCCAACAACTTGTGTAAGTGCTATCCTTACCGCTTCTTCTAAATCAACTTTTTCCGAATCTTTAACATCTTGAATAAGGTGAATTAGAACTTCCGTATCGGTGTCGCTTTTAAAAACATGGCCACGTTTTTCAAGTTCTTTCTTAAGAGTTAAGTAGTTTTCAATGATTCCATTATGAATAATGGATAATTCGTTGTTGTCAATTGCGTGAGGATGCGCATTGGCATCGTTAGGCTCTCCGTGCGTTGCCCAACGTGTATGACCGATACCAACAGACCCTTTGGTGTTTTTCTCGCCAATATGATTCTCTAAATCAACAACACGACCTTTGCATTTATACAAGTTTACATCTCCATTTAACAATGCTACACCAGCACTATCATATCCTCGATATTCCAGACGCTTTAATCCTATAATTAAAATAGGAAATGCCTCCTTGCCGCCTATATAAGCTACTATTCCGCACATAAACTATGGTGTTGTATAAGTAATAATTATCCTTGATCTATCATCAAGACCTTGGCTAAACCCATTTAAAACTACTCTATTTGCCGATTCATCAACATCATTTACCGTAATTAATATACCATTATCTTCAATATCGCCATTTGCAACCTTCTCAACATATTCTCTAATATCAAATTGATACGATCCTGTTGTGCCTCCAGTATTTTGTTTAGATTCTATAGAAAGTAGTTCTCCACTAACGTATTGCGACGATGCACCTAGTACTCCATCGCTATTCAACTCAAAACCTATTAATGTGGAGGGCGGCTCATATCCTTCACTATATATAGAATTTACTTGAAAATCTATAATTGCTTTATTAATTGCCGACGTTGCCGAATCTTGAAAACTAATCTTGTTATCCAATCTTACTATTACTTCGGTTCCTTCCAAAGCTTGAAGATAAAGCAAATCGTTGGTTACTAAAGTGTTGGTAAAATCAATGTAGCCATCAAAATCATGACTTATTATATTAAACCTATGTGATTGGTTCCTTGATTCTAAATCAAATTTTACCGTGCCTTCAGTAGTTGTGTAATAAATTGCTAAGCTGGAATTCTCATCTTGGAAGTTCATATATTGAATTGAACCATGACCTGATATTTGTCCCGTATTATTAGAACGAATGTACAGACCTTTTAATACTCCTTTTAGTTGTTCATTTGTAGGAAGATCTCCAAACGAAACCATTTCATCAAATAATCTTTTACCAAAAGCAGAATCTAAACGAATCCTAATTTCACTAGTCGTGGGATCTGGAACAATAGAAATTGCCCCTAACAATTTAGTATCGTCAAAATGATCCGAAATATCAACGTCGGATTTATAAGTGATATCCTCAACCTCTACCTCATATTTAAAAACCTCGATTGTTTGTTTGTCTAAAACTGAATCATTCTTTGAACCATAGAAATTATTATCGAAGTACTGAATTACAACTACAATTGAATCAAACGTCCCTTCCAAGGCATTATCTGCTCCAATAGGCTCATCACTAGAAAGCTGAAAACTAGTTACAAAAGATGCTTCAACATAACCGAAAACAGGATCTAAATAACTGCCCAATAAGTCAACCTCGTCACCATTGGTACTCACTGGCAACATTGGCGCTGTAAAAGCTAAGGGAATTAATGTGTCGGAATACCCTGCTCCGGGCTTAGAGTTTGCATCAATAACACCTCCACCAACAGAAGCAGGTTCATCTACCTTGCAAGCTGATACCAATAACGAAATTGACAATACCAGCGCTAATAATTTTCTCATTTAACCTCAATAATAGTGTTTTCAATTGCAAAACTTTGTTTGCAGAAAGATGTTAAACGTAATAGATTGTAAGAAAATTATCTAGAAATTATGATAATACTTCTTCCGAAGCCATAACTTGATCGTAGAACTCAGAATAAGCATCAATATAATCGTCTCCAGGATAATCCAAAACTAGCTTACCGCTAGACGCGATAAATTTATCTAATTCAGCTCCTAGTTTGTTAGACCCTTTGATTACCGCGTCAGACATGGCTATTCCAATCTTATTCAAGTTTTCAAAAGAAGGATCTTTCACCAATTCTAAATCGCCTAATTCAACTTCTTCTACCAATGCTTTTTCAGCAAATTTGCTGTTTAATGAACCTTCAAATCCATTATCGTAAGCAGAATAAACCACTTTTGAATTAGCAAAAATAGGATCGTCTTTATATACTTTCTTAATGTATAAAGGCAACAATGCAGTCATCCAACCTTGACAGTGAATAACATCTGGAGCCCACCCCAGTTTTCTTATAGACTCGGCTACGCCTCTACAAAAGAAGATTGCTCTTTCGTCGTTGTCTTTAAAGAATTTATCTTTTGCATCGTGCAAAATAAATTTCCTTTGGAAATAGTCTTCACTATCAATAAAATAGACCTGAATTCTCTCTGGTTGTATAGAGGCTACTTTAATTATTAACGGATGATCCATGTCATCTATAATAATATTCATTCCAGATAATCTAATAACTTCATGAAGTTGGTGTCTCCTTTCGTTGATACAACCATATCTTGGCATGAAGATTCTGATTTCTTTACCCTTCTTTTTAATTCCTTGCGGAAGGTTTCTCGCAATATCAGAAATGTCAGATTGTGCTACATATGGAGAAATCTCCTGCGACACAAACAATACTTTAGGCTTGTCCATAATATTCGTATGAAATTTAGTATTCAAAGATACTAAAAATTAGGCACTTTTTCAATAAATCCAGTAGCTTTGTTGCAACATGGCTTTAAGAATTTAACGTGTTATATCAAGCATTTGCCTTAAAGAAACCAATATTACAGAGCCAAATGTTCCATTAAGATGAATATTGTTAAACACAAATCTGAAATTGTTGATCTTCTCCAAGAATTAAAATCTAAGGGGAAAACCATTGGCTTCGTACCAACCATGGGAGCTTTACACAGAGGACATTACGAACTTTTCAGGCAAGCAAAAAAAGAAAATGATTTTCTTATTTGTTCCATATTTATTAATCCAACCCAGTTTTCCGACGCTGTCGAAATTGATAATTATCCCAAAACTTTAGACCAAGATATTGCGCTTTTAAATAAAGTTAAATGTGATTTTTTGTTTATTCCGGAGCAAAAAGATTTATACTCAGAGCAAAATATTATTGAAAAAAGCGATTTAATTGACTTAAATGGACTCGATTTAACCCTCGAAGGCGAAGTTCGACCTGATCATTTTAAGGGTGTTGTGTTTATTGTTAAAACGTTTTTTGACATTATTAATGCTGATAGAGCCTATTTTGGCAAAAAGGATTTCCAGCAATTGGTTATTATTAAGCATATGGTTAACGAGCTTAATCTAAATGTACAAGTAATAGGTTGCGAAACGGTACGAAACGAGAATGGATTAGCCTTAAGTTCGAGAAATGCAAAACTAGCTGAAGAAGAAATCATTGAAGCTTCTTTTATATATATGGTATTAAAGGAATGTAAACAGAAATTAAAATCGTTGACAGTTGAGGCGTCAAGTAGTTGGGTTTTAGATCAATTTAAAAATCATGCTAGCTTAACTTGCGAATATTTCAAAATCGTGGATTCCCGTACATTGCAACCAGTTACATCTTTACACGAGAACAAGTCGGTTGTTGGTTGTATTGCTGTGAAAATTAACAACGTTAGGTTAATTGATAATCTGGTTTTGTCTGACTAACTTTACACCTCTATTAAACAAGTAAATTGAATTCAAACATAAAAACACTCATCAAGTTTACTGTCTCTCTCTCTGTGGGGGTAGGCATTTTATGGATGATATTCAAAGATGTACCGCTTGACGAGCAACTGGAAGCTTTTGCCAATGTAAATTATACTTGGATTGCACTTTCCTTGTGTATTGCAATCGCCAGTCATTGGAGCAGAGCACTGAGATGGAATCTATTATTGAAATCACTTGGTCACTCTCCTAAAACCTCTACTACTTTTTATGCCGTAATGGTTGGGTATTTAGTCAACATTGCCATACCAAGAGCGGGGGAAGTAACAAGGTGCGGCATCTTGAGCCAACAGGAAAAGATTCCACTTAAAGTAGTAATAGGTACAGTAATTATTGAAAGAGGGTTCGACCTTATGTGTTTGATCCTATTGTTGATCTTCATGGTAATTGTTCAATACGATTTGTTATATGGATATGTCACCAACCTTTTCATGGAGAATTTAATATCTCCGACATACAATACGTTGTCCCAAAACTCTACCGTTTTAGCCATTACTATCGGGGTACTGCTCTTGATGATAGTTGGTGCGTTGGTTCTATTTCTAACCATGAGAAATAATCCAAAGTGGCTAAGCAAAAAAGAAACGATTAAAGAAATGATAGAAGGTTTTAAAAGTGGCCTTCTCTCTATTCTTAAAATGGAAAACAAAGGAGCATTTTTTATGCACACTTTTTTTATCTGGTTCGGTTACTTTTCAATGGTGTACGTCTGTTTCTTTGCAATGACGGAAACGTCAATTCTGGATTGGCTGGATGGCATTATTGTTTTAGCCTTGGGAAGTTTTGGAATGGTGTTCCCAACTCCTGGTGGAATGGGTGCATATCAATTTATTGTTAGCAGCATCCTTATTGACTTATTTGGTATTTCAGAAAAACCTGCAGGAACTTTTGCCCAAGTCGTTTGGTTCTCACAAACATTCATGGTAATTGTCGTTGGCTCTCTTGCATATTTAAGGCTCACCATCTTAAGAAAAGCAAAGGAGGAAGATGGCGAAAAGTAAAACCACTTTTTTTTGCCAAAGCTGCGGAACAGAATCTCCCAAATGGGTGGGCAAATGCCCAGGTTGTAACGAGTGGAATACTTTTGTTGGAGAGTTGGTTCAAAAAACAACAGCTTCTTCACCAGCACCAATATTCAATCAAAAAAGCAATCAAAAAAACACAGCTCAATCTATTCAAGAGATTGTTATTACTGGTGAATCAAGAATCATTTTAAAAGATCTTGAACTCAACCGTGTTTTAGGTGGCGGACTTGTTGAAGGTTCTGTAGTACTCTTTGGTGGCGAACCAGGAATTGGCAAGTCTACATTGTTGCTTCAAATAGCATTACAGAACGCTCAGAGCAAAATACTTTACGTTTCGGGAGAAGAGAGTGAACAACAAATAAAGATGCGCGCAGAACGCGTAGGTTACGAAAATGCCAATTGCTATATTTTATGTGAAACTTCTTTAGAAAATATCTTTAAGCAAATAGAAAAAATTGATCCGGATATTTTAATTATTGATTCTATTCAAACTACTCACTCCTCCATACTCGAAGCTTCTTCTGGAAGCATCTCTCAGATTCGTGCTTGTGCAATGGAACTTTTAAGGTATGCTAAGATGAGTGGTACACCTGTTTTTTTAATTGGTCACATTACAAAAGACGGCAACATTGCTGGCCCCAAGATTTTGGAACACATGGTTGATACTGTTCTGCATTTTGAAGGCGATCAAAATCACATTTATCGTTTACTGCGAACAACTAAAAACAGATTCGGTTCAACGAACGAATTGGGTATTTACGAAATGGTTTCCACAGGTTTAAAGCAAGTAACCGATCCTTCTCGGATGTTGCTAACGGAAAGAGAGGAAGCTGTAAGTGGAAGTTCTATTTCTGTTACTATTGAGGGCATGCGACCTTTATTGATAGAAACACAAGCACTTGTTAGTGCAAGTGCCTATAGTTCGCCGCAACGGTCATCGAATGGCTTCGATCAAAGACGACTGAATATGCTGCTGGCTGTTCTCGAAAAAAGCTGTGGTTTTAAAATGGGTCATCAAGATGTATTCCTAAATATTACTGGTGGTATTACGGTTCACGATCCAGCAATAGATTTAGGTGTTGTTTGCTCATTGCTATCATCGGCGGAAAATGTATCGTTGCCACCTAAGATTTGTTTTGCTGCAGAAATTGGCCTTTCCGGAGAAGTGAGACCAGTGAACAGAGTTAACTTACGAATTCTTGAAGCAGGTAAGTTAGGCTTCAAAAGGATTTACATCTCCAAATACAATCAAACTGATATCTCTCCTTCCGATTTGAAGATTGAAATAGTAGAAGTAGACAAAATTCAAACGGTCTACAACTCTATTCTAACTATGTCCTAGTTATTTTCAAGAATCTCGAACAGTTCATCTAACCTTGGGGTTAAAATAATTTCGGTTCTTCTATTTTTCGTTCGGGCTTCTGGTGTATCAGCTATATCTAATGGCAAAAACTCTCCCCTTCCTGCTGGCGTTAACCTTTTCGCATCAATTCCACTATCCGTCAATAAAATTTTAACTATAGATGTAGCTCTCAACACGCTTAAATCCCAATTGTCTTTAATTTTCCCCTTTCCACTAAGCGGAACATCATCTGTATGCCCTTCAATAAGTACATTAACGTCCTTGTTGTTTCCAAGCACCTCGGCCAACTTCTTTAATGCGTCTACTCCTTTTGGGTCTACATTCACACTTCCCGATGCAAAAAGCAAGCTCTCATCTAAAGACACATACACTTTCCCATTTTTTTCGGTGATGGTAAGTCCGTTATTCTCAAAACCCAAAAGCGCTTTAGATACTTTATCCTTTAAAGCATTCACAATTGAATCTTTGCTATTCAATATTTTTTGCAGTTCGATAACTTTAGCCTCACGCTCTTCCAAATCCATTTTAGTTTTTTCTAAAGCGATCTTTTTACTATCTAAATCGCGTTCTAAAACTTTTAATTTATCCTCTTGGGCTTGTAAATTTCTTTCTTTGCCATCTAGCTCATCCAACAACATTCTGTTTTCTCGCTTATCTCCTGCTAGCAGATCTGCATTTTTATCAATTACGTTTTCGTAGGATAGGTTAACCTTATTGTATTGGCTCTGCAACTCTCTATATGCCATTCCACTTTTGGTGGTATCGTTTTGCATTTTGACAATTTTCTTTTTTTGCTTATTAATTGTTGCCTGCTGTTCGTTGTTAGACGATTCAAGTTCTTCTTTGATTGCCTTTAAAGCACTCATTTCTTGCTTAGCATTATCGGAGTTCGTCTTTAACTCTTCATATTTTTTCACAGGGATACAGCCAGTGGTTAGCGAAATTAGAACAGCTGCAAACAGAACAATTTTGGTTATTGTATTCATTATGTATTTACTCGTAACGTTGTAATTTTTTCCTTTATCAAAAAACAAAGGTAGTAACAATTTCAGAGTGACGACGTTTATTTATTTAAACGCATTGATATGAGCAAACTAAATACCTTCTGGATTACAGATAAACATGTTGATTTTGGATATAAAAAATATCAATTGCTCAGTTATTTCCAATCTGTTGAAAAATATTTTCTACTAAATAAATTGTTTCCCCCTTTCACAGAATTAATTAACCACTACAAGAGGCTTACTTCATTAAAAAATATGAAGGCAGCGTTAAATCATCAATTTCCAAAAGAACTTATTGAAGTTGATTTAAAAAACTTTCAACTCAATTATCAAGAGATGTTTAATGATTGTGAAATGATTAAAGAAATAGACAAAATCATTAATTTTTCTCTTCCAAAATTCGAAGAATACATAAGGGAAGGCGAAAAGTTATATGAATTCTTTGAGCAGCATATCGAAATATCTCCAGTTGGTGTTATACCACTTTACTTAAAAGAAGGCTACCTCTTTTTACAAGATGATTCGAAGAATTCGACGAAAGTATATGAATATAAGATTACACTTTACGAAGGTTCGGAAGTTGAGTACAAAGGAATTCGAACGAATTTTATTTCTTGGTATTCAAATACGATAAGTAACACTTCAGGAAATATTAAATCGAAATTGATTAAATATCGAGTTAAACTACCTAACCCTGCAATTTACTTGGCAAAAACATCGATTGCGATTCCGGAAACAGAAACATTTTTGCCTATTGCAAAACAGGCATTGGTAAAATATATTTCTACGGATTCAGATTTGAAACAAGGAACTATTTAGTACCAATGTTTGGATCGAAGTATACCTGGCTGAAATCTCTTTCTTCCATAGGATTAGCATCGAAGTTAGATACCTTTTGCTGAAGCAATCTATAGTTTTCACCATAATAAATTGGCAATATAGCCGCATCATCTATAGCAACTTGATCTGCTTGCAAGTATAGGTCGAATCTTTTCTTTTGATCTAGCTCATGAATAGCCATTTCGTAAAGGGAATCGAAAGCTGCACTTACGTATCTACTTCTATTTGTATAAGAAACTTCATCCATTGTTTCAGGAACGAGTTTACCATATAATAAGATCAAGAAGTTTTCTGGACTAGGGTAATCTGCTTCCCAGTGATCTCTAAAGAACAATGATTTCCCAGATATGTAATCCTCTATCTGTTGTGCTCGCGGCATTACATGAACATCAACATTGATTCCTAAATTATCCGTTAACATTTGCTGAATTACTTGAGCAACTTTTACGTGATCCTGTCCACCGCTATTAATATCTATAGTAATGTTAGGAAATGTCTTTCCTCCCTTACCATATCCTGCTTCAGCCATTAAGCTTTGCGCTTTTTCAGCATCAAAGCTATATCCTTGTAACGATTTGTGGTTGTATTGTAAAAAAGATGAAGGCACAATTCCATTATGTGCAGGAATACCGTCGCCTTGTAAAGTAAAGTCAACTATTTTATCCTTATCAATTGCATAATTAAAAGCCTGTCTTACCCTTTTGTCATGAAACACTTCAATTGGGTGCATGTGTTGAAACGAATAGAACTCAACAGTAAGTGCCGGGTGAATTTGGAGATGAACACCAACTTCGTTGTCTTTAGCATCCGAAAATTTATCTAAGATTTGATTAACGTACTCATTAGGTAAATTGTAAACCAAATCTAAATTACCTTTTCTAAACTCTAACAATTCTGTTTCCTTAGCAGGAATAAACGAAACCTGAATAGCGTCTAAGTAAGGTAAGCTATTACCATACTCATCTACACCCCAATAAGAATCGTTTCTAACTAAAATTACAGATTCGCCGTCTTTAACCGATTTCAATTTAAATGGACCAGTTCCAACTGCTTTTTCACGCATTCCAGCACCGCCATACATATCGTAGGCTTCTTTTGGCCAAACCCAGCAATACGACATCGTTAGAATGTTTAAGAAATCGCCAAACTCATAATTTAATTCAATTTCTAATGTGTAATCGTCGATTACCTTAATCCCAGAAACACCTCCTTCGAGTGGAGTACCCGCTTCGGTAGATGCATAATATTCATTTGCACCAGCTACTTTATCCTTAAAACTGTATAAAAACCCTTGGTTAAGAACGTCTGCAGTACAAAGCATGTCGAAACAATACTTAAAATCTTTGGCAGTCATTTCTCTACCCTTACCTCCATCAAAACAAACATCATCGTGAAAATTGACGCCTTCTTTTAAATGGAACGTATATGTTTTTCTTGCTTCATCGTACTCATAACGTTCAGCAAGTTCGTTCTTGATTGTCAAGTGTACTTGATCTAAATCCACTAAGCCTTCATAAACCTGATCGGCAATTCTCCAGCCTGGAGCCAACGTACAGAACAACGGGAAGAAGCTCTTGTAATTTTCAACTTCATTATAACGGAATACACCGCCATAATAAACGCCACCTTTGGCCTGTGTTCCCTCGCTAGTAGTATCTCGATCGGTTTTACATGCGCTTACCAACAGTACAGCACAAAGACCAAGAATTTTGAGATTTTTCAGCATGAATAAATTCAATTTGTTTTATGAATCTGCAAATATATGTATTGACGGACACAAAAACGGTGTTTCAACCAACTTTCTGCATTCCGATACCCCACGTGAAACTATGAAAGGTATTGGTAGGATTTATCTATTTTCATACTTTGAAAAATGAAGCTCTTGAACCCTCATCTTATAACGCTCAACATATCTGTGTTTTACGCGTTATCAGTGTCGTCTTAAAAAAATAACTGCTTGAAACCAATCTCGTATTTTTTGCTGTTTCTCGGGCTTTTTTTGTCGAACACAATAAATGCACAAGAATTAAATAATTGGCGTCAAAACTCGTACATAGTTGAAAATGACACGATAAAACTAGATTCGTTGAGTTTAATTCCTGGTTCTGTATTAATTTATAGTGCATCTGGAGTTCGCTTAAACGACTCGTTATACACCATTAATTATGGTAAATCGTTATTTATTTTGAAGTCAGTTGAATCATCAAAAAAAATAATTGGTGATAAAATCCGTGCAGAATTTCGTGTCTTTCCACTCGATTTTGGAAAAAAATATGCCCATAAAAATATAAATGTGTTGGAACCGTCGGACAAAGGCATGTATAACCCTTTTATGTACACCCATCAGCAAAAGAAAAATGAGATCTTTTTAAATGATGGTTTAAATAAATCTGGTAGTATATCTAGAGGAGTTACAATTGGTAATAATCAAGATTTATCGGTTAATTCCAATTTAGACCTTCAAATTGCTGGCAAGCTAAATGACCGTGTAAGCATCCTCGCGGCCATCACAGATCGCAATATCCCGATACAACCAGATGGAACTACTGTTCAAATTCAGGAGTTTGACAGGGCTTACATTCAAATTTACGACGACAAATCTAAACTTACAGTTGGAGATTTTAGAATTGAAGAGAAAACAGATCATTTTATGACTTTCCTTAAAAAAGCAAGGGGGGGACTTTTCGAAACGACAACAGCTGGCGATAAGGTTTTCAAAAAAGATTCGAAAGGCATTTACACAACAAGGTTATCGGGCGCTATTTCTAAAGGCAAGTTTTCAAGATATACTGTTCAAGGAAGAGAAGGAATTCAAGGTCCATACAAATTGGGTGGTTCCAACAACGAAAGATTCATTGTGGTGCTTTCGGGAACAGAAAGGGTATTTGTTGATGGCGTATTACTGAAAAGAGGTCAAGATCACGACTACATTATTAATTACAATACGGCAGAACTTACGTTTACCGCCAAAATGATGATTACGAAAGACAAACGAATTGTGGTGGAGTTTCAATACTCTGATAGAAATTATGTGAGATCGATGTTTAATGTGTCGTCGGGATACAAAACAGATAAGTTTAGCCTTGGAATTAAATATTATTCGGAACAAGACAACAAGAACCAGCCACTGCAACAAGATTTAACCGATTCGAACAAATTAATTTTAGCACATGCTGGCGATAATTTACTCGATGCGGTTGTGCCTACCGATGTTCTAATTCCTTTTACAAATAGCGAAGTGTTGTATAGAAAGGTGGATACTTTGGGCTATATAGGGGTTTTGGTTTATCTCGATTATCAGGATTCTGTGGCATACAGAGCTAGTTTTAGTAATGTGGGTGCAGGAAATGGTAATTATGTGCAAACCAATACTTCTGCCAACGGTAGAGTTTATGAATGGATTGAACCTTTGTTTGGGGTTTCGCAAGGAGCATACGAACCTATCACGGTATTAGCAGCGCCCAGTAGAAAAGAATTAATCTCGTTGAACAGTGAAATAAAAATAACGAAAGAAACCAAGGCCATTATTAACTTGGCGAGATCTAATCATGATCTAAATTTATTCTCCAACAAAGATTCGGCTGATAACGTTGGTTATGCTTTTTATGTGAAGCTGCTGAATGAAAGAACCATGTTTAACGATACCGCCAAACATCCCTGGAAACTTAAGTCGCATGTATCAATAGAGGGGCTCGAAAAAGATTTTTCATCCATTGAGCGATTTAGATCGGTGGAGTTTAAGAGGGATTGGAATTTACAAAACAGCACTTTCGAATCAAATCAATTGCTTGGAGAAGTGGCACTGGGCCTTTCTAAAAAAGGGAAGGGTAACTTTTTATACAGATTAAACTCATTTACAGAACAAAACAAATACCGAATCATTAAAAATGATTTTACCTCCAATTATAAATCGAATAGATACACCACAACTTTCAGAGGAAGTCACCTAACATCAAGCGATGAAAAGGGAAATGAGGTAAATACTTTTATCAGGGTAAAAGGAAATGTGTCGAAAGCCAGTGATAAATTTACCATTGGTATCAAAGAAGAATATGAAAGAAACGAATTTAAAGATCTTGAATTATCCAATAGCAGCTATGAGTTTATAGCGGTAGAAGGCTACATCTCCAATTCCGATAGCGCTGTAAATAGATACACCCTTAATTACAAACACAGAATAGATAGAGGAAGAATTATAGGTGAAGAGGTTTTCCTTAATGCTACATTGGGCCAACATATCGGGTTTACCAGCGACATTAGAAAAAACAGAAATAGCATTATAAAAAGTACTACAGAGTTTAGGAGGCTTACTTTAAACCGAGAATCTTTCGGAGTAAATCAGACCGAAGAGGCAGACAACACATTGGTAAACAGAATTGAATATTTAGTTAAAATATTTAAAGGTGTAATTACTGCCCGATCTTTCTACGAAATAGGTTCGGGGTTAGAGGTTAAGAAGGAATTTAGATACATAGAGGTAGGCAATGCATCGGGGGTGTACATCTGGAAAGATTACAATAATGATGGATTTCAGGACCTCAACGAGTTTGAAACAGAAACCGATGTTACTGCCAATGAGGGTACTTTTATCAAGCTTTTTACCCCTACAACCGATTACATTAAAACTTCCAACAACCAATTCAATCAATCTATTTACATCAAACCTTCCATTATTTGGAGAAAGAATAAATCAGGCATATTAAAGCAATTGGCCAAATTTTCTACACAATCAACTTATAGAATTGATAGAAAAAGCACCAATGAAGATCCTAAAAAAGCATACAATCCATTTGATGGAACTAGGTCTGATTCGATTGATCCAAGTCTGATAAGCGAAAACTACTCATTAAGAAATATCTTGTTTTTAAATAAGGGCAGATCCCAAATTGGTGGTGACCTTCATACCAATCAAACTCGAAACAAAATTATACTGGTAAATGGGTTTGATGAACGAAGCGAACAAATATCTGGTGTTAACATCCGGTGGAATTTGAATAAGAAATTTACGTTAACGGGCAGGTACGACATAGGTTTAAAGAGCTATTCATCTGAATTCTTTAGCAACAAAGACTACAGAATTAAGTATGGAAAAGTAAATTCGAAGTTTAGTTTTCAACCCAATACTTCTTATAGAATTAGCGCGATTTACAATTACCAAGACAAAAGAAATAGGATTGGCAACGAAACTGCCATTATTCATGAATTTGGATCAGAGTTCAAATTTAACTCTGTAACTAAGGGTAGTTTATTGGCCGAAATTAAATTCATCACCATTGCATATAACAATAACCCTGAATCGCTAAACTCCCCTTCTCTTACTTACGAGATGCTTTCGGGTTTACAGAAAGGAGAAAACGTTACTTGGAAGTTGTCGTTTCAGAAAAAACTAGCCAACAATATGCAAATCAGCATAAATTATAATGGAAGATATTCGGAATCCGCAAACGTAGTGCACATAGGCGGTGCACAAGTACGAGCTTTCTTTTAGTCTACTCTAAGCTAAAAGTCATTCTGCCAATTTCGCCACCATCCGAAAACAGCGCTACAGTGTAGTCGCCAGATTCCATTTCTTCTTGCTTATACCAAAAAATACATTTCTCTAATTCGTCTCCTTGATAGTTTAATTCGTCTTTTATACTGTAATAGCCTCTACCTTCAGGAAAGTCGAACATGTACTCTTCTCCTGTTCCTTTCGCTAAAACTTGACCACCTGGAGTTGTAATCCGAACGTAAAGATTTCTATTCCCTTTTTCAGCAACAATGTTTTCGGCAAGTGTAAAACAAATCTGAATTTTGTCAACTCTTTTCGCTCTTGTAGTTTTAGACTCAACATTTCCAAATCTAAATTTGATTGGAGTTACAGACTGATTAAATGATTTTAAGAGAGAAGCCATCTTAACCTTCTTTTCCAAAACACCTTTATTCGCAGTAAGTTTTTTAGTTACTGTTCGTTCTTCGTCCAGTACCTTTTTAACCCATTTGTTTTGAGCAGTTAAATTTTGATTCATCGTGTTTAACGAATCAATAGTCATTACATAACCCTTCATAATTTTACGAAGTGTTTCCGCCTCCGACTTATACTTTAATGTAAGCGCCTTGTCATTTCTGTTGCTTCTCAAGTCTTTCAACATGATCTCAATCTTCTCTCTTTCGTCCGATAATTGCGCATTAAGAGAATCGTTATTGGTAGACATTGCTTCATATTTATCTAGCATGTCCTCCAATTCTTTTTCTACCATTTGACGCTCCATGTCAATTTCAGCTTGCTTATTCACCTCAATTCTTATCTGGCTTCGTTGGCCATTCATTTGAATAAGAAGGAAAATTATAACTAACAGTAATATGGCTGATAAGATTTTGAACTTATCAATTCCTTTCTTTGTTGGAGTCGTTTCCGAGTTGATTTCTGGTTTTCTTTCTGATTGATCTTCTGACATTTCCTAAAATTTGAACTAAATACGTTTTCTACAACGCTACTTGCGCTGCAAAATTAGCGTACTTTATGTATATGTTTTTAGGCGATATTGTAAGTGTTATGAACACTCAGTTGTGCATTTCAACGCACAAACTCAATTATTTGAAAGTGAACCTAGTGTTTGTGGTTATGTTCGTCTGGTAATAATTCCATCTCAGTTACTTTGTACCTACCATCAACCAATTCACCTTTAACCTTGGCTTTCCTAATGGTATTGCACATACCACCGTGTCCGTGAGCATCTCCGTGCTCGTCCATTGTAGTACCATCAACCCAGTACTTTTTTCCATCAATATTTATAGCTAAATCACAACCGTCTCCTTCCAAACCAAATTTGCATTGTCCGCAAGAAACTTCTACTATTTGCATTTCAGCTTCATCAGTTTTCTTTTCTGTGTCTTGTGCCGAGGCAGTTAAACTACCAATAACCAGGATGACAAATAATAGGTATTTCATAGTTGTTGTTTTTTGAACGTTAGGAATCATAAAAATAGTATATTTTTTCACCCAATTAGATTAACGACTTGGATGTTTACATTGACCATAAAGTATTTAGCTTGAGATGAAATTTTTTATTGCCCTTTTTTTATTACTAACTCATGTTACGCATCGTTAAGCCACTTTTGCTAAATTGGGTGTTAATAACTGTTGTACTTCGGTTGTTGCTTTTTTCATTGCCATAATATTTATGT